>Ga0210402_10002700_pt1 | contig 17084 bp, 17 predicted proteins | sample IncBWC7MmetaG_FD_161055 | JGI IMG/M metagenome (GOLD analysis project Ga0210402, IMG submission 161055) | Forest soil microbial communities from Barre Woods Harvard Forest LTER site, Petersham, Massachusetts, United States - Inc-BW-C-7-M | ecosystem: Environmental > Terrestrial > Soil >... | reverse complement strand
GCTCGCGAAATGATCCAGCCGCGTCACCGAGCAGTTGTCGATGTCGAAGGCGAGGCCCTTGTCCGGCAAGTCGCCGAGCGCGAGGCCGAGGGCCGCCTTGATCGTACCGCCATGGCCGGCCACGATGACGTCCCTGCCCGCATGCTCTGCCGTGATCCGCTCGATCGCTCCGACGACGCGGCGATAGAGATCCATGAAGCTCTCGCCACCAGGCGCGGGCTCATTGATGTCGGCGAACCAGCTGCTGCCGGGCGGCTGGCTCGCCAAAAACGCCGCGCGGTTCGTCCCCTGCCATCGCCCGAGATTCTGCTCGGCGAACGCGGCTTCCTGGACCATCGTGGCGGGTTTTGGAAAACCCGCAGCCCAGATCGCTTCCGCGGTCTGATGCGTGCGCATCAAATTGCTCGCGTACCAGACCGCGTCGCGCGGCAGGATTTTTGCGACCGCATCAAACACCTCGCTGTCCGAGGTGTCGCAGGCGAGATCAGTCTGCCCATAGATGTTGCCGCCGTCGTTGCGCACCGGCGCGTGGCGCACCCACCACCATCGTGTGATGACGGCCGAAGGTTTTCCGGAAGAGGACATTGCAAGGCCCTTCAATTTCACTCGCTGTCGCTGTACGTCAGAGCACGCATCGTCTCAAGTGACATTGCCGTTGCGGGACGTTTGAAATCTTGTTTGAAAATGAAATTCCGCGCCATGGCAGGCATGCGGAACAGCAAAGGGAGCAACGCATGGGCCGCCTCGAAGGCAAATCCGTCATCATCACCGGCGCGGGCAGCGGCATCGGCCGCGCGGCCGCTCTGCTCTTCACAAAAGAAGGCGCGCGGCTGATCGCGGTCGACAAGACCGAAGGCGTGAAGGAGACGGTCGAGCAGGTGAAACAAGCGGGCGGCGTTGCGGAAGCGATCGTGGCCGACGCGGGATCCGAAAAGGACGTCATCGCCTTCATCGACCGGGCGGTTGCGGCCCATGGCCGGCTCGACGCGATCTGGGCCAATGCCGGCGTCTCCGGCGGGCTGGTGCCGCTGGCGGAACAGACCGTCGAGCAATGGCAGGAGGTTTTGCGGGTCAACCTGATCGGGCCGTTCCTGGCCGTCAAACATTCCATGCCGCACATGATCCGTCAGCAATATGGTGCCATCGTCTGTACTGCGTCCGTTGCGGGCCTGAAAGCCGGCGCCAGCGGCCATCCCTATGCGGCGAGCAAGGCCGGCGTGATCAGCCTGGTGCAGACCACGGCCTATTCGCTCACCGGCACCGGCGTGCGCATCAACGCGGTCTGCCCCGGCCTGATCGAAACCGGCATGACCAGGCCGATCTTCGATCGGGCGAAGGAGCGCGGCACCTCCGACCGGATCGGCCAGCTCAATCCGTTGAAACGTGCCGGCCAGCCGCACGAGATCGCGGCGATGGCGCTGTTTCTCGCCAGCGACGACGCCTCCTACGTCAACGGCCAAGCCTTTCCGGTCGACGGCGGCCTCACCGCGTCGATGCCGTATACTGGAAAACCGGTGTAGGCCCCTTGTGACACCGTCATCGCCCGGCTTGCCGCCATCGCTAGAGCCCCGGCGCGCTCTTTGAGCTTGCGGCCCGCCGAAGCCTTTGGCGCAGGTGGGACCGGGCGATCCAGCATTCCAGAGACGTCGTCCATCGCATCCTGCTCCCAACGTTCGTGACGATCGCGAAACGCCCCTCGCTAAGGGTGTAGGACGAGCGAGAAGATGCATCTGATTTGGGGTCGGCGAAAAGTCGCTTTCTGAAAAACAGAACGTCGATCTGCTGCGACAAACTGGCACGACGGGCAAATTGCGCATGACAAGCATGCGCAGATTGCCCGCGCGACATCAGTTTGCGGCGGCCATTGGCATGAAACTCCGCGCGGGCGAATAATCTGTCGGCGCCAGCAGCCGGTCCTCGATCTTACCGACCATCAAGCCATGCTCCGCACTGGTGACGCGCTTGATGTCAGCCCATTCCTGGTCGGCCATGAAGGCCGCCCAGGCCGCGGTCTTGGCCGCCTCGTCGGGCCATTCCAGGAGGTAGACGAATTCGATCCGCTCGCCGAATGTCGTCTCCCACATCGCGACGATCTTGAAGTCGTAGCGCGTACGCATGATGCGCGCGGCATGGTCGCGAAACCGCGCGTGAAACGCGGCCTTGTTGTGCTCAAAAATCTCGTAGATGCGAAGCTGCTGGATCATGGCCATATCTCCTCGATTTCGAAGATAGGGTCATGACGATCGCCTTCCAAGCCGCAGGCGAACCTAGCAGGCGGGAGCCCGCGACATCCGTTCTGCGGCAAGAACCTTGCATGGCGGATTCGCACGTGCCAAGATTCTCTTCCAACCGTGAACCGCCATCATGTCCAACGACCGCGCTGAACGAATCCGCAAACTGCTCGCCGAGCTCATCGCTTTCGACACCGTGAGCGACCGCTCCAACTTAGCCCTAATCGAGTCGATCGAACGCTATCTCGCAACGTTTGGCATTGTCGGGCGGCGGATCCCCGACAAGACCGGTGAAAAGGCCTCGTTGTGGGTCACGATCGGCCCGCAGGACCGACCCGGCTTCGTATTGTCGGGCCATACCGACGTGGTGCCGGTCGCCGGACAGAACTGGAGCAGAAACCCGTTCGAACTGTTCGAGCGCGACGGAAAACTGTACGGCCGCGGCTCGACCGACATGAAGGGCTTTGTCGCGGTGTGCCTGGCGATGGTGCCGGAGATGCACGCAACGAAGCTCGCGACACCGATCCATCTCGCGATCTCCTATGACGAGGAGATCGGCTGCGTCGGCGTGCGTCCGATGCTCGCCGAGATCAGCCGTGGCAGCATCAAGCCGCTCGGCTGTTTCGTGGGCGAGCCCACGGCGATGCAGGTCACCATCGGGCACAAGGGCAAGCACGGCGTGCGCGCGACGTTTCATGGCCTCGCCGCCCATTCGTCGATCGCGCCATCCGGCGTCAACGCCGTGGAATACGCCGCCGACCTGATCGGCGAAATCCGCCGCCGCGCGAGAGAGCTCGCGACATCGGGCGCACGCGACACGCTCTATGACGTCGCGCACACGACGCTCTTGACCAGCATCGTCCATGGCGGCGCGGCGCTCAACATCGTGCCAGACCGCTGTGTCGTGGAGTTCGAATGCCGCGGCCTCGGCATCAGCGAATCGACGGAGGTGACGGACGCGATCGTGGCCTGGGCGAGGTCCGAGATCGAGCCTGTCATGAAGGCCGCGGACCCCTCCTGCGGCATCGATTTTGCGGAAATCCTCGACTATCCCGCGCTCGACATGCGGCCCGACCACGCGCTGGTGACGCTGGCCAAAAAACTCTCCGGCCGCAACAGCCACACCAAGGTCTCGTTCGGCACCGAGGCGAGCCTGTTCGTGCAGATGGCCGACATCCCCAGTATCGTCGTGGGGCCTGGCTCGATCGCGCAGGCGCACAAGCCCGACGAGTATGTCGAGATGTCGGAGCTCTTGAACTGCGCCGGGTTCATCGAACGGCTGATCAGCCATTGCGCCGGTGGCGGCGGGCTGGGCTAACGGTTGCTGCCAGAACAGTCGCTCGTCATCACCCGCGAAAGCGGGTGATCCAGTATCCAGAGACGTCCGTGCTTGAGCCGATGGGGCGCCGCGTACTGGATCCAGTCGGCATTTTGGCATTTTGACGCAAATCCGTTTGCCGTTGTTTGGCAAAGGTCGTGCTCGCCTTTCTCGCGCCATGGATTTGACCGGACCGGCTTCAGCTGGCCCTCAGCGGGTCTCACTTTTCCCGCAACGGCGCTCCAAGATTCTCGCCGTCCCAAGTACCAGAGTTCAGTGCCGCGTTGCGTAAGGCGTTCACCGTGAGAAGACTGTTCGTCCGCGCGCGCCCCGCGCTCGCCAATGCCCTGCTCGTTGTCCTCTCGCTGCTTTCGACCTACGTCGCGATGGAATACGCGGTCTTTCGCGTCTTCCTTCCCGCCGCTCCCCTCGACATCCACTCGCGCGTTCCCGAGCTCGCCGACGTCCTGACGCAGGCCACCAAATCGGGCTACCTGCCGAAAGACTATATCGCCATCTTAGGCGACTCCTACGCCGAAGGACTGGGCGACTGGCTGACGCAGAACGGCGGCAAGCGCAACGGCCCGTTTCACTCGGCTTACATCATCCGCCAGCTGACCGGGCGCGACGTGGTGAGTTTTGGCGTGCGCGGCGCCGGCAGCGCGGAATCAATCGTGTTGCAGCCGGCCGGCGCGTTGCCGTCAGAACCCTGCTCGATCTTTCCGGCGATCGAGCCGCCGCGCCAGATGTTCATCTATTTCTATGAAGGCAACGACATCGAGGACAACATCCGCTTCCTCGACAAGGTCCGCGCGCGCTACGGCGCAAGCGACGACGGCGCGATCGACCGCTATCTGGTCGAGCAATATGCCCAGAGTTCACTGCTGCGCTGTCACGGCCAGCTCGCCGACATGACCTTCAAGCTCGCCGAATTCCTGTCGCAATATTACATCACCGGCTATTCGCTGACCCATTGCGGGACCTGGATCTCGACCAGAAACCAGCTTCGCGTCGGCGAGGCGAGCGTCGAGGCGCCCGCGCTCGAAGGGCCGGCGCCGCATCTTGACGACGAGAGCATTTTGGCCGCCATGAAGGTGTTCGCGCGCTCGCTCAAGTGGCTGCGCCAGCGCTTTCCGGCCATGCCGGTGACGGTGGTCTATGTGCCCTCGCCGCTGTCGGTCTATCGCCACGCCGCGGAGACGGTCGCCTTCTGCAGCCCGACCGGCGGCGGGCCGATCTCGGCTGATATCGCCACGCGGCACCATTTGATGATGCGCGATGTGGCCGCGCGCATGAGCGCGGCTTCGCATATCGATTTCGTCGACGCCACGCCAGCGCTGCGCGCTGCGGCCGAGACCCGCGTCATTCACGGCCCCGAGGACTGGGATCACCTGAACAAGGGCGGCTACGAGGTGCTCGGAAAACTCGTGGCCGCGCGCGTGCAAGGCGACCCGCAGGACCAGCGCCTGCAAACCGTCGGCGTAGTGAGAAAATGAGCTTGTAGGATGGGTTGAGCTCTTCGCGAGCCCATCATCGTTCCCGGAAGGGGATGGATTTCGCTGCGCTCAACCCATCCTACGAACGTGCTTACACCGCGCCAGCCTTCTGCGCATAGTCCCAGCTCGCTTGCGCGAGCGGCACCGTGCGCTTGGCGGATTCGAGCGCCCTGGCGTTGGCCGCGGTGCCGTCGCGGATGCGGCCCGCAATGCCCTGCGTGATGCCGGCCAGGCGGAACAGGTTGTAGGCGAAATACCAGTTGAGGTCCGGCATTTTGGTGCCAGTGACGTTGCAATAGATCTGCGCCGCCTCGTGCTGGCTCGGGATGTTGAGCGCCGCGAGGTCCGCACCCGCCAGGCCCGGCATGATCCATTGCATCAACAGATAGGTGAAATCGGCCATCGGATCGCCAAGCGTCGACAGCTCCCAGTCGAGCACCGCGATGACCCGCGGCTCGCTCGCATGGAAGATCATGTTGTCGAGCCGGTAGTCGCCATGCACGATCGAGACCCGCTCCTGCACGGGCAGCGTGCGCGGCAGCCACTCGATCAGCTTCTCGACCTCTTCGATGTGCTGGGTTTCCGAGGCGCGATACTGCTTGGTCCAGCGGTCGACCTGTCGCGCGAAATAATTTCCGGGCTTGCCGAAGTCGGCTAGTCCGATCGCGGCGGGATCATAGGCGTGCAACCGCGCCAGCGTCTCGATCTTGCTGGCAAAGATCTTGCGTCGCATCTCGGCTGTCTGGCTCGGCAGGGTCGGATCCCAGAACACCCGGCCCTCTTCCATCGACATGATGTAGAACGCAGCGCCGATGACGCCATCGTCCGTGCAGAGCGCATAGGCCGTTGCGACCGGAAAGCCCTGCTTGCCGAGCGCGGCGATGACGCGGAACTCGCGATCGACCGCATGCGCCGACGGCAGCAATTTACCGAACGGCTTTCGCCGCATCACGTAGGAGCGGCCGGGCGTATCGAGACGATAGGTCGGATTGGACTGGCCGCCCCTGAACTGCAGCACGGTGAGCGGACCGGAAAAGCCTTCGACGTGCTCGGCCATCCAGGCTTCGAGGCGCATCTCATCGATGCGATGCCGCTCTTCGACCGGCCGAGTGCCGGAAAACTCCTCGTCCTTCCTGACGCCGTCGGCCACGCTGAGGCTCCCTCGCATTTTCTTGAAGGGAGCGCGCCTATTGCCCCCTTGCTCGCCTTGTTGCATCACGGCCGGCTTCATCTCCTCATCCTGAGGAGCTTGCGTCAGCGTCCCGAAGGATGAGGTCGGCGTCAAGGGCCTCATGGTTCGAGACGGCGCATGCGCGCCTCCTCACCATGAGGGTCCACTGACGCAACGAGACTACTTCGCTGGAGCGTTTGAATACTTCCGAAGTTCAAGTCTGGCAATGGCGCGATTGTGCACCTCGTCCGGACCGTCGGCGAGGCGCAGCGTACGGATGCCGGCATAGTCCTTGGCAAGCCCGGCCTCGTCGGAGACGCCGGCGCCGCCAAAGGCCTGGATCGCCTGATCGATGATCTTCAGCGCCATGTTCGGCGCCGCCACCTTGATCATGGCGATCTCGGCCTGCGCGGTCTTGTTGCCGACCCTGTCCATCATGTCGGCGGCCTTCAGGCACAGCAGGCGGGTCATCTCGATATTGGTGCGGGCCTCGCCGATGCGCTGCTCCCAGACCGAATGCTCGATGATCTTCTTGCCGAAGGCGGTGCGCGAGGCCAGCCGCCTCACCATCTTCTCCAGCGCCTCCTCGGCCTTGCCGATGGTGCGCATGCAGTGATGGATGCGGCCCGGGCCGAGCCGGCCCTGCGCAATCTCGAAACCGCGGCCCTCCCCGAGCAGCAGGTTGCCGACCGGCACGCGCACGTTCTCCAGGAGCACCTGGGCGTGGCCGTGCGGCGCGTCGTCGAAGCCGAACACCGGCAGCATCTTCTCGACCTTGATGCCAGGCGTGTCGAGCGGCACCAGGATCTGCGACTGCTGCTGATGTTTGGCCGCGGCCGGATCGGTCTTGCCCATCAGGATCGCGATCTTGCAGCGCGGGTCGCCGACGCCGGACGACCACCATTTGCGGCCGTTGATGACGTAATGATCGCCGTCGCGCTCGATGCGGGTCTCGATGTTGGTGGCATCCGACGAGGCGACCGCCGGCTCCGTCATCAGGAAGGCCGAGCGGATCTCGCCGTCCATCAGGGGCCGCAGCCATTTGCGCTTGTGCTCCTTGCTGCCGTAGCGCATCAAGACTTCCATGTTGCCGGTGTCGGGCGCCGAGCAGTTGAAGACCTCCGAGGCCCAGCTGATGTGACCCATCTCTTCCGACAGCAGCGCGTATTCGAGATTGGTCAGGCCGGCGCCGCGGAACTCGTCGTCCTCGTGCGACGACGGCGGCATGAACATGTTCCACAGCCCCTCGGCGCGCGCCTTCTGCTTCAGCTCCTCCAGGATCGGGATCACCTTCCAGCGGCCGCCCTCGGCGTCCTGCTGCTTGTAGACCGGCACCGCGGGGCGGACATGCCTGGCCATGAAGCTCTGCACCCGCTCGAGCCACTCCTTCTGCCTTGATGACATCGTGAAGTCCATCGGACGCTCCTCACCTGTTCGAATTGTTTGGGCCGCACTGTTAACCCGTCGACCGGCCCTCGCAAGGCCCAACGCCGGACGGATGCGCCCGCAACGACCGAAAATGCCGCCGCGCGAAATCTCGCGGATTGACATCTTCCTGTCTTCAAACGATGGTTTCATACACGCGTTTAAAAAGCAACTCCCCTGCAACGGGGTGACCCATGCCGAGCGATCTGACCCGTACAGCCATCCTCGCCGCCGCCGAGCGGCTCTATGCGGAGCGTGGCTTCTCCGACGTGACCTTGCGCGACATCGTCTCGGCGGCGAACGTCAACCTCGCCGCGGTGAACTACCATTTCGGCTCCAAGGACGAGTTGATCGCGGAACTGTTCGTGACCCGCAGCCTCGCCCTGAACCGCGAGCGGCTGCGGACCTTGCGCGCTGCGGAGGAGAAAGGCGGCGGCCGCGCCGAGATCGCCTGTGTGCTGCGCGCTCTGGTCGGGCCGACCCTGCGCGGCTGCCTGGGGCCCGAGAACGAGCGCGCCACTGCGGCGCGCTTCATGATCCGGGTCAGCATCGAATCGGTGCCGCCGATCCGCCGCATCCGCAATCGCGAGATCGATCATTTGCGAAAATTCATCGCCGCGATGCGCCGCGCGCTGCCGACGCATTCCGACGTCGATCTCTATTGGGGCCTGCATTTCGCGCTGGCGATGGCGCAGCAGACCGTGCGCGACACCGAACGCCTCGCCAAACTGTCGGAAGGCCAATGCGACGTCGACGACGTCGAGGCCGTGATCGATCGGGTGGTCAAGGTCGCGGTGATGGGCCTGACGGCTTCACCTGCAAGCGGCAAGGCCGCGCAGCGCGCTGCAACCGTGTCCGCTAGATGACGCCCTGACGCTTCAGCGCGTCCAGCTTCGCCGCGTCGTAGCCGAGCCGTGAGGCCAGCACCTCGGCCGTATGCTCGCCGAGCAGCGGTGGGTAGCGATAGTCCTTGACCGGCGTTCCCGAAAACGTCAGCGCGTTGCGGATCAAAGACAGATGCGACTCGAACGGGTGCTCGGTCTTCACCTCCATCCCGCGCGAACGCACCTGCGGATCGGCAAACACATGCGCAAAATCATTGACGGGCCCTGCGGGCACGCCGGCGTTCTCCAATGCCTCGAGCCAATGGGCGACCGTGTGCTTCAAGAACAGGCCTGCGAAGATCGCCATGATCTCCTTGCCGTTCGTCACACGGTCATTGTTCTTGACGAACTTTGGATTGGTCGCGAGTTCTGGCGCGCCCAGCACGGCGCAGGCGCGGGAAAACTGCCCGTCATTGCCGGCGACCAGCATCAATTCGCCATCGGCGCAACGGAACACGCCGGCCGGCATGCCGCCATTGCCCCAGGTGCCGCGGCGCGGCGGCGACTGGCCGTTGAGGAGATAGATCTGCGCCCAGTGCGACAGCGAGGCGATCACGGTGTCGAGCAGGCAGACATCGATGTGCTGGCCGACGCCGCCATTGGCTTTGCGATGGTAGAGCGCGGCCAAAATGCCGATCGAGCTGTTCATGCCGGTCATGTAGTCGACAATGGAGGGCCCGACCTTCATTGGGCCCGCGCCCGGCTCGCCGTCCATGTGGCCGGTCACGCTCATCAGCCCACCCATCGCCTGGAAGATCGCATCATAGCCGGCGCGCGGCGCGTAAGGTCCGGTCTGGCCAAAACCGGTCACCGAGCAATAAATGATCCCTGGATTGAGGCTGCGGATCGTCTCATAGTCGAGGCGATAGCGCTTGAGGTCGCCGACCTTGTAGTTCTCCATGAAGACGTCGCAATCTCTGGCGAGTTCGCGGATGATCTCCTGGCCCTCAGCGCTTGCGATGTTGACCGTGACCGATTTCTTGTTGCGGTTGGCGCAGAGATAGAACGAGTTGTTGTTGTTCGCCCGGCCGTCGGGGTCTTTCAGGTAAGGCGGCCCGAAGGCGCGGGCGTCGTCACCGGTGCCCGGCCGCTCGATCTTGATCACGTCGGCGCCGAGATCGGCCAGCATCTGCGCCGACAAGGGCCCGGCGAGCACGCGCGTGAGATCAAGGATCCTGATGCCTGAGAGCGGCAAGGCCGACATGTATTTCCTCCGGAACGTCTGAATTTTGTGCTGTTGAATAGCGCGACGGCGCGCGCCTTGCCGATACACCATTTCTGGTGCGGTCAGCATTGCGTCTGGCTCATGCGGCTACCCGCCTTTGCGGCAGTCTCAAAACATCCGCGCGCCGTCCGGTACCTTCTGGTCGGGGGTGAACAGCACGACGTGACCGTGCGCGTCCGGAAAGCCGAGGGTGAGCACCTCCGACATGAACTTTCCGATCTGCCGCGGCGGGAAATTGACCACCGCCGCGACCTGGCGGCCGATCAGGCCCGCGATCTCATAATGCTCCGTGATCTGCGCGCTCGATCGCTTCTGGCCGATGGCGCCACCGAAATCGATCACAAGCTTCAGCGAAGGCTTTCGCGCCTCGGGAAACGGCTCCGCCGCCACGATGGTGCCAACGCGGATATCGACGGCAAGGAACTGGTCGAAACTGATCTGCGCCGCCGCCGGCGCGTCTTGATCGGGGAGCTTGTGCATGGCGATGATCTGGCCGAGCTGGAGCTGACACTTGCGCCAGACTTGAGCCCGAAAATCGCCGCGTTGGCAACGCCCAATCCAGCAAGCCGTCACGCGGGCATGGCGAAGGAGATCGTCGATCGATCGTAGTCGCCCGATCCCATCTTTCCCACGGGAAAGATGTCGTGCCGCTCGATCCATTCGAATGACTGCTCATAGACCTCGCGCGTATAGGGCTCGAACACGATGCGCTCGCCCGGGCCCCAGCGCCTCGTGTCCATCATGGCGTGAAAACGCTCCGGGAATTCGCGTCTGTAATGGTGCGTGTAGAGCTCGGGGCGCAGGTCGATGTCGCGCTGCGCCTTCTTTAGCGCGCGGAAATAACGCCGGACGTCCTCGCCCTCCGGCGTGCCCTTGATCATCGTCGCGATCATAAAGGTGGTGTCGATGATCTTGCGGAAACCGAGCTGCTCGGCGAGGTAATACGGCCCGTTGAACAAAGCGGTCGCCGGGCTCTTGCCGTCCAGCAGCATTTCCAGGCGGTGGAACAGCATGCCGTCCTCGAAGGTCAGCTTGATCCTGCCGGGCTCGAGATACTGTTCGAGCGCCTGGATGGTGGAATAGTGACTGCCCGACTGGAAGCCGACCGCGATCGGCACGTCGGCGAGATCTTCGGGTGTGCGGATCGGCGAGTCTGCGGCTACGAAAATTCCCGATGGCGCCACCGAATAGGCATCCGAATAGAGCTTGGTGTGGCCGCTGGACGCGGCGACGTTCACCGTCCAGTGGCAGGCGCAGCTGAGATTGGCCTCGCGGCCCTTCTCGATGCTCTGGAAGGCGCCTTCACCACCCTTGTTGTGATGCGCCCCGCCGGTCGATTTGATCAGCTCGCGAAATTCGTAATCCAGACCTTCGGCGCGGAAATAGCCCTTCTCCTCCGCGACCCATTCCTGCAGCCGGAAATGCGCTTCGATGATGAACTTGTCCATGGCCGACTCCTCATCGACACCCGATTGCCGATTGACATGAAGGTAGCATCGGACGGAAATTGCGCCATTCCAGGACTAGAATAACCGTTATGGCCCATCTGGCATTTGACGAATTGAGCCTCAGAGATCTGCGCGTCCTGCAGGTACTGCTGCGCGAGTGCAGCGTCACGCGCGCAGCCGAGGTGCTGGAGACGACGCAGCCCGAGGTCAGCAAGCACCTCGCCTATCTCCGGAGCCAGTTCGGCGACGAGTTGCTGGTCCGCAATGGACACGCGATGCGGCCGACGGCCAAGGCCCTCGACCTCGCGCCACAGGTGAAGAGGCTGCTGGAGACCGCGGAGAGCCTGCAGGCCGATACGCAAATGTTCGATCCCGCAACATCCGATCGCCTGTTCGGCCTTTTGGTGAGCGACGTCGGCATGGTGCGTTTCCTGCCACCGCTCGTCGAGCGCCTGGCCGATGTGGCGCCGCGGGTGCGCCTGCGCGCCGTGCCACTCGGCTCGTGGCAGATCGAATCAAAGCTCGAGAGCGGAGAAGCCGATCTCGCGCTCGGCGCGTTCCCGCGCGCAGCGTCGCATCTGCGGCGGCAGAAGCTCTACTCCGACGGATATGTCGGCGTTGTTCGCAAGGATCATCCGCGATTGCGCGAGATCCGCTCGCCAGCCGGTTTCAGCGCCGGTCGTCATATCCTGACCACGGCCTCCGAGACCGGCCATGCCGCGCACAGCCAGGCAGAGCGCGCGATATCCGCAAAAATCGCGCCGTCGAACGTCCTGTTGCGTGTGCCGAGCTTCCTCGCCGGCGCCATCGTCGCCTCGCAGACCGACGGCATCGCCACCCTGCCCGAAAACCTCGCCGCAAGCGTGGCGGCGTCGCTCGGCCTGGTCGCGTTCAAGCCCCCGCTCCAGCTGCCGCGCATCGAGATCGCCCAATACTGGCACGAACGCTTCCACCGTGATGCCGCGCATCGCTGGCTGCGCGCGATGACGTTTGAGCTGTTCGGCCGGCGCTAGCTGGAGCATGATGAGTTTTGGTTCGATAGGTCCGTCCGCGGTTGCGGTTCACCTCTCCCCGTTGGAAAGAGGTGCCACCTTACTCACGGCTGCCGACGAACCTAACTTCATCGCGCTCCAGACGCCGAGATAGCGGCGCGATCATCCCCGCGGATTGAAGGTGCGTGCGAAATAGACCGGAGCTTTCGCCTTCTTCAGCCGGTAGAGCTGCGCCGGCCGGTTGGGTCCCCTGCGCATCTTCTCTACCGGCTCGATCAGGTCGGCGGATAGCATCCGCGTCCGGAACGCGCTTTTCTCCAAGGGCCGATCCAGCACGATTTCATAAACCCGTTGCAGGTCCGGCAGCGTGAACTCGGCCGGCATCAGATAGGCCGGCAGCGAGGTATATTCCACTTTGTTGCGCAGGCGCGCGACCGCGGCCTGCAGGATCTCGCCGTGATCGAAGGCCAGCCTTGGTTTGACCTTGCCCGCGGCCAGCGGAAACCACTGCGCATCGGCGGCGAGCGGACCGCGTGCGGCCGCGGCCGGCATCAGCGCGAAATAGGCGTGCGTCGCCGACCAGCCGCGCGGATCGCGGTTCGCACTGCCCCAACTTCCCAACTGCTCCAGATAAGGCGAGACCATGCCGGTCTTATCCCTGAGCTTGCGGACGGCGCAGGCCTCGAGGTCGCGGTCACGGTCGATGTCCACAAAACCGCCCGGCAGCGCCCAAGCCAGCGGAAACGGCTCGCCGTCCCCGGCCCCGCGCTGGACCAGCAGCACGCAAAGCGCGTCATCCCTGACGGCAAAGATCACGACGTCGACCGTGGTCAGCGGCCGCGGAAAGTCGAGCCGCGCCGCCTCGCCGTTCTTTCGTTCGCCAGCCACGACCTTTTGAACCTCTCTGTGTGTCCCCTTGACAATAGCCTAGTTAGTTGTACTGTGCAACTTACTTAGTTGGCGTGACCAACTTACGATAGAGCCAACTTACAAGGAAGCTTCCATGTTAGGTATCCGCTTCGTCAAGGCCGAGCCCACCACCTACCTGATGAAATACCGCGCCGGCGCGGTCACCGAAGAGGGCGCCGGCCTGTCCACGATGTATTACGCCCCGGTCACCTCGCTGGTCGCGGTGCCGATCGGCAGCCGGGACGCCGCCTTCATCTTCCAGCAGATCGCACGCGACTTTCAGGCCCTGACGATCCAGGGCCATGTCACCTACCGCATTCTGAGCCGCGCAAGGCGGCGGCGATGCTCAATTTCAGCCTGAAGGCCGACGGCAAGACCTACGAATCCGACGATCCGGAAAAGCTGCCGCAGCGCATTCTCGGGACCGTGGAAGTGCTGGCGCAGCAGGCGGTGAAGGAGTTGTCGCTGCGGGAGGCGCTGCGAGCCTCCGATCGCATCGCCGAGCTCATTGATACGGGCCTGCGGGGCCGCGCCGATATCGAGTCGCTCGGGCTGGAAATCCTCGGCGTCGCGATCCGCGGCATCAAGCCGACGCCCGATACGGCCAAAGCGCTGGAAGCGGAGGCGCGCGAGGCGATTTTGAGGAACGCGGACGAGGCGATCTTTGCCCGGCGCAATTTTGCGGTGGAGCAGGAACGCGCCATCCGCGAAAGCGAGCTCGACACCGAAATCGCGGTGGAACAGAAGAAGCGCGCGATCCGCGAGACCCAGATGGACGCCGAGGCGAGCGTGGTGGCGAAGAAGCACGCGCTACGCGAGGCCGGCATGGTCGCCGACATCGGCCTCGAGGGCAAGCGCAAGGATTTTGTTGCGCTCAACGCCGAAAACACCCGGACCTTGGCCGATGCCGAGGCCTATCGGGTCGGCGCGCTGATGAAGATCTTCGAGGGCGTGGACACGAAGCTGATCCAGGCGCTCGCCGCCACCGGTATGCAACCCGGCCAGCTGATCGCGCAGGCCTTCTCCGGGATTGCGGAGAAAGCGGAGAAGATCGGCCAGCTCAACGTCTCTCCCGAGCTCTTGAACGCGCTCATGGAAAAGCCGAGGGTTTTGGAGGCGCCCAATGCCCGCAGACAATGAGCGCAAGGTTATCCTGGTCACGCGCAAGACCAGGCTCGAGGACCTGATAGCCCGATACCTCACCGCGGAGCAGGCTCGCTTTTATGTCGAGCATCTCGGCGGCGATTTCTCCGACTATCAGCGCGAGCACGATGTGTTTGTCGCAGAGCGCCGGCGCACCGTGCGCACGCTGGAGCAATGGGGCCGCTACCATGTGATCGACCGCAGCTTTCTGCCCAACTTCATTTTCGGCCCTGACGACATCGTGGTGGCGCTGGGCCAGGACGGCCTGGTCGCCAACGCCATGAAATATCTTGACGGCCATCCGCTGATCGGCCTCAACCCGGATGCCGGCCGCTATGACGGCATCCTGCTGCCGTTCGTGCCGGACGACCTGCCGTTGCTGCTTGCCGAGGTCGCCGCCGGCAGGCGCGCCAGCAAGGCGGTCACGATGGCCAAGGCCGCGCTTGCCGACGGCCAGGTGCTCCACGCCGTCAACGACCTCTTTGTCGGCGCGCGCTCGCATGTTTCGGCGCGCTACGAGATCGCTGCGGGGACACGACAGGAAACGCAATCGTCCAGCGGCCTGATCGTCGCCACCGGGCTCGGCTCGACGGCCTGGTTCAAGAGCATCGTCACCGGCTCGCTCGCGATCGCCGGCGCTTATGGCAGCGCGCCGAAGCCCCTGCCCTATCCCGCATTGCCATGGGAGGCCGCCGAGCTGCGTTTTGCCGTTCGCGAGCCGTTTCCGAGCCGCACCTCGCAAGTGACGCTGATCTGCGGGCAACTGGGCAAGACCGAGGAACTGCGCATCCGCTCGCTGATGCCCGAGAACGGAGTCATTTTCTCGGACGGCATCGAGGCCGACCGTCTCGAATTCAATTCAGGCGCCGAAGTGCGGATCATCGTCGCAGAGCGCCGGGGCCGGCTGATCGTGTGACGGCGGAGGGTGTTCGAACTCCACATCGAAGACCGACGCAAAGAGGCGCGGCGCGTGCATCGCAAGAGGAGGCATCATCGAAGCCGCATCGGAGATGCCCCCTCTCCCCGCTTGCGGGAGAGGGTTTGGGTGTGGGGGAGCCTCAAAGGACCGAGTTCGCTGAGAGTCCCCCTCACCCGCATCGCTAAGGCGATGCGACCTCTCCCCGCAAGCGGGGCGAGGTGAACCGCACTCTACTCCAGATCGACGGAGTGATAGTGGCCGGTCTCGTCGAGCTGGGTGCCCCAGACCTTGTGCACCGCCTGGTGCTCGGACGGACCGAAATTCACCCGCGGGCCAAGGCCCATCTCGAAATTGCGCAGGTTCTCCAGCTTGTCCACCAGCGTCTCGGTGTCCAGTTGCGGACCGGTGCGCTTGAGCCCCTCGATCAGGATGTTGGCGGTGAGGAAGGCTTCGAGCGAGACGTAGTCCGGGGCCTCGCCGGGAGAATATTTCGCCAGCGCGTTCTTGTAGGCCAGCGCCACCGACGCATAGCCGTCGACCGCGGGCGTGACCTGGGTGCAGATGACGCCGTTGGCGTATTTCGAGCCGAGCAGCATGAGCTCGTCGGCGAGGCCGGTACTGCCGACGCCCGAGATCGTGGCGTAGATCATGTCGGGATAGAGGTCACGGGTCTTCTCGATGAATTTTGCCGCCGGCCTGAAGGTTGCGACGAGCACGATCGCCTTGAGCGGCGTCTTCAGTTTCCGCAACTGGGCCACTGCGTCGTCGACATTCACGGTATTGCGGTTGTAGCTCATCCTGAAGATCTGGCCCGTCACGCCGCCGCGCAGCGCGCGGATTGCCTTGGCGACGCCGTCCATGCCCGCATCACCGTAGGCGTCCTGCTGGGTCAGCACCCCGATCTGGTCCGGACGCAGCCCCCGCACCTTGACCAGGTAACGGACAATGGTGTCCGCTTCCTCGGCGTAGCCGGCACGATAGTTGAACACGTAGCGGTCCGGCGGATCATGCCTGAGCGAGGGCGCGCCGGTGAATGCGCCGAAGTAAAGCGCGTGGTGCTCCAGCGCATAGGGGATCGAGACCAGCGCGGTCGGACTGCCGTAATTGTCGACGAAGCCAAAGACCTGGTTCTTCTCGTAGAGGTCCTTCATGGCGTTGAGGGTCCGCGAGGGCTCGTAGCCGTCATCCGCGGTGACCAGCTTCAGTTGCCGGCCCTCGATGCCGCCGCTGTCGTTGACCGCGGCGAAGGCGGTTTCAATACCGAGCTTGAGTTGGCGGCCCATCTCCTTGGCCGGGCCCGAGAACGGCGCCGCCATGCCGAAGCGGATTTCCGTATCGGTCACGCCCTGCGCCGTGCTTTGCACGTTGCGCGTCGCCGTCGGAGCGGCGTTGGCTATCCGTGCTGCGAGACTTGCCGGGCTATCCTCCGGGCGAACGGTGGGGCTCGGCGCTTGCGCGGCGGCCGCAGGCGCGATTGCGGTGAATGATGGAGCAGCGGTTGCCGGCGGCGGGGGCGCAACCGCGAATGGTTGCACAGGGGCGGAAGGCGACGCGTCGGCCGCGGCCTGCTCCACATGGGCGACGCTCGCGGCGCCGCCGGCCGAGCGGTTCATGTACATCATCCCGCCATAGGCGAAGGTTGCGACGACGACGATCGCGAGCCCAAGCAGGCCGCCGATGAGCAACGGCCGGTGCTCGGGCGGCGGAGGTTCGGGAACCTGCTGCACGCGAAGCCGCGCAAACGGATCGCGCAGCGCGCGGTCGTCGCGCCAAGGGTCATGTCGATATTGACCCGGCGGATCGCCATATGGCTCGCGCGGATCGTCACCATCGTTATCGTTGTGTTCAGGCAAACGTCTCATGGTCGTCCCCCAAAGTGACGTTTCGAATCGCGGATTTGAGTTCTTCGGGATTACAGTCCGA
>Ga0210402_10002699_pt1 | contig 17089 bp, 19 predicted proteins | sample IncBWC7MmetaG_FD_161055 | JGI IMG/M metagenome (GOLD analysis project Ga0210402, IMG submission 161055) | Forest soil microbial communities from Barre Woods Harvard Forest LTER site, Petersham, Massachusetts, United States - Inc-BW-C-7-M | ecosystem: Environmental > Terrestrial > Soil >... | reverse complement strand
CCTGCCGGGATTCAACGCGGCCCTGCGCAGCGTGATTGGTATCGCTGTCATCGTAGGATTCATCGTCGTTTTCCAGACGATGTATACGGCGGTGATGGAGCGGACGCGCGAGATCGGAATTTTGAAGTCGCTGGGCGCGTCGCGCGGTTACATTGCGAATGTGGTTCTGCGCGAGGCGGCGCTGATTTCGATTCTCGGGATTGTACTGGGAATTGCGCTGACGTATGCGCTGAAGGTGGGGCTGAACTATAAGTTCCCGACTCTGCCGTTTCCCATCAGCCCGGGCTGGCGTATCAACGCTACGTTGATTGCTTTTTCGGGGGCGATTCTGGGGGCGCTTTATCCGGCGCTCAAGGCGGCGCGGAAAGATCCTATTGATGCGCTGGCTTACGAGTAAGGTCGACTACCAGATGATCTTGAGACCCTCATATAACCTAAACTTTTCGTCGCAGGTGATGATCGGAATTCCTTCGGATAACGCTTGTGCTATCAGCATGCGGTCGAATGGGTCGGTGTGATGAAGCGGTAAATCGAAGAGTTGTAGCGCGTGGTCTGAGGTGTATGGGAGGACATGCAGTCGCAGGTCCTGCATACCGGTGACCATTTTGTCTCTATCGAACGCCAGCTTATTGCGTGATTCCTTGATGGCAATCTCAGAGATCGAGATTGAACTGATTTCGCGAAGTGATTCTGCGTTTTGCAGGGCAGACATCGATCTTCGCGAAATCCGTTCCGGAGAGATGACCGCCCAGATGAATGTTACGGTATCGAGAAGAAGCCGCATTCAATAGCGGCCTTCAAGGAAATCATCTACTTCTTCTTCGGTCATCGGCTTCCACCAGTCGGGATCGTGGATGACGACTTTGTCCTTCAGAGTCCCGAATTTTGGCTTTTCTCGATCGGATGTTGCTGTCCTGATGATGTCGACAACAGGAGTTCCCCTCCGGCAGATCGTAACGGGCTCGCCGTCCTCGACGGCCTTGATCAGTTCCGGGAGCCTGTTTTTCGCTTCGGCAACGCTCACCTTCATAGTTTCAAGATAGCCATTTTAGATAGCTATGTCAAAGATGCAGGCTTCCGTTACACCGGTTGCAGGAAATCTGCTGAAACCGGGTTTTCGTAAAGCGAGTAGTCGCGCGTGACGACTGTGAGTCCGGATGGTGTGACGAAGTAGTTGCGCTTGTCTTCGTTCTGGTCGTAGCCGATGACCGTGCCTTCTGGCAGATGCACGTCGCGGTCGATAATCGCCTTCTTGATGCGGCAGTGGCGGCCGATGTTTACGTGCGAGAAGACGATGCTTGAATCCAGCTCCGAGTAGGAGTTCACGCGGACATCCTGCGAGAGCACGCTGTTGCGCACGACGGCACCGGAGACGATGCAGCCGGCGGAGACGATCGAGTTGATGGCCATGCCGGTGCGTCCGGGCTCGCCGAAGACGAATTTTGCCGGGGGGTACTGGCGGACGCGTGTGCGCATCGGCCAGTTGCTGTCATACAGGTTGAAGGTTGGCGATACCGAAGCGATGTCCATGTTGGCGTCGAAGTAGGCGTCGAGCGTTCCCACATCGCGCCAGTAGAGCGCGTCCTGTCCGTTTTCGTCGACAAAGTTGTAGGCATGCATCTTGTACTTGCCAAGCAGCGAGGGCAGGATGTTATGGCCGAAATCGTGCTTCGAGGTCGGGTCTTCCGCGTCCTTCATCAGCGCTGGCAGCAGCACGTCGGTGTTGAAGAGATAAATGCCCATCGACGCGTCGACCATCGTGGGATTGAAAGGCGAACGGAGATCGGTTGATTTCGGCTTCTCATGGAAGCCGATGACCTCGCCGGGGCGTGATACTTCGACCACGCCGAAGCGTGACACTTCGGTTGGATCGATGGGCAGCGTGGCGAGTGTCACATCGGCACCGGTTTCGTTGTGGTGCTCGAGCATCTTGCCATAGTTCATTTTGTAGATGTGGTCGCCCGAAAGAATGAGCACGTGCTTCGGCTGCTCGGAGCCGATCGAATAGATGTTCTGGTAGACGGCGTCGGCGGTCCCCATGTACCAGTTGGCGCTGACGCGCTGCATGGGCGGAAGGATCTCGATGAACTCGCCCAGCTCCTGGGCGACGACGCTGGTCCAGCCTTCGCGAATATGACGGTTGAGAGAGAGCGCCTTGTACTGGGTGAGGATGTAGACGTGGCGCAGATCGGAGTTGATGCAGTTGGAGAGAGTGATGTCGATGATGCGGTAGTTGCCACCAAAGGGAACTGCTGGTTTTGCGCGATCACGGGTCAGCGGGAAAAGGCGTTCGCCTGCGCCGCCTGCCAAGAGTACTCCGAGTGTATCTTTCATGGGATACGACGCCCCTTTTACGCTGGTTGCTTCGTTCTCAACTTCACGGCTTCGGCATGCGTTCGTTTCGGCAGCCTTCACCGTTCGCCGGAACTGGCGATACTAGCATATAGATGCGTACAAAGGAGTCAATACGTTCGGGGGCGGAACGGCGCGCTTAGTCAGCCCGCTCGTCTCCCTGGATAGCGATGCGCAGCGAACGCAGGAAATGTAGATCCTGAGACGAGAACGCTTTACCCTGGCCTTCTTCGGGCTGGCCGGAGGCGTGCGTTGGCTCAAGCATGGCCTCGGGTTGCTGCTCGAGCTCGTTGAGGCCGATCGTCGCTTCAAGCATCAGCAGGACGTCGAAGCCCTGCTTCCGGATGTCCTGTACAACGCCGGCTATGTGTTCTGATTCGGAGACCGTCTCGTGGATGGCTTCTCCCAACTGCTGGACGAGTTTTCGCAGCTTTGCGTTCAAGGTGTGTCTCCGTTTACTCCCCGCCACCGAACGGCCTGGAGCGCGCTGGAATTGTTCTTTACCTTACTTTCAGATGTGCCTTGAGAGCAACCGGATTCGGCGCGGCTGCTAAACTTTTCCCTATGGAGCCGAATATGCTCGGCCGCAAATTCGGAATCGGCGTTCGCCTCGCGTCTAGGATGTTGCTGGACCGCGCAGCCCAAGGCAACCCTCCGCCTACTGCTACTGATGTTGCGACGCCAGCGCAGCAGACCGTGTCTTCTACTCAAGTGTACGCCGCTCGCGGGAAAGCTGTCGTTAAAGGATCGCGCAAATTCGGCGAGTCGGTGTGGAAACCATTTGTGCATGCGGGTGGCGTTCTCTGGCTTGAGGTGACGGGGCTGTTCTTCGGCATCTTCACCCTGTTTTTTGGAGTAAACACCTACAAGCTGCGGAACCAATGGGCCATCGGGCCTGATCATCAGCGTTTTCTTGTATATACGGTTGTGACGCTCGCATTTGCCTACTTCACTTTCAGCTCGTTTTATCGCGCACGGAAGAAGGAGAAGTTGAGACGGCAGGCGGAGCGGTAATCTGCGCGGCGATTCGCGAATGCGCTGAGGAGAAGGTATTCTTCTCGGTTCACTCATGTCGGCTGAAAAAAACCTGAAAACGGTCTACACCCGCTCCGATCTCGAAGCCACCGGCTTTGATCCGGTCAAAGACCTCGGCTTTCCCGGGGAGTTTCCTTTCACGCGGGGCATCCAGCCGACAATGTATCGCGGACGCCTGTGGACGATGCGTCAGTATGCCGGGATGGGCGACGCTGAGGAGAGCAACCGGCGCTACAAGTTTTTGCTGGAACATGGGACGGCGGGACTGTCCGTTGCTTTCGACCTGCCGACTCAGATTGGCTATGACTCCGACGACCCGATGGCGCTGGGCGAAGTCGGCAAGGTGGGCGTGGCCATCGATTCGATCGAAGATATGGAGCGGCTTTTCGATGGGATTCCGCTGGAGAAGATTTCGACTTCAATGACGATCAACGCGACGGCGAGTATTCTGCTTGCGCTCTATGTCGCGGTCGCGAAGCGCACAGGGGCTGACGTGAAGAATCTCTCGGGCACCGTGCAGAACGACATCCTCAAGGAATACATTGCGCGGGGGACTTACATCTATCCGATTCGCCATGCCATGCGGATTATTACTGACATGTTTGCCTGGGCCAACGATGAAGTGCCTGAGTGGAATACGATTTCCATCTCCGGCTACCACATGCGCGAGGCAGGATCGACTGCCGCGCAGGAGGTTGCTTTCACGCTCGCCAATGGCATGACGTATGTGCAGGCGGCGATCGATGCCGGGCTTGACGTGGACAAGTTTGCGCCGCGCCTCTCGTTCTTCTTCAACGCGCACAGCAATTTTCTGGAGGAAGTGGCGAAGTTTCGCTGCGCGCGCCGCGTGTGGGCGCACCTGATGCGCGACCACTTCGGCGCGAAGAGTCCGCGCTCGTGGATGCTGCGTTTTCATACGCAGACTGCGGGATCGACGCTCACGGCGCAGCAGCCGGAGAACAATATTGTGCGCACCGCGATCCAGGCGCTGTCGGCGGTGCTGGGGGGTACGCAGTCGCTGCACACCAACGGCTACGACGAAGCGCTGGCGCTGCCAACGGAAGAGGCAGCGCGCATCGCTTTGCGCACACAGCAGATTATTGCTTCCGAATCGGGAGTAGCCCAGACGATAGATCCTTTTGCGGGGTCGTATTATGTCGAATCGCTGACGCACGAGATCGAGCAGCAGGTAAAGGCATATCTTGACCGCATCGATGCGCTTGGCGGGATGCTGCGGGCCATTGAGCAGGGCTGGGTGCAGCAGGAGATTCAGAACGCTGCTTATGAGTATCAGCGCGCTGTTGATTCAGGAGAAGCTACTGTCGTCGGCGTCAACCGCTTCAAGCGTGAAGATGAGCCGGGGATTCCTATTCAGCGCATTGATGAAGCATTGGAGCGCAGGCAGGTTGAGCGTGTTCGCGCGCTGCGTGAGCGACGCGATAGAAACCGCTGGGAGGCGGCTATCCATCGCGTGAAAGATCATGCGCGCTCTCGTGAAAATCTTATGCATGCGATTCTTGAAGCGGTCGAGAGTTATGCGACAGTGGGCGAAATCGCAGCCGCAATGCGCGAGGTATTTGGAGAGTATCGAGAGAGCGTTGTGATATAGGCAACTAGAGTCTCCGGACAGTCGAATGGCAAATTGTGCGCCCCGCAAGAATCCATCCTGAAGATAAAAATCATGTAAAACCGGGAATAAATTCAGCAGGAAAATAATCGACAAAACGATGACAGGGCAGTGACATTCGTTGTTCGCGCTGAGGGATAGGCTGTGTCAGGAATCTGGACCGCAGACCTCCCCGCCTGTGTTCAATTCCTACCTCTCATCGACGCCGCGTTGAAGCAGAGGCCAGTCCGACAAAGCGGGGCATAAAGGGAACATCGGGAGTCTCGTACATGAAAAACCCACTGTGCTTTGTTGTTAGTGCAGCAATTGTCCTGAGCACGGGAACTGCGGCCTTTGCGCAGCACTATACGCAGGTCAATCTCGTCGCTAACACTGCTGGGATCGCTCCAGTTACAGATCCGAGTCTCATCAACCCGTGGGGCATTTCTCGCGGCTCGGGTAGTCCGTGGTGGATCTCGGATAATGTTACCGGGCTCAGCACCCTCTATAACGGCGCTGGTACGAAGCAGGGGCTGGTTGTCACTATTCCTCCCACAGATCCAACCAACCCTAAAACACCTACTGGCAGTCCAACAGGCACAATCTTCAACGGCAGCGCGACTGATTTTCTGCTTGCGCCGAATGCGCCAGCCACATTCCTGTTCTCGACCATTGATGGAACGATTGTGGGCTGGAATTCGGGAGTTGGGGTAGCGCCAGGCGCAAATCCTCCTTCGACGCACGCAATGACCGTCGCTAGAACCAAGGACGGATCGAGCTATACCGGCCTGACCAGCGCGTTCATTCAGGGCAAGCGCTATCTTTACGCTGCCAACTTTACCAAGGGCCGTGTAGATGTGTACGACAACGCATTCCATCCGGTAAAGCTGAAGCTTGACCGTCACGATAAGGGCGATTCCGACGATTTTGGCTTCGATGATAACCGCCATCGCCACGACGATAACGAGCCGTTTGAAGACGAACGCCTGCCGCGCAATTTTGTTCCGTTCAATGTGCAGTCGATTGGCAATGACATTGTTGTGACCTACGCGCTGCATTTGCCGGGATCGCCGTTTGAGACCGATGGGCCGGGTCTGGGCTATGTCGATATTTACAGTTCCACAGGCCAGCTGCTGCGCCGTCTTGAGCATGGGTCATGGCTCAACGCTCCGTGGGGTGTCGCGCTTGCTCCACTTGATTTTGGCCGCTTCAGCCACGATCTGCTCGTCGGACAGTTTGCCGGCGGCGGCACGACACAATCCAGCGGCTACATTGCCGCCTATGATCTGGCGACGGGAGAATTCGATGGTCTGCTCGAAGATGCCAGCGGGAATCCAATTGCTATCAATGGCATCTGGGGTATCAGTTTCGGCAACGTAAGTCCGGCCAACAACGATGCGACTGGAGCGCCGTCAACAGAACTGTATTTCGCCGCTGGTCCCAATCATGGTTCGGGCGGTTTATTTGGCTATTTGAAGGCAGCTGCAACGGATCTAGTGAAAGGAAACGACCAGTAGCTTCAGACCAAAGCCCTCTTTGGTCAGCCGGATGCCCGCATGTTCATGCCATGCCGGGCATCCGGTCTTTGTTTTTCTCGATGCTCACCGGCGATAACCATTCCTCCGATACAATCCAAACGTATCGGGAGGATCCCCTTTGGAGAGACGTCGTTTTCTTACCGCATCTCTGGCAGCATCGGCAATGGCATTTACAGGCAAATCGGGAGCACAGGAAACTGCAGGCAAGCCTAGCGAATATTACGAGCTGCGCAAGTACCACATGCAGTCCGGGCCGCAGACGAAGCTTACGGAGAGCTATGTTTCGGGCGCGCTGATTCCGGCGCTCAATCGTATGGGGATGTCTCCCATTGGTGCGTTTAATCTCAGCATTGGGCCGGAGACGCCGACTCTCTATGTGCTGATTCCCAGCACTTCGGTTGAGGCTCTGGTGACAGCGGATCTGAAGCTGGCGCAGGACAAGGCGTTCCTGCAGGCGGCAGAATCTTTCTGGAATGCGCCGGCTACCGCGCCGCCGTATCTGCGCATTGAAAGCCAGCTGATGATCGCTTTTGAAGGCTGGCCTAAGCTGACGCCTCCGCCGAGTGCGGCGCAGCATGCGAAGCGCGTTTTTCAGCTGCGGACCTATGAGAGTCCTACGAACCAGGACCACGTGCGCAAGGTGGAGATGTTCCACAACGGCGAGTTTGAGATTTTTCAGAAGGCTGGGTTTGGGCAAGTCTTCTATGGGGACTCGCTGATCGGGCCGAGGCTGCCGAATCTGACTTATATGCTCACTTTTGGAGATATCGGCGAGATGAATGCCAAGTGGGATGTCTTCCGAGATGATCCCAACTGGAAGAAACTGTCGGCGTCTCCGCGCTACGCGTTTGAGCAGATCGTGAGCAACATTACGAACCTGATTCTTACGCCTACGGATTCTTCGCAGATATAACCGGTCGATGTGACCGCTCGAGGAACGCAAGGCTGAGCCAAAAATCTTCTGAGTCACGACCCGCTTGAGGTATAGTTGCGGCACGATCCGGAGGAGCGAAATGCCATATCGATTTGCATTCCTTCTAGCTGTGGTGTGTCTTTCAGCCGGTCATCTGTTTGCGCAGGAAAATGCCCAGCCCTTACCGCCACCACAGGATTCGGCTCCGGCCTCCGTATGTTCTCAAGTGCCGAATGTCGATACCGATTCCGATGCTTATGACTCAGGCTTCAAGGACGGATACAAGGCAGGCTGTAAACATGCACTGTCCAGCCAGCATGGTACTTCCGGCGGTCATCTTGACGAAGCAACGGGGGATCTGCCCGCGCCGGACTCGCTCTCGCTTTCTGATGTCAATAACAACCTGCTCAAGCTGCTCGGCGACGTGTGCAAGGGGGCAGACATAGGTGCGCGCAAGAGGGGCCAGAGCCAAAGCGATGCCGAGAAAGTGAGATACCGAATGGCACTTCTGACGCGACTGATTGAAAAGCCTCCGCCGGATTGCCAATGAAAGCTCTCACGATCTTCGTACTGCTGTGTATTTCCTGTTTTTGCGCTGCCGGTCAGAGCAACTCTGTGCCCGCGCGTCACTCGGAAAAAGCGCCCGCAGCCGAAAGGCGTCAGGCGAGTTCTGGCTCACTGGCGCAGGCCGAGGCCGAAGCGGAGGCCGAGGCTTCTCCTCCGCAGGCGAACATCGCAACGGTACCGAATCCGGATTCGCGGGCGAGCCAGGCCCGATCCGAATACGATGAAGCCTATTGGCACTACCAGCGCGACGCGATTGAACACACGCGAAAAGTCTATGCCTGGCAGCACGTATCTTCCGTCATCATTTTCTACGTTGTGATTTTTCTGGTGCTGATCGGAGTGCTCTTCTCCTGGTTGCAGTTCCGGGCCGCAGCCTACAAGGGAGAATCGGAGGAACTGGACGCATCCATGAAGGGGGTGAAGATCACTTCGTCCACGCTGGGCGTGGTGATTCTGGTGCTCTCGATGTGCTTTTTCTATCTCTATCTGCGCTACGTGTATCCCGTGAACGTGAATGAGGGAGCTACCATGGCATCCGGCGCGGAAAAGACGGCAGGCAAGTAAACCTACACATCGTTGCCGAGGTGGAAGATGGGCTCGACGCCTGTCGCGCGCGCGATGAGCGCCTGCTCCTCGTGCTGCTCCAGTGGTTTGTAGTTTTGTGCCACGTCCATCGCGAGGCGGAAGTACTTTTCGTCGCCGGGAGGCAGTGCGGCTGTGATGGGATGGCCGAGCGTCCAGCGCAGGCCGAGGGAGGCTTCGTCAGGAAAGGCTGCGGGCTGGTACCAGCATTTTGGCTCGGGATGGTTCTGCTTCTGGTCGGTTGACCAGACCGTTTTTGCCATCGCTTTGAGGGCGAGGATGCCCATGCCTTTTTCCTGCGCCATTTTCAGAATTTGCGGGCCGAAGTTGGCTTGCGAGAAGAGGACGAAATTGACGGGGAAGAGGACGGTGTCGAAGTTGTAGCGGTTCATCGCTGCCACGGCGGTTTCAGCCGAGTGCACGGAGAAGCCGATGTAGCGGATCTTGCCTTCTTTCTTTGCAGCTTCCATTGTCTCCATGGCACCGCCGGGGCCGAGCACCGTGTCGAGGTCGGTCATTTTGGTGAGAGCGTGGAACTGATAGAGATCGACGTGATCGGTTTTGAGCAGGCGCAGCGATTCTTCGAGCTGCTTGCGCGAGTCGTCTTTCATGCGGCCTTCGGTCTTGCAGGCGAGGAAGCAATTCTTACGGTAGGGAGCTAGCGCGGGGCCAAGGCGCTCCTGTGCGTTGCCGTAGCTGGGCGCGACGTCGAAGTAGTTGATGCCGCGATCGACGGCTTCGGCGACGATGTTCTTTGCGGAGCCTGTTTCCTCATTCATGACGACGATGCCGCCAAAGCCGATCATGGAAAGATGCTCGCCAGTTTTTCCTAAAGGTCGCCGGCCGATGGGGTTGGTGGGCGTGGCTGCGGAAAGCTTGGTAGTGGCGGCGGCAGCTGCAGTGAGGGCGCTCTGCTTGATAAAGTCGCGGCGTTCCATATCGGGGACCTCGTTGAGGGAATGAAGACGAGCCGGCTTGCTGCATCTATTTTCCCAGATTTGTGGTGGTCTTACCACTGGCGAATATGAATTTTCATTCTTGCAATTGAGAGCGAGCTTCAACTGTTCGGCGACTTTTTCGTCTAATAGAGTGACACCCACTATGTTTTGCTTCAGGCCTACGTTTTTCCGCTTCGCGACCTTCTTCGGTTTGCTCGCTGCCAGCTCACTTTTTGCCCAGACTGCCACCCCAGATGGCGCTGCCAAGGCGGCCGCGCCTGCGACCACGCTTTCCGTTGACGTGAAGGTCGTTACGATGCCGGTCACGGTTCGCGACAAAAAGGGGCAGATCGTTACGAATCTAACGAAGAACGATTTCACACTGCTTGAGGACACGCGTCCGCAGACGATCAAGTACTTCAATCTCGATACAAATCTGCCGCTTACGCTGGGGCTGCTGGTGGATACCAGCATGAGCATGCGGAATGCTTTTGACCAGGAAAAAACGGCGAGCAAGACCTTTCTGAACCAGATGCTCACCAAGCCGGAGGACAAGGCTTTCCTGATCCACTTCGACCACGAAGTGGAATTGCTGCAGGACCTAACTCCATCGAAGGACAAGCTTTCGGCGGCGCTGGAAGACCTTGGGCCGACGCAGGAGTCTTATCAAACTACGTCCGATCCCGGCCAGCAGAGGGCTCATCGCGGTGGCGGCACGCAGCTTTATGACGCCATTTATCTTGCCGGCGACGAGTTGATGAAGAAGCAGCAGGGGCGCAAGGCGATCGTTGTGCTGAGCGACGGGCAGGATCGGGGCAGTCGGGAGTCACTGAACTCGGCGATTGAGGCGGCGCAGCGCGCTAATACTGTGGTCTACACCATTTACTTCCAGGGTGAGCAGCAGCATGACTACGACAATCGCAGCGGCGGTTATGGACATCCGCGCGTTGGCATGGGCGGAGGCGGGTATCCTGGCGGGTATCCCGGCGGTGGAGGGTATCCCGGCGGTGGGCGCGGCGGTCAGCGGCCGTCGGAAGAGCCGCATGTTGACGGCAAGAAGATCATGACGCAGATTGCGGAGCAGACCGGCGGGCGCATGTTCGAAGTAAAGAAGAAAGAGAATTTCGACCAGGTCTACGCGAGCATCGCTGAAGAACTGCGGTCGCAGTACATGCTTGGCTATACGCCGGATAAGTCGAGTGCCGACGAGAGCTACCACCGGATCACGCTGACGGCGAACAAGAAGGAGCTTATCGTACAGACGCGGGACGGTTACTACGCGGACAAGTAAAGCTTTAGGTACCAAAGTACGAAAAGTTTCAAACCAGCCGAGCTAGAATCCCCAACATGGCTGGCTTTGCGATTTTCATGGAAGTCTTGTTTTGGGGACTCATTGGCCTTATCACTGCCTCTGGCTTGTCACTGTTTATATTTCTCCATGCGAAAAACCGCATATCCAAGGAAACACCTAAACGGCGCAAGGTTATCGTTGTCAGCGCTATGGCGCCCTTTCTTGGGCTCCTTTGGCTGATTGTGGCACTTTTTATTCATATTCAGATTTCCAATCGGCTGGCGCATCAGGACTGCGGGTTTAGTCCCGATCCATATGTCACGTTACCTAATGGATACGTAGTTGGAAGCGCGAATACATATGATGGATACATAGTTGCTCCCGGATATAAAACGGATGTTCCTGTCACAGGCCCGGGCTATGTTCGTTCACTCATCGATCTGGAGTTCAAGGATGGCGACCTCGTGGGTACGCTGCTTGACTTCAAAGCATCCATTGTCCGTCGATTCGTATTCGATACTCGCACTCGGGAAGTCAAGATCTTTGATGTTGATGACCCTATCAATCATGAATTCCAATCTTCTACCCAAAGGGATCTGGACCAGTTTGGCGCGGTTCAGACACGTGTTCATAGCGATGCCACTTCCTACTGGAAGCTGTACGAACAATACAGGCATCATTGGCCAAACTACGTTCTCGTGATCTTGATCATCGCTGGAGAGTGTGCGATTGGTTTCTGGGTGTGGAAACGCTGGAAGTCAGTAACGTCAATTGCACCGTCTACTGTGCTCAATTGATCCAACCACTTGATTCGCGGCCCTGCGGTTTACACTCGACCTCGGATGCTTTAGCGTAAATAGGTTCCGCATCTTCCCAACGAAGGAATCTGCCGTGTCCACGCCAGCCATCTCTCCTGCCCTACGCAAGACTGCTTTGAATGCTGTCCACCGCCAGCTTGGCGCCAAAATGGTCGACTTTGGTGGGTGGGATATGCCTGTCGAGTACTCGGGCCTGATTGCCGAGCACATGGCTGTGCGCACCGGCGTTGGGCTCTTTGATGTGAGCCACATGGGCGATATCCAGCTGCGCGGGCCGGAGTCGCTCGATGCGATTCAGCACATCTGCATGAATGACGCTTCGAAGCTGCAGATGGGGCAGGCACAGTATTCGGCGATGCTCTACCCGCAGGGGACGTTTGTGGACGACGTGATCGTGCACAAGCTTTCCGACAACGACTACCTCATCGTGATCAACGCGGGGACGCGCGAAAAAGATTTCGGCTGGGTCAAAAGCAACGCGCAGAAATTTCATTGCCACGTGAGCGATTACAGCGACTACTACACGCAGCTTGCGATTCAGGGGCCGAAGGCGGCGGAGACACTGCAGAAGCTCACGAATGTCGATCTCTCAACGATCAAGTTCTACTGGTTCAAGTGGGGGACGGTTTGCGGCCTGCCCAACACGCTGATCGCGCGCACCGGTTACACGGGCGAAGATGGCTTTGAGATTTACGTTCCGTCGGATGAGGCGACGAGCAAGCGCGTGTGGGATGAGGTGCTTAAGGCGGGCAAGGAGTTCGGTATTGTTCCGTGCGGGCTGGGCGCGCGGAATACGCTGCGTCTGGAATCAGCTTTGTCGCTGTATGGTCACGAAATTTCAGAGACGATCAATGTCTTTGAGGCCGGACTCGACCGATTCTGCAAGTTGGAAAAGGGCCCATTCATCGGCTCGGAAGCTCTGCAGCGCGTTCTTGCCGAGGGCGGTCCGACACGCAAGCTGGTGGGACTGGAGATGATCGACCGCGGGATTGCGCGCGATGGCTATGGAGTCTTCAACGAAGGTGGCGCGCAGATTGGCGAGGTTGCCAGCGGATCGCCGGCGCCGTTCTTGAAGAAGAACATTGCCCTTGCCTTTGTTCCGCGCGAGCATGCCGCGCTCGATAGCGAAGTCTTTGTGCAGGTGCGCAATACGATGGTTCGCGCCAAGGTTGTTCCCATCCCGTTTTACCGCCGTCCGAAAAAGCAATCCTGATAGCTAGACCTTACAATAGAAAGAGAAAACTACACCTATGGCATATCCCGCGAACTACCGCTATACCCGCGAGCACGAGTGGATTGAGGTTTACGGAAAGACCGGCAAGGTCGGTATTACCGACTACGCCCAGAACTCGCTCGGCGACATTGTTTTTGTTGAATCGCCCAAAGTGGGCGCAGCCGTGAAAAAGGGCGAGATTTTTGGCAGCGTTGAATCGGTCAAGGCTGTCTCCGACCTGTATTCGCCTGTGACCGGCACGGTTACGGAAGTGAATGAAGAGCTGGCCTCGTCTCCGGAAAAGATCAATACCGCGGCGCATGATTCGTGGATCATGAAGGTTGAGCTGAGCGATCCGGCGGAAGTGGATTCGCTTATGACCGCATCAGATTATGAGAAGTTCATTGCCGAAGAGACCGGCCACTAAGGCTTAAGACCGCGATCTCCCACCCTTTCGCAAAATACGCGAAAGGATGGGGCACCCGAGATTTTCTCCCATTTAGTCAGGATCAAACATGCGTTATCTACCCAAATCTGATGCCGAGCGCGCTGAAATGCTGCGCGAGATCGGCGCTTCATCCATCGATGATCTTTTCACTGCCATCCCGGAAGAGTACAGGCTGACGCGCGACCTAAAGGTGCCGCGCCAAATGGGTGAGTCGGAGATCGTCGACTACTTCAAGGCCGCGGCGGAGAAGAATGCGAAGGTCTACACGAGCTTTCTGGGTGCGGGCGCGTACCGGCACTATCGTCCCGTCATCATTGATTCCTTAGTCCAGCGCGGCGAGTTTCTTACTTCGTACACGCCTTACCAGGCTGAGATCACACAGGGCACGTTGCAGGCTATCTTCGAGTTCCAGACGATGATCTGCGAGCTGACGGGCATGGACATCGCCAATGCCTCAATGTATGACGGTTCAACCGGCGCGGCAGAGGCGGTGATGATGGCCGTGCGCGTGACCGGCCGCGATGGCGTTCTGGTGGCGAAGACGGTGCATCCGGAGTATCGCGAGGTGATGCACACTTACGCGCAGCATCAGGGCCACGAAGCGCTCGAGGTTGCGTACTATCCCGACGGCCACGCACAGGCGGGCCGCATCGATCTCGAAGCACTGGAACAGGCTGTGAACGAGGAGACGGCCTGCGTGCTGGTGCAGTCGCCGAATTTCTTCGGCGTGGTCGAAGACATTCCGGTGATTGCGGAGATCGCGCACAAAAAAGGCGCGCTGCTGATTGTGTCCATCGCTGAGGCCGTGTCACTGGGGATTGTGCGGCCGCCGGTGGAGGCGGACATCGTCTCGATGGAAGCGCAGTCGTTCGGAGTTGCGCTGAGCTATGGCGGTCCGTATTGCGGTGTGCTGGCAGCGAAGGAGAAGTATCTGCGGCAAATGCCGGGCAGGCTGGTCGGCGAGACGAAAGACTCGGAAGGGCGGCGCGGCTTTGTGCTGACACTGTCGACGAGAGAGCAGCATATACGGCGCGAGAAAGCGACGTCGAATATCTGCACCAATCAGGCTCTGGTTGCACTGATGACGACGATCTTTATGACCGTCTACGGCAAGCAGGGGATGCGCGAGCTTGCGGTGCAGAATCTCGCCAAGGGAAGGTATGCGGCAGACGCGCTGGGAGCGCACGGCAAACTGTTGTTTGGGCAGTCGCCGCGATTCCATGAGTTTGTGCTGCAGACGGAGGAGCCTCCGAAGCGATTGAACGCGCGGCTGATGGAAAACAAGATTATCGGCGGTCTCGATCTGCGGAAGTGGTATCCGGAGCTGGGAAATGCGACATTGTGGTGCGCGACAGAGCTGACCACCAAAGAACAGATTGATGCGGCAGCCGCGATAGTGGCCGAGATTTCAGTTGCTTCTGCGGCACGATAAAGGAATTCAGGAATGGCGACGACGAATGGATTTGTAGGTACGACGCGCAAGGTAACGGCTCACCTGACGCAGAACGAACCGCTGAGCTTTGAGAAATCTTCACCGGGCAAGAAGGGCTACAAGCTTGCTCCGTTGGATGTGCCCGAAGTCGACCCGGCCGCCCTGCTGGGTGGCGCGGCGCGCGAAGATGAGCCCGGGCTGCCGGAGTTGAGCGAGATCGAAATCATCCGGCACTTCACGCGGCTTTCGACGTGGAACTACGCGATTGATCTGGGGATGTATCCGCTGGGCAGCTGCACGATGAAGTACAACCCTCGAGTAAACGAGTTTGTCTCGAGGCTGGAAGGCATCGCAGAGGCCCATCCGTATCAGCCCGAGCGCCTGTCGCGGGGTGCGATGGTTATCATCAAGCTCCTGAAGGATTGCCTGATGGAGATCACTGGAATGGATGCGATCGCGCTGCACCCCGCAGCGGGAGCGCACGGCGAGTTTACAGGCATGCTGATGACGCGGGCGTATCACCAGTCGAAGGGCAATCCGCGCAAGAGTGTCATTATTCCCGACTCAGCGCATGGGACCAATCCCGCGACGGCTGCGAGCTGCGGCTACCAGGTGGTGAACCTGAAATCGAATGCGCAGGGCGGCGTGGATGTGGCGGCCCTGGCGAAGGTAGTCAACGAAGACACGGCGGCGTTGATGCTGACCAATCCATCGACGATCGGAGTCTTCGAGAGCGAGATCCACAAGATCGCCGATGTGCTGCACGACAAGGGTGCGCTGCTTTACATGGATGGCGCCAACATGAATGCGCTGGTGGGCAAGACGCGGCCCGGCGACTTCGGCGTGGATGTGATGCACCTGAATCTCCACAAGACGTTTTCGACACCGCATGGAGGCGGTGGTCCGGGATGCGGGCCGGTGGCGTGCAAACAATTTCTGGAGCCGTTTTTGCCAATCCCATTTGTGGCGCTGGGCGATGATGGGTTACTGCATTGGAGCTCGGACCGTCCGCAGTCGATAGGACGCGTGCGTATGTTTTATGGCAATTTCGGAATGTTCGTGCGTGCGCTGGCATACATTCTGGCGAATGGGCCGGATGGGCTGCGGCAGACGACGGAAGATGCGGTGCTGAACGCGAACTACATCCGCAAAAAGCTCGAGGATGTTTACGAGCTGCCCTATGATACGCCGTCGATGCACGAGGTAGTCTTCAGCGATAAGCGGCAGGTGAAGAATGGTGTGAAGACCGGCGATGTTGCCAAGCGGCTGATCGATTACGGATTTCATCCTTACACAACATCGTTTCCTTTGATCGTATCCGGCGCGCTGATGATCGAGCCGACGGAGAGTGAGTCGCGTGAAGAGTTGGACCTGTTCGTCGACGCGATGCGGCAGATCGCGCGCGAGGCGGAGGAGAATCCAGAGCTCGTGATCTCAGCTCCGCACTCGACACGCATCTCACGCCTGGATGAGACGACCGCAGCGCGCAAGCCCGTGCTGCGCTGGAAGGGTCCGCCGGCAGACGACGCTCTCGAAGTGGATACCCCGGCGAAAGAGTGGTAGACGGGGATGTCTATCTTTCACGACCGCCGCGACGAGCTGGAGAAGTTCGAATTCATGATGGGCCCGGCGCGTGGGCGGCTGGCGGTTTCGCTCGACGCGCTGACCGATGCCTTGATTCTCATCGGTCAGCACGGAGTCTACTGCACCTCGAACCGCAATCCATCGAAGCCTGCGCTCGATCTTGAAACCGTGATGGGCGAAATCAACGGTGCGAAGGAACTGATTCAGTCGGTCATGCAGGAACTGGAGCACGCCCGAGAAGCCAGCCGGACTTAAGGAATGGCGGTTAGGTGGACGTAACCTAAGGGATCGCCGTCACGCCGACAAACACGTCAGTCGTCTCCCACAACAGGTGCAGTTCGGTCGTCAGGTCTTTGGTGTGCTCGAATCTGATCTGGAAGGTTTCGACCCGGCTACTTGGCATGACGCCTTCCATCATTTTGACGCGACCCAGATCCAAGGTTTCGTCGTATTTCGTGCCCCACTGGCCGGTCTGCTTGTTTACGATCAGCGTCCAGCCACTCTGTTCGGGGATGGTGTAGAGCGTGTAAGTCCCGGCGGGCACACCGAGGTTGCCGATTTTGAGATTGATGTCGGTCTTGAGCGTTGTCGCGGAATTGGCGCCTGTGCGCCACCAGTGATCAAACGGAACCAAGCCGCCGAAAATCTTGCGTCCGCGCATCGAAGGCGCGCCGTAGTCGATGGTCACCGTCTTGCTGCCAAAGACTTCCTTGGCCTGCGCAGGGGGGCTCGCGGGCGGCTTCTGGTCGTTTTGCGCAAAGGCTGGGGAAGT
>Ga0210402_10002698_pt1 | contig 17101 bp, 16 predicted proteins | sample IncBWC7MmetaG_FD_161055 | JGI IMG/M metagenome (GOLD analysis project Ga0210402, IMG submission 161055) | Forest soil microbial communities from Barre Woods Harvard Forest LTER site, Petersham, Massachusetts, United States - Inc-BW-C-7-M | ecosystem: Environmental > Terrestrial > Soil >... | reverse complement strand
CGCGGGATTCGTTATGCGGAAAGCGTTGTTCCACGCATAAGTTCTGTACCACCACACGCCAGCCGAAATTCCCGCCACAACAACCACGAGTGCCGCAGCGCGCAGAACGATTTGCAGGCCTCCAATACCAAGCCACCCACGCGAGGCCAGCCACGACCCTGCGAGTAACGTCACACCGAGCACGCAGGCCAGGATGTGCGCATAGAGCAGCCTCTTCATGGGGAGAGACGTGCCCGTGAAAATCAAAATCACCCCCAGCACTGCGCCCGCAGTCAGCAACAACCATCCAACCCGCGCTCCCATCGCGCTCGTGCGCAGCAACTTCACAAGAAATGGCAAAAGAAGAATTGTTAGAAAAATTCCGGCAACCAGATGAAACAGTACGACCGCGATATAGGGGATGTTTGCCGAAGGGAATCCGTACAAATACACCGCGCTCGCAGCCAAAGCTATCACGCTGCGTGAACGCAACTGGCTCATGGGGCCTCTCGCCACCGGGAATCGTTCATTCTCGCAAACTCACTCCCGTAAATAAAGGCGGCCGGCGCTGTGCGGGCGGCCGGCCGCGGGTGCTTTGGGGTGCCTCCACGTCGCCTTAAACTCGGTAAGGTGGGAAGCGAACTACTTGTTACGCGTGTTATAGCGAGCCTCCGGAGAACTGGCAATAATGCAAAACGATTAGAAGTTGATTTATTTTGTAACCCCTGTGGATTCAGTGATTTCGTATGCTCTTCCAGTGCCTAAATCGTTGTACTCCTCGCTTCTCCCGCTTGGCCAGTCAATCGTTATCCGCTCGATCTTCTCGCTCTTTCCAACGCCAAACGTCACCGGCAACTCGGACTGCGACAAATAACTGGACCCTCCGCGCACCACTCTTGATTGGTTTTGCCCGCTCTGCCCGTTATAGAAGATCCGCACTGTGGCTCCAATCGCGTCTCGATTCGATTTTGTTCCCACCAACTGGAATCGGATGCTCCGATTTCCCGCGGTCTGGTCATTGCGGTACAAATACGCCGGGCCATTGTTCGTCGTCATCAGCAAATCCAGGTCTCCATCGCGGTCGAAATCTCCGTAGGCAAGGCCGCGCCCCACAATCGGCGTTTCAAATCCACCGCCTGCCTCTGGAGCAACATCGCTGAATTTTCCAGTCCCGCGATTCAAAAAAAGTTGCGGCGCTTGTGCATAGCCCACATTGCCGCGAATGTTTCGCACCGTCTCGTCGATGTGCCCGTTAGCGACCGCCAAATCCAGCCAGCCGTCCATGTTGGCATCGAAAAACGCGCATCCAAAACCAAGCGTGCTTCGCGAAGCCGCGCCGAGCCCGGAGGAAATCGCAATGTCGTCGTAAGTTCCCGCGCCCCCGGACCCGGTCCCCGCAGACCCTGCGCCCGCGAGATGGTACAGCCCGATCATTTCGTTATCGAAGTTTGTGATCGCCACTCCAGCTCTGCCGGAGTTTTCAAAATCTCCTGTATCGATTCCCATCCCGGCTCTGGCTTTTCCTTCTGTGCTGAAGGCCAGCCCTGCCTCGACGCCCACGTCCTTGAATTTCCCATTTCGCAAATTCTTGTAAAGCTTGTTGGGCTGCGTGTCGTTCGCCACCAGCAAATCAGGCCAGCCGTCCTGGTCGTAATCGAACATCGCCACACCCAGCGACTTCGAGCTGCTATCGAAAATCCCGCTCGTAGCCGTCACATCCTCGAACGTTCCATTTCCGCGATTGTGAAAAAGCCAGCAGGTGTCCCCGCGGTACGCCTCCGGTGTGCAATACGATTTATGCGTCCCGTCCAGGCTGCAAAAAACATCATGCTCAGGCGACCATCGCACGTAGTTGCACACAAAAAGATCCAGCAAGCCATCGCGGTCATAATCGAACCATAACGCGGAGGTACTGAAACCTTGGCGGCCCTGCAATCCGCTCGCCTTCGTAACATCCACAAATGTCCCTTTGCCGGTGTTCCGGAAGAGTCGGCTCTGTCCCACGCAACTTATGAAAATATCGGGAAATCCATCGTTGTCGTAATCGCCCGCGGCCACTCCCATTCCGTAAAGCTCCACGTCCAGTCCCGCGGCTCTTGTCACATCGCTGAATGTTCCGTTGCGATTATTTCGGTAAAGTTTCAGCGTCGACCGCTGTCGCCGGTGGCCGGGCCAGTCCATTCCGTTGACCAGCAAAATATCTTGCCAGCCGTCGCGGTCATAATCGAGGAAGGCGCAGCCTGATCCGAGTGTCTCCGGCAAGAGCTTGCCGCCGTACGCTCCACTGTTGTGCTGAAACTGTATCCCCGCTGCAGCGGTTACATTTGCAAGACGAAAGCCGGGATCAATGCGCGATTGCCCCAGCATGCGCGTCGGCGAAATCGCGGCTCCGATTCCCGCCGCACACCCGCTTAGCAAGAAATCGCGCCGCCTCAAGGCAGATTCACCAGGCCGTTTCGAATTGCGTAAGTGACAAGTTCCGCCGTCTTGTGAATTCCCAGCGCGTCCATAATGTTCGCGCGATGCACCGACACGGTATTCGCGCTTAGATTCAACTCTGCTGCGATCTCCTTGTTGGATTTTCCCGCCACGATTCGTTGCAGCACCTCAAGTTCCCTCGGTGTCAGCCCGCCCTCGCGCTCGCCTTTCAGCGCAGCCGGATGCGCGACTTGTGGGTCCAAAACTTTTTCGCCGCGCGCCACGCGCTTGATTGCATTCGCCAGATCGAGATCCACCGCGTTTTTCAGGATGTACCCGCGCGCTCCGGCGCCGAGCGCCTGCCGCACCAGCGTATCTTCCGAATGCATGCTCAACATCAAAATGGCCGCGTCTGGCTTGGCCTCCAGAATTTTTCGCGTTGCTTCCAGCCCATTCATTCCCGGCATGGCGCAGTCCATCACGATTACCGCCGGACTCTCTTTGTTCGCCAGACGCACCGCTTCCTCGCCGTTGCTTGCTTCGCCTACGATTTCGATTTCCGGGTCATCTTCCAGAATGCGCCGGAACCCGCGCCGTACCAGCGCGTGATCGTCCACCAGCAGCACTGTCAGTTTATCCCGCATGTGTCTCGACATTCTGGCGCTCGATGCGCAGCCGGACCATCGTGCCTCCAACTGCCGCCTGCAAAAGTTCCAGCGTTCCTCCGAGCAGCTCCGCTCGCTCACGCATCGCAACCAGCCCAATCCCCCGTCCGTTTTTCTCCGGGACAATTCCCTTGCCGTGATCTTCCACTTCCAGCTGCAGCGCATCTGGAAAGAATTTCAGCCGCACCCAAGCCTCCCTTGCTCCCGAATGCCGGCTCACATTGTTCAGCGCTTCCTGTAACACGCGATAGACGTGCACGCTCGCGCCGCCGTCGAGCGGAAAAGCTTCTCCGGATTTCTCATAGTGCAGCACAAGCCCTGTTTGCCGCTCAACTGTTGGAATATACCAGTCCAGCGTGCTCACCAATCCCGCTTCTTCAAGCAGCACCGGATGAAGCGCTTGCGAAAGGCTGCGAATATTATCTAGCGTCGTTTGCGCGATGTCTCGCACCTCCTGCACTTCATCTCTCACTTTCGATCCTTCGGGAAGATGATTTCCCGCGCGGCCGAGCAGCGATCCAATTGCAGTCAGCACTTGCCCGAATTCATCGTGCAGTTCCCGCGAGATATGCCGCAGAGTGGACTCTTGCGTTGAGATCAGTTTCTGCGCCAGCTCGCTGCGCTGCTCGGAAAGCGCGGCCAGCCTGGCGAAAATGATTCGGTTTGTTCGAATCAAATACAAGCTCGTCAGCACAATCATGATCAGTGTCGCCCCCAAAAACAAATAAAGCTGGCGCTGCACGCCGTCGTAAATTTGCGCAATACGCTCCGCCGCCTGCTCTTCTCCTTCGTTGTTTTGTACGAGAAGCCGTGAAACCGCCGTGCTCAGCGATTCCTGCCTCGCTTGCAGCGTCAATCGGATTTGCTCGCGCGCTTCCGCTTCTTTCCCTTGCTCCGCCAGCGCGAACATACGATCGACCGCGTCCCAAAACTGCTCAACCGATTGGCTAAGATACTTTCGCTGTTCCGGCGTGCGATTTGCTCCCGCCAGTTGCTCTTCGAGATGCAGCGCCACGCCCAGATCTTCGCGGATCCTTTCGAATTGCGCTGCCCACGCCGTCAGCGGGTACGGCTCGCTCGCGTCCAGCATGTCGCGCATTGCCAGCCCTATCGAGTTCAAATCGTTCTGCACGCGCAGCAATTGCAGTGAGTCCTTGCGGTTCCGGTCCACCATTTCGCTCTGTAATTTACGCAAGCCGGATAGTTGCACTCTTATGTAAAACGAGTACGCCACCACCGCGGCGAGCGTAATGATCAGTCCGAACAATAGTCCGGCCGTTGGCGAGCGCTGTGCTGGCGTTTGCACGAAGAGAGAATACCTCAGGCGGCCGCTTGGCGCCGCAAGAGGAGCAGCAGAAAAATCATCAAGACAGCGGAAGTAAGCGGCACGAGTAAGCCGATTCGCAAGCTTCCGGCGTGCGCGGAAACGAATCCCACAAACCACGGCCCGACCGCGGATCCGACCGATGACATGGAAAACATTAGACCGCCCAGTCGCACAGCTCTTGCTCCGTACCAGCGGGAGAGCCACGCAATGCAAACTGGAAAAATCGTCGCGCAGCCCAAGCCCGCAATTGTCATGGTCGCAAATGCAATGTCCTGTCGCGTTGCCAGGACCAACAACGTGTTTCCAACGATGACCACAATCAGCGCGCTCATCACCAGCCGGTATTCGCGGACACGCGCGAGAATAAACGGCGCGGAAGCTCGGCCCGCCAGGAGCCCGCCATAGAAAAACATCGGAGCGAGCGTGGCCCAGAAAGTCCCGCCTCCGGAGAGTCGTTTGGCATGCGTGGCGGCCCAGCTGCCGAGGCTGACTTCAATTCCAACGTAAAGAAAAAACAATGCTGCGAGCGTGAGCGTGATCACCAAGCTAGGGCTGGCTGCCGCCGTCTTTTTCGTGGCGCCTGATGTCGCATGCTTTCCTGCGGGCAATTCCGCAAAAATAACGGAGAATGCCAGCAGAGCGCCGAACGCGGCCAAGACGTAGAGCAGGCGCGTGAGGAATCCGTACTTGAGAGCGAGCATGACCAGCGGAGAGCAAGAGACGGCTCCTGCGCCCCAGGCCAGATTCACCAGGCTCACCAGCGATGCGCTGCGCGCGCCACCGATTTCAGCTATAGCTAGATTCGTCGGGGGCACAACCAATCCATAACCAATTCCCAGTGCCGCAAGCGCGAAAAGGACGACCGTCATCGAAGAGGAATTGACCGTCGCGAGCCCCGCTGTCATCAAAGCGTAGCCAAGAACGAGAGGGGTCTTGCTGCCGAGATAATGCGTGATCAAGCTCGATAGCCAGACACCGCCAAGCGACCCGGAAAACTCAACGGCGAAGAAAATGCCAGCTTGCGAGTCGTTGAGCGACCAGCGCGAAATGAACAGCGGAAGCATCGGGCCCGAAAGCGTGATCTCGAGACCGGTCAGAACAAATCCGGCGAAAAGCAGCACCAGCAAATAGCGCTGGCGGGCCGCGGCATGGATGGCGATGGCTTGCGTGCTCACTGGTTGCCAACCATTTTGCAGGAGTGCAGCGCCGCGAGCAACTCGCCGTTTTTCGCCGTCTTTTTATGCATGCGCAAAATCTAATCCATTCAATTTCAAAACTTAATCTTTCCAATTCAACGATGCGATAGTATGGAGCGCCTTGAGCATGCGCTTATGAACTTTTCTTGGATGCCTTGATGATTGATGTTGGTCTCATCGGATTTGGACTCGCCGGCCGCTCCTTTCACGCGCCCGTGATTCGCGCTGTGCCTGGATTGCGGCTGGCTGCGATTGTGCAGCGCAATGGCAACGAAGCCGCCACGCAATATCCGGACGTTCGCGTCGTGCGCACTCTTGTTGAACTCCTTTCCATTTCGCAAATTCGCCTCGTCGTCATCGCCACTCCGAACGATTCGCATTATGCGCTCGCCCACCGGTGCTTGGCCGCCGGCCGCGATGTGCTGGTCGACAAACCCTTCACGACCACGTTGGAAAAAGCCATGACGCTCGTCCAGCTTGCGCAACAACAAGGCCGGCTGCTTACCGTTTATCAGAATCGGCGTTACGACGGCGATTTTCAGGCCATCGTTCAGCTTGTTGCGAGCGGTGCGCTCGGGCGCATTGTCCGATTTGAATCGAATTACGACCGCTTTCGTCCACAACTTCGCCCTGGCGCCTGGCGCGAGCGGTCTGGCCCGGGCAGCGGGATTTTTTTCGACATTGCGCCGCACTTGATTGACCACGCGCTCTTGCTTTTCGGTATGCCCGAAGCACTGACCGCCGATATTCGTATCGAGCGCGAAGGCGCTGTAGCAGATGATGCCTTCGACCTCGCTTTTCACTATCCTCGCGGATTGCGCGCGGATTTGCGTTCTTCCATTCTCGCTGCCGCGACTCGCGCTCGTTTTATTTTGCATGGAACGCAAGGCGCGTTCGTCAAACAATCTTTTGATCCGCAAGAAAGCAACCTGCGGCGCGGCTACATCCCCACGGGCGCAGCGTGGGGCGCGGAGCCAGAAGAAAATTGGGGCCTGCTGACCCTTTCCGAGAACGGCGTGCTCACGCAGCGCCGGGTCCCCTCCGCGAATTGCGATTACCGCGACTTCTACGCCAATTTGCGCGACGCCATTCTCGGGAAGGCGACGCTGGCAGTAACTCCGGAGTGGGCGCTCGATGTAATGCGCTTGCTCGAATTGGCGCGCCAGAGCAGCAACGAGCGCCGAACCATTTCCGTGCCGGTCACAAACCCGTTATGAACGGCCAGAATTGCGCGAGTATCGCGAGGCTATCGCGTATAATCAAAATGTAAGCAAGAGGGAGGAGCGCTACCGTGGCTTCGGTCGTTGAACTGGCACCCTCGATCCTGTCCGCAAATTTCGCCCAGCTGGGCGCGGACGCGAAAGCCGCGCTCGAAGGCGGCGGCACGGTCTTGCATCTTGATGTAATGGACGGCCACTTTGTGCCGAATCTCACTATCGGGCCGCCTGTCGTCGCGTCGCTCCGCAAAACCATTCCTGATGTTACGTTCGATTGCCATTTGATGATCGAAAATCCGGATCAATTCATTCCGCCGTTTGCGGAAGCCGGCGCGAATTGGATATCGGTGCATCAGGAAGCTTGCATTCATCTGGACCGGACGCTCCATCTGATCGAATCGCACGGCTGTAAGCCTGGCGTAGTGATTAATCCGGCGACTCCACTGCACATGCTCGATGATGTTTTGGAAATTGTGCATCTCGTTTTGGTCATGTCCGTGAATCCCGGGTTTGGCGCGCAGCATTTCATTCCCAATTCGCTCAAGAAAGTCGAAACGCTCGCGCGAATTCGCGAGGCGCGCGGTTTGGGATTCCGCATCGAGATTGATGGCGGCGTCGCGCTCGATACAGTGAGCGATATAGTACGCGCGGGCGCGGAAATTCTCGTAGCGGGAAACGCCGTGTTTTCCCGTGGCGACATTCGCGAAAACGCCCAAAAATTATTGCAGGCGGCGCGTTCTGCAGCAGCCGCGAATGCGCCGGCGCCACGCCTCCGCCACACTGCTACTGTTCCTCGTAGTTCCAAGTCAGACCGCCATCGACGACAAACGTAGTTCCCGTGACATAGCTGGATTCTTCAGACGCCAGGAAAGCAGCGATCGACGCAACGTCTTCCGGTTTACCTAACCTGCGAAGCGGGATATTTTCCAAGAGACTTTTCAATTTCACCGGGTCGTTTAACAGATTTTTGTTGATGGGCGTTTCGACTGCGCCGGGAGCGATGTTGTTGATAGTGATGTTGAGCGGAGCAAGCTCGATCGAAAGGTTGCGCGTGAGCATCTTCACGCCACCTTTGCTGGCGCAGTAAGAAGAAAAATGAGGGAAGGGAAGCTCTTCGTGGACGGAGCTGATATTGATTATTTTACCCGGGCGCTTAGCTTGCATCAGATAACGGACCATTGCTTGCGTGACGAAGAACAAGCCCTTCAAATTTATGTCCAGCACGAAGTCGTAATCAGCTTCGGTCACATCCCAAAAATCAGCGCGCTTTTCGACGCCGGCGTTGTTCACCAGAATGTCCAGCGCGCCGAGCTGCGAAACGGTTTGCGAGATGAAACGCTGGCCGTCGGCAATCTTCGAGACGTCAGCTTGGATGGCGATGGCTTTTCCGTCGCCAGCCCGGAGACTTTCGGCGACGCGCTCGGCGCTTGTGGTGTCGGCGCGATAACAGATCGCGACGGCTGCGCCTTCCTGCACGAACCGCTGCGCAATTCCCAAGCCGATCCCCTGGTTTCCGCCAGTGATGGCCGCTACTTTACCTTCCAAGCGCTTTGACACGAGTCACGCCTCCATTTCCACGAGGGCTTTCCCGAAAGGGAACGCACAACGGTAACACTTGGATGTTGCTGGCCCATTCTGGGAATAGAGGAAAAAGACCACCTCCCCCCATGCTTTTTGCAAAGATGTGATTCGATGGAGGTTAGAGGGTGGGGGTCTGCAAAAGATGTGATTCTAAAGGGGATAGTGGCGAGTAAGGAGTGGCGAGTGGCTAGAATGCCGGAAATGAGAGCAGGGGTTTTGGGTGAAAGGATGCCGCCCCCGGTATTTTGCAGAAGAGTGCGCAAGCTATTGATGTAAACAGGTTTGTCGAAATAGAGTATTTGGAGGAGTGCGGAAGAATATGAAAACGAAGGGTTTGTCTTTGAGCTCTTTTCGCAAAAGAGTGAAAGAGTGAAGCAAGAAAGAGAACTAGACGCAAAGGCACGGAGTCCGCAGAGATCAGGGGGTGACCAAAGACAGACGCAGGCTGGAGGAAGATCGGGGTTGGGGAGGAGATGACGTCGGCGAAACATAGGAAATGGTAGCAGGGTTAGTACTAATTATCAACAGTTTCTTGAGTTTACTGCCTTTTCATTCGAATGGAGCGGGGCTGATTCGAAGGGGAGTGAGGAAGTCGAGAGGTTAGAAGGAGTTGGGGGATTGAGGCGATATGGTGAGACTGTGGAAATGTGTGGAAGAGTCAAAATCTCTGGAGGCCGGTGCGGTTTGCAATGCCGGTTACACGGCGCATGCAGTGGGCTCTAGACCCGCACACGCGAACCCGGCGATTGCCCGACCCACTTGTCAACTACCCAGCAAGGGCTTGCTGCCCGTCCTGACCTTCCAGCGCCCGCTGTCGAGACAAGCGTGCACAATTTCACCGAGCGGCGGCGGATCACGGCGGACACGGCTTTGAAATTGGCGCGCCATTTCAACACGAATGCGGAATTCTGGCTGAATTTGCAGAGGTTTTACGATCTGGAAGTATTGCGGCGGTCGGGAGCGGTGACCGAAATAGAGCGGCGGGTGCAGCCTGCGGCAATTGCAGTTACCTGAGCAAACTGTGGGAAAGGCAAAAGACCGGCCTCAAGAACCGAGGGTGCGGGGCCCGCGCTCGGCAGCTGCAAAACGATGGGAGTTTCCCTCTTGGCACCGGTACCTGATCTTGCTTGGCCGTTCGGCCAGAGCCCGTAGACTATTCGTAGCGAGTGGTGAGTATTTGCCGTAGAATGGCCGAAGAGTAAGACAATGCCAAATCCTACCATCACGATTCCACTGGACCCGCAAACGGCGCGAGCGTACGACTCTGCCGCGCCAGAGCAAAAGCGGAAGATACAAGCCCTGTTGAGCCTATGGCTCCGAGAGTTGGCTGCCGGGGAGTATCCTTCGCTGCAGCAAGTGCTCGATGACGTTGGCCGCAAGGCGAAAGACCGAGGGCTTACACCGGAGATTCTTGATTCCCTCCTGAAGGGCGCATAGTTGCGTTGCGTCCTCGATACAAATGTCCTAGTCAGCGCCTTACTCCTGCCTGATTCGAAGCCTCGCCAAGCGCTGGAACTCGCCCTAAGGGGTGGAAAAGTCTTGCTCTCCTTTGCGGTTCTTGCCGAACTCTACGAAGTTCTAGGTCGGAAGAGATTCCGCCGATATGTGGATGAAGAAGATATTCGAAGCTTTCTCGCGGCTCTGACGCGCGAGGCTGAATGGGTTGAGGTTGGTGTGCGAATTGCAGCTTGCCGTGATCCCAAGGACGACAAATTCCTCGAACTCGCCGTGAGCGGCCACGGAACGCACGTCGTCACCGGGGACTCCGACCTACTGGCGCTGAATCCTTTCCAAGGCATTGAGATTCTTCCACCTCATCGGTTCTTGCAAATGCCACCGGCCAAACTCGAGCCATAAGATTAGTTGGTCCGAAGATTTGGAAGGCGAATACATTGGCTGGATTGCTGTAAGAAATACAGATTAGTTGGGGCGGAAGTGGGATTCGATTAGCAGGGCCAAGGCGGACTCGACGCTTAGGCCCGAGGCCACCAGCGGCTTGATCCAGAGGCGGTGGAAGTTGTCGGGGTGGTTTTCGAGCTCGCTGAAGAGGTGGTCGAAGGCTTCGAGTTGCCAGCGGCGCTCGAGGTCTTCGCGGTTTAGGCGTTCGCGGAATTCCTCGACGCTGGTCATGGACTGCTTGTTGGTCGTTTTGTTGCTCATCTCTTAAACCCTTCCATCTTTCTATCTTTTGATTCCTTTGCCAGCTTCCCAGTTACACGGGCGAGGGTCGTTAGTGTCCTGGCACGAACGCAGCCAAAGGGATGGCAGATGGTAAATTTGCACATGCTTTCTGCTGGCTTCCGCTTCCGGCCCAGCGCGGCCTATGCCGGCCTACGCTGGGAGACAGAAACGAAACGGGTGAATTAGGGGGCGATGAAGAGGGTCCTGCCCTCGCGGTTGACGAGAAGCAGAGGATCGCTTCCCGCCTTGCGGAGCGCGCTCTGGAACTCAGAGACGTTGCCGACGGGTTGATGGTTGACTTCCTGGATCAGGTCGCCCTTTTGCAGGCCAGAGTCGGCCATCTTGCTGGCCGGGTCGATGTCGGTGACAACGACGCCCTTGGTTGCCGAGGAAATGCCCAGCTCCTTGGCGATGCCCGCATTGAGGTTGGTGACTTCGACGCCTTCGAGCGCCTTGCTGCCGCCTTCTTGGTCATTCGATTCGACTTTGGCGGTTTCGGTTGGCATTTCGGCGAGCTTGACGGTTTCGTCGCGTTCCGTGCCGCTGCGGAGGATCATGAGTTTGAGTTCGGTGCCTGGCTGCATCATCGAAACGCTCATGCGGAGCTGATTGCTGTCGGTAACGGGCTTGCCGTTGATCTGGAGAATGATGTCGCCGCGTTGAATGCCTGCCTTCTGCGCAGGGCTATTGGCGGAAACATCGCCGACAACGATCCCTTGGGAGTCTTGTTGGCCGAACGCTTTGGCCATCGCAGGAGTTACATCCTGCGGGTAGATACCGAGATAGGCGCGGGTAACATGCCCATTCTTCAGGACCTGGTCCATAACGTTGCGAGCGAGATTGGTTGGGACGGCAAAGCCAATGCCTTGGCTGCCGCCGGAACCGTGAGAGATGATGGCGGTGTTAATGCCAACGAGTTCGCCGCGGTCGTTGATGAGCGCGCCGCCGGAGTTTCCGGGATTGATCGGAGCATCGGTCTGGAGGAAGTCCTCATAGTCCTCGATGCCGAGACCGCCGCGGCCGGTGGCGCTAATGATTCCCTTGGTGACGGTCTGCCCGACGCCGAAGGGATTACCAACGGCTAGAGCGACGTCCCCGACTTGAACTTTGGAAGAGTCACCGATGGTGATGGGAGTGAGATTCTTGGCGTCGATTTTGAGAACGGCGACGTCGGTTTTTGGATCGGCGCCGACGATGCGAGCTTTGAATTCGCGCTTGTCGGATAGAGTGATGCGAACGTCGGTGGCGCCATCGACAACGTGATTGTTGGTCAGAATATAGCCTTCGGGACTGACGATTATGCCTGAGCCGAGAGCCTTCTCGCGGGAGTCGCGGGGCATGCTGAAGCGGCCGCCACCCTCATTTCCATCCTGTCCGAAAAACTGACGGAAGAACGGATCCATCGGCATTCCTTCTTCAGAGCTCATGCGGTTATGCACGACTTTCGAGGAAGAGATGTTGACGACGGATGGGAGAACTTCCTTGACGAGGGGAGCGTAGCTGCTCTTGCTCGGTCCTTCGCCGGGATCCGCCAGCTTTAAGGTGGCGGGAGGATTCGAAGAAAGAGATTTCTCCGTGGTATGGGCCAGGCCTAAGCCAGCCGCGCCCAACGCAAAACCAAGTGCAAGAACCACCGGCTTGGATCTCAGCAGGGATATCAAATAATTCATGTTTCCTCTCTATTTCCAACGCGATTTGCCGCAACCGACATTTCGCGTGGTTGCGGCTAATCGGATGCACTTATTCAGACGCTTGAGGGGAGGTGGATGATTCTCCCTGGTGGCCGGGATATTGGGAGCCGACGATTGGGTAGGGGAGCGGTCATCCTCAGAAGGATGACCCTACAGGATTAGGAGTTGATGCCTCTGCGGACGGCGAACAGTAGGGGAGCGGTCATCCTCAGAAGGATGACCCTACAGGATTAGGAGTTGATGCCTCTGCGGACGGCGAACAGTAGGGGAGCGGTCATCCTCAGAAGGATGACCCTACGGATTAGGAGATGATGCCTCTGCGGACGGCGAACAGGATGAGTTCGGGGATGCCGCGCAAATTCAGCTTTTCCATGATATTGGAACGATGGGTTTCGACGGTGTAGACGCTGAGATTCAAGAGGTTGGCAACGTCTTTGTTGGATTTGCCCTCAGCGACAAGCTGAAGGATTTCGCGCTCGCGAGGAGTGAGGAGGTCGTAGGCATCTTCGGCGCCGCTGCGTTTGAGCTTGCGGACGTAGTCGTCGAGCAGGACTTTGCTGACCGCGGGGCTGAAGAAAGACTTGCCTTCGGCTACGGCATGGACAGCTTTAATGAGATCGGATTCGGCGGAATCTTTCAGGAGGTAGCCTTTGGCGCCGGATTTGAGGGCGCGCAGGACGTAACTTTCATCCGAATGCATGCTAAGCATGACCATGGAGATTTCCGGATTAGCCTGGGTGATTTGAAGGGCGGCTTCGATGCCATTTAGATTGGGCATGCCGATGTCCATCACGATCACGTCAGGCTTGAGAGATTTTGCGAGGGAGACCGTTTCCCGGCCGTCGTTGGCTTCGCCGACTACCGTGAGATCGGGCTGCTGCTCGACGAGCAGACGGAGGCCGCCCCGAATGAGCTTGTGATCGTCGGCGAGGAGAATGCGAATTTTTCTCATGGCTGGTGCGTGGCTGGAGCATGACCGGATTGGGGCGAATCCTCAGAATGGAACGGCAGCTCGGCTCTTACTGTGGTGCCCTTTCCGGGCGAAGAGTCAATCGCAAGCGTGCCGCCGAAGCGCCTGACACGCTCTTCCATGCCGAGGATTCCCATGCCGCGTTTGCGCTCAGGGTCGAAGCCGTGGCCGTCGTCGGTGATTTCGACGGTGATTTTGTCCGAGGCTTGAGCAACGGCTACCTTCGCGTTTTTGGCGGAGGAGTGCGTGGCGGCGTTGTTGAGAGCTTCCTGGACGAGGCGGTAGATGGTGACTTTCGTTTCGTCGCCTAGATCTTCGGAGACACTTTGGGAGTGGACTTCCACTTCCATGTCGCTGCGGCGCGAGATTTCACGGGCTTGCCATTCGAGAGCAGGAATCAAACCAAGATCATCGAGCATGGGAGGGCGGAGAAGCAGGGCGATGTCGCGGATGGATTTGACAGCGCTTTCGGCGATGGATTTTATGTGCGTGATTTGGACTTGCGTGACACGGTCGTCCGGGGAGACAAGTTTGGAGAGTTGGCCAACTTCGACGAGGAGCGCGCCGAGGGATTGGCCGACTTCGTCGTGGAGTTCGCGCGAAATCGAGCGGCGCTCTTCCTCCTGAGCTTCCACGAGGCGAGCGGACAAGCCTTCGAGTTCGAGGCGGCTGCGGGCGAGGGCCTGATAGCGCTGGCGGGCTTGCCGCTCGAGGCGAAGGATGTATAGGCCGCAAACGAGGGAGATGAGGACGCCAGCGATTAGAGCAAGAGAGACGAGCCAGACGAGGCGGGATTCGAGCATTTGAAAACGCGTGGCGACAGCGAGATTTTCGAGGGCGAGCTTATGTTCGTCCAGCGAGGAGATTTGCGACGAGAGTTCGAAGATGCGCGTGCGCCAGGGGATGAGCTGCTGACCGATGAATTGATAAGCACGTTGCTGGCGAAGATCGGCGCGCCAGGCCAGGACGAGGGCGCAGGAAGTTTCTTCTTCTTCGAGTTGCTGTTGCATTGCGGCAAGGAGGAGTTGCTCGTCGGGGTCACGGTCGAGGGGAAAACCGAGCAAGGCGGCGCGGACCACAGCGATTTGTTTGGTTACATCGGCTGGATCGGGCGCAGACCCTTTGACTTGATCCTGCAGCAAAAAGCGCTCGATTTGGTCGTCATAGACGCGGACGGAAACGATGATGACGGCGAGCGCGTGATTGCGAGTGGTGAAGCGGCGGCTTACTTCCTGGGAGGCACGGTCCAGGCGGCGAACGGCGAGAAGAGCATCGACGCCAGCGACGATCAAGAGAGCGAGAAGCCAGCTGAAGGAAATGAGGAGGAGACGGCGGAGTTGTTTGGAATGCCGCTGGGATTCAGGGTCGGCTTCGCGAGACGTTCGCGGAAGAGCGGGGTCGGCGCTTTCGGAAAGAGCTGGCACGTATTAAAGAATAAGACAAAGCTCGGTGAAAAGCGCGGGACTAAAGCCCGGCAACCAGAAGGCCGCTTGCGCGGCCTTGCGTGTCAGGACGTGCGACCTAAGCGACGGTGACGTCGGGGCTGAGGTAGACGTCCTGGATGGTGTTGAGGAGCTGGACGCCTTCGGACATGGGGCGCTGGAAGGCTTTGCGGCCGGAGATTAGGCCGGTGCCGCCGGCGCGCTTGTTGATTACGGCGGTGGTGACGGCATCCTCAAAGTCGTTGGCACCGGAGGCGCCGCCGCTGTTGATCATGCCGGAGCGGCCCATGAAGCAGTTGGCGACCTGATAGCGGCAGAGGTCGATGGGATGATCGCTGGCGAGATCGGTGTAGATGCGCTTGTCGAATTTACCGTAGCTGGAATCGCCCATATTGAGAGCCGTGTAACCGCCGTTGTTCTCGGCCATTTTCTGCTTGATGATGTCGGCCTGGATGGTGACGCCGAGATGATTGGCCTGGCCGGTGAGGTCGGCGGAGAGGTGGTAGTCCTTGTCTTTCTTAAAGGCGTTGTTGCGGAGGTAGCACCAGAGGACGGTGGCCATGCCAAGTTCGTGAGCGTGGGCGAAGGCCTGGCTGATTTCGACAATTTGGCGCGTGCTTTGATCGGAGCCGAAGTAGATGGTCGCCCCGACGGCAGCCGCGCCCATGTTCCAGGCTTCCTGGACGGTGCCGAAGAGAACCTGGTCAAAGCGATTGGGGTAGGTGAGCAGTTCGTTGTGATTCATCTTCACGATAAAGGGGATCTTGTGAGCGTATTTGCGCGAGACGGCGCCAAGGACTCCGAAAGTGGAAGCCACCGCGTTGCAGCCGCCCTCGACGGCGAGCTTGACGATATTTTCGGCGTCGAAGAAATCGGGATTCTTCGCGAAGCTCGCGCCGGCGGAGTGCTCGATGCCTTGATCGACAGGAAGGATGGACAGATAGCCGGTGCCGCGGAGGCGGCCGTGATGGAACAGGCGATTGAGATTCGTGAGGACGCGGCTGTTGCGGTCCGTGATGGTCCAAACGCGATCGATAAAATCGGGACCGGGGAGATGCAGACGCTCTTTCGAGATTTTCGGGGCTTTGAATCCGAGAAAAAACTCGGCTTTCGCACCGAGGTACGATTCAATTTTTCCTGCGCTTGTCGTGGTTGCCATGTGACTCTCCTAAGTTATTCGCGAATTGCCCGCGTGAGCATGCTGCCGGCGGCGGTATCCACCAGCCAAAGCAGTGTGCCGTTCGCCGGTTGAATCAATTGCGCCGGCAACTGATCCGGCTCGTAAAAGCGTTCGAGGACCGCGGTGAGGGCCGGGGCTTTATCGGCGCCCGTCACCATGAAGATGACGTTGGCGGCGTTGTTTACGGCCGGGGCCGTGAGCGTGATGCGGTCCATCAAAACCTTGCCTACCCAATTATGCACTGCGATGCGGCGATTTTCGCGCAGGGCTTTTGTACCCGGAAAAAGCGAGAGCGTGTGTCCCTCGCTGCCCATGCCAAGCAGAATCAGGTCAAACCGCGGAAACTGGCCATCGGTCAGCTTGAAATACGTTTTAATCTCTTGCTCGTACTCCTTGGCGGCGTCTTCGGCCTGCGGGTACTCGCCTTTGATGCGGGTGACTTGCTCCGGTTCAAGCGGTGACTTGGAGAACATCGTTTCCCTGGCCATGCAGAAATTGCTTTGCGGGTCGTCCGGCCCGACGTGGCGCTCGTCGCCGAAGAACAGATGCATTTTATCCCAAGGGACTTGCGAGCGGAGAGCGGGATCGTTGACGAGCAGGCCGTAGAGTGTCTTCGGCGTGGAACCGCCCGCCAGCGCTACGTCGAAGGAGCCTTTTTCCTTCACGGCGGCTGCAGCGATCTCGACGAATTTTTGCGCGCAACGCTTCGCGATCGCGGGGCCATCCGGCAAAATGCGAACTTCGGCGTTTACCTGGTAGTCGATCATGCGCTCCCGCTCTACTTATTCATCGCTCCCGCGCTTTTCAGGTTTTCGGTCGCCGTCGCAGAACTTCTGGCGTCTTCCTCTTCTTCACCGATTTTCCGCCATGCGCGACCGTCGCGATTCATAAGTTCGTCGGCTTCCTTCGGCCCCCAAGAGCCTGCGGGGTAGTTGGGAAAACCGCGAGCGGGGAGAGCCTTCCAGACGTCAATGACCGGCTCGATGGCCGCCCAGCCGGCTTCAACCATGTCCGCGCGCTGGAAAAGCGTGGCGTCACCGAGCATACAGTCGTAGAGAAGGCGCTCGTAGCCGGTGCTGTGCGAGGTGCCAAAATCCCGGGCGTAGTCGAAATCCATATTCACAAGACCGAGCTTCATGACCGAGCCTGGAACCTTGGCTGCAAAGCGCCAAGAGATGCCCTCGTCGGGCTGGATGTGGATGACCATGCGGTTGGTGCGGGGGTCCTTTATGGGAGTCTTTCGAAACAACATGA
>Ga0210402_10002697_pt1 | contig 17112 bp, 13 predicted proteins | sample IncBWC7MmetaG_FD_161055 | JGI IMG/M metagenome (GOLD analysis project Ga0210402, IMG submission 161055) | Forest soil microbial communities from Barre Woods Harvard Forest LTER site, Petersham, Massachusetts, United States - Inc-BW-C-7-M | ecosystem: Environmental > Terrestrial > Soil >... | reverse complement strand
ATCGAGACCGTGTCGTCGGTCGAGATCGTCACCCATGGGCTCAGCGTCACGTCGCCCGTGCGCGCGGCGGCCTCAGCGGGGCGCACGCCCGATGCGACCGCGAAGGTGAGCCCGGCGGTGCCGACCATGAAGGAGCGGCGGCTGACGTCGGTAGTCCGGATAGCGATCGTCATGGCTCAGCCCTCCTGCGCGACGCGCTCGATGGCGCGGACGATGCGCGGATAGGACCCGCAGCGACAGATGTTGGTGGCCATGTGCTCGACGATTTGCGCGCGCGTGGGTTTGGGATTCTGCGCAAGCAGGTCGGCCGCGCTCATGATCTGGCCGGACTGGCAGTAGCCGCATTGCGGCACCTTCTCGGCGAGCCAGGCCTTCTGCACCGGATGGGACGAATCCGTCGACAGGCCCTCGATGGTGGTGATCTGCTTGCCGGCCACCTGCCCAACCTGGGTCTGGCACGAGAAGGCGCGCTTGCCGTCGATGTGCACCATGCAGGCGCCGCACAGGCCGGTGCCGCAGCCGAACTTGGTGCCGGTGAGCTTGAGTTCCTCGCGGATCACCCACAGCAGTGGGATGTTTGGCGGTGCATCGGAGTGCGCCGCCTTGCCATTGACCTTGAAATCGAATGCCATGGTTTCCTCCGGTGGTTTCGGTTGACGGTTTTCTTGCAACTGAAGAATGCCGCCATTCTAGTTCCTTCCTGCGGTCATGTGGAGCTACAAAACCGAAGGGCGCACGGCTATTGTTAGGCGCAGGTCGGTAGGGTGGGCAAAGGCGCATCGCACGGAGCAGGTAATTCGCTCGAACGTCGTGCGTCTTTGCCCACGCGGCCCCAACCCGCAGTTCGACAGCGTGGGCAAAATCGCCGGCGCGGTTTACGCAAAACGCGTCCGCCGAAGCAGGCGATTTTGCCCACCCTACGCGACCGGACGACTGACGACCGAATGTGGAGAACAACCAAATGCCCAAGGCCAACGGACACGACCTGCCCTTTCTCGTCGCCGGCGGCGGCATTGGCGGGCTCGTCACCGCTTATGCGCTGGCGCACAAGGGATTTCCGGTGCGGGTGTTCGAGCAGGCGCCGGAGTTCAAGGAGCTCGGCGCCGGCATCCAACTCGGTCCGAATATCTTCCGGGCGATCGAGCGGATCGGCCTCAAGTCCGGCATGCTCGACGATGCCTGGGTGCCGCCGGCCCTTGAAATGCGCGATGCACTCACCGGCGAACAGATCACGGGCATTCCCCTGGGCGAGCCGTTTCGCAAGCGCTTCGGCCAGCCCTACGCCGTCACCCACCGGGCCGACATCCACGGCGTCTATCTGCGCGCCTGCCAGGGCAACAACCTCGTTTCGCTGGAGAACAACCGCAAGGTCGAGGATTTCACCGACGAGGGTGACGCCGTGTCCCTGCGGCTCGAAGGCGGCGAGGAGGTGCGCGGGCGCGCGCTCATCGGCTGCGACGGCATGTGGTCGCGCATCCGCGGCAGGATCATCGGCGACGGCGCGCCGCGCGTCTCCGGCCACATCGCCTACCGGGCCGTCCTCCGGCGCGAGCAGGTGCCGGACGATCTGTGGCGGCCCGAGGTGATGCTGTGGGCCGGGCCCAAGACCCATTTCGTGCATTACCCGCTGCGCCGCGGCACGCTTTACAATCTCGTCGCGGTGTTCCACTCCGACCGCTACGTGGAGGGCTGGAACACGGTCGGCGCTCCGGAGGAGTTGTGGAAGCGCTTCGCCGGCCAGCGCCCCGAGGTGCTGGGGCTCCTGGAGCGCATCGAGACCTGGCGCATGTGGGTGCTGTGCGACCGCGAACCCGTCAAGGACTGGTCCCGCGGCCGCGTCACGCTGCTGGGCGACGCCGCCCACCCGATGCTGCAATACCTCGCCCAGGGCGCCTGCATGGCGAGCGAGGACGCCGTATGCCTCGCCGAGAAGGTGGCGGAAACGCCGGACGACATCCCGGGCGCGTTCAAGGCCTACGAACAGCAGCGCTACCTGCGCACCGGCCGCGTGCAGATCATGGCGCGGATATACGGCGAGTTCTATCACGCCAGCGGCGTCACGGCGGAGCTGCGCTACAACGCGCTGCATGGCCGCACGGCGGAGCAGGCCTACGACGGGATGGAGTGGTTGTATGGGGGGATGTGAATAGGTAGCCCGCATGAGCGTAGCGACATGCGGGAAACGATCGTCCAATGGTAAGATACCGGCGCAACTTCGTTCCAGGCGGAACGTTCTTTTTCACGGTGACGCTCGCGGACCGGCATTCGTCCGCGCTTGTCGATCACGTCGACGCGCTGCGGGCGGCGTTCGACGCCGGTCGGCGCGAACGTCCGTTCACGATCGACGCCATCGTGATCCTGCCGGAACATCTGCACACGATTTTTACCCTTCCGGCAGGGGATGCGGATTTTTCGGGACGCTGGCGGCGGATCAAGGGACATTTCAGCAACCACATGATTTCCGTGGGCGCAGCGAAGCGTCATCCAAACGGCGACTATGCGCTTTGGCAGAGACGCTTCTGGGAATATACCATCCGCGACGAGAACGACTTCGCTCGGCATGTCGATTACATTCATTTCAACCCCGTGAAACACGGCCTCGTGTCACGTGTCCGCGACTGGCCGTATTCGTCGTTCCACCGCTACGTGAGGGAGGGGTTGCTAACCGACGATTGGGCGGGCGACGTGAGTGCAGTTGGCCCCACCTGCGGAGAGCGCGCCGATACGCAGATTTGACGACTGCGGAGCCAAGCTTCCGTACCCGGATATCGCTTCGCTCATCCGGGCTACTTGCTACTTGCTTTTGGCCGTTGATAGTCCGTAGCCCGCATGAGCGCAGCGACATGCGGGACCGATCTTGAGATCCCGGATATCGCTACGCTCATCCGGGCTACTTGTGAGGCACCCTCAAAATCCCGTAACGTGCACACAAACGTTTTGTACTGCGACTTTCTATTTCTTGCCGCGTAACGCCGCTGCTTCTTGCGCCGCAGCCACCGCCTCCTCGCGTCGGCCAAGCGCAAAGAGTATGCGAGCGAGGTTGTTGAGCGATATCCCCAGATTTGGCGTGAACGCCTCGGGACGCGCGCGCGCCAGATCGCGACGGATCGTGACCGCCTCCGTGGCGGCCGCAAGCGCATCCTCCCGCCGGCCAGGCTCCGAGAGCCTGTTGGCGAGGTTGTTGACTGACATGGTCAGATCGGGCGTGAACGCCTCAGGACGCGCGCGCGCCAGATCGCGACGGATCGTGACCGCCTCGGTGGCGGCCGCAAGCGCATCCTCGCGCCGGCCAAGCTCCGAGAGCCCTTTGGCGAGGTTGCTGAGTGAGGTAGCCAGATCGGGCGTGAACGCCTCGGGACGCGCGCGCGCCAGATCGCGATAGAGCCCGACCGCCTCCGTGGCGGCCGCAAGCGCATCCTCCCGCCGGCCAAGCGTGGAAAGAAAGTTCGCCGCGTTGTTCAGGAACATGGCCTGTGTTGCGGGCTCATTTTCAAGCAAACGAGCGAGCACCAGTGCGATCGTTGCCGCGAACCCTGCTGCCGCATAGGGCACGTCCTCCGAGGCGAGGCTGACAAACCGAACGGCCTGTCCGGGATCTTGTTCGATAAGCCTATCGAGCTGCTTTTCCAGAGGCCAAGCGCCATTTAGAGAAACACCCGGCGCGTCCAGATCATACAGGATGCGTCCCAGCCGGCTGCCGAACCCGTCCTCAGCACCCGTCAACGCGATCGACAGCCAGATCGGCAGTCTTGGGTCTCCCTCGGGAAGTTTGGCGTCGAACAGTTCTGCGGCAAGGAATGCGGCGGCCAATCGATCGGGGCTTCAGGCGAGCCAACCGGCCGCCCTTCCACCACGGAGTATCTACTGCCTTTTGGATAATCCGGTTCTTCGGTACATTCTCGCAAAGACCAGCATCTACAAGTCGCTCGATGGCTGAAGCGGCCAAACCATCGCCGAGAACACCCAACGCCAGAAGACGCCCCAAGGTGTTGGAACCGGCGCCGAGACGCTCGGAAGTTCGCAGGACGCGCACGCGTTCACGCTCTGCGAGGTCGCGAATGATGGCCCCGCCCTCGATCCCGAAAGCCGCATCGGGAGCCAGCACCGCGTGGACCGCAGCCGCTGCTGCGAAGAGGGGCAAGCGGTGCAGAGGCGTTTCCTGTGCCCAGGCTGCGGCGCGATCGAGGCAGGGTTTCGGCAATCCGGCATGGCGTGCGAACCGGGCAGCGGCCACCTCGATCATTTCAAGGGTATCTACCAGACTCAAATCGCCCGGCGCGGCGATCGGGTGATTGCCGAAGCGACCTTCAGGTATGAGCGTTTCGGCCTGCCAATGGTCGAAGTCCCGCCGAGACAAGAGCAGCAACCGGATCGGGTAGGCGGAACTTCTGGTGGCCGCGAGCGCCCTGATCAGGGCGCGGGTGAGATCAAGATTCTCCTCGGGATAGTCGAGGATGAGGAAAAGACCTTTGGTCTTGCCGATCTCGACGTGCAGCGACATGCCTGAATTGAGAAAGCCGGCGGCCCATCCGCGTTCGCACAAGGCTTTCGCGGCCGCCGCCGCAAGGCGTGTCTTTCCTGATCCGCCTTCGCCGGTCACCAGCCGGGCCGAGGGTATGGCCAATCGGCGCTCGGCCCAATCAACGATCTCCTTCAATTCATCGTCGCGGCCGTACAGCTTCTCGACCAGCCCGAAATTCCAGCGCAGGGCGTCCAAGAGATTGTAGTCGTTCGGCTGGACGGCATCCGCCAGCGGGTGCCATGGAAGCTCCGGTTCTGATGCAGGCGCCAACCCGCCCGAATTCGGCAGGGAGATCTCGAAGGTGTCTTTACTAAAGACGATCGAGATGCCCGCGCCCTGTTGGGAGCGTCTCAGCGAGTCGAGGATGTTCTGAGTATCTGCTTTTACTTCCTTCTGTCCCTCGGAAATCTCTTCGACGAACCGCTCGATTCTCGGTTGCGGCCGCGCGAACGGATCGAGGATGAACTGCTTTACGTGGTCATAGACTTCGTCGGAGCGATCCTTGGGCTTCGCGATCGAGAAATGATCGTGATCGGTCGGCCATGCCCGCACCAGGTTCAATGCCGGATCGGCGGAATCCGGCTTCACGATCGTCCCGAGTATCCGGACTGGCTTCGTCTCTCTCAGAACAAGATGCGAGATTCCCTTCTCGGTCGCCCATTGGCGATACCAAATGTTGAGGTCTCGCAGGTTCGGATCGTTCCGCACCAGGCACAGCGTGGCTGCCGACGGCCGCACGAAAATGCGCCATCGGTCGCCCGTGATCGCCAAATCCGCCCCGGTGTGAGGCGTCGCCAGGAACGCGACCTTGTCGATCCGGTCGAGGAGGCTCGCCGCCGTCGCATTCTTCCTCGCCTCCATCTCCAGGGTTCGAAACAGCTGCTTGATCACCAGGCCACCGAGGCTGTGGCCGATCAGGATGATGCGTCCAGTTCTCAGCTCGGCCCGGGTGAGCAATCGCCCAAGGATGTTCTCGGCACGATCGACGAGGTGCATCGCAGTGCCTTTCCACCGCGAGACCGGCGCCTCGTATCCGACCGACCAGACTGCAAGACCTTCGATGTCCTCAGCGAGCCACCGGGGCCACAGCGATTTCTTATCGGACGTCGCCTGCCACGTCCGGTACGGATGCCCTCCGAGACCGTGGAGGAAGATGACGTGTGCTTTCAACGCGCCACGACTGTTCGATAAGGGATGAAGATCCGCCAATTTGTCCGCCTGCCCCATCGCCGTTCCGACGACAGTTGATAATGGCGGGATGATGATCGAATTGCAATTTTACGATGAATGTCGATTCGCGATGCCGTTGCATGTGCGTTTGGCTGTGCGTTTGGCTTGCAAAAATCGGACTATTGTGATATGAATAATCTTATAAAGATCCGGACTACAAGCCATGTTTTCACAAGACCGATCACGCCTATTCGCAGCCGGCCATCTCCCCGGCCGGCCCGTTTGACGTGACTGAAGGAGGCGGCCTCTCAGTCCGGAATGCCGCGCGATGCCCGCACCAACGGCCACACTCAGCGAGGCAAAACGAAATGCGCCTTCTTTATTCGATGGCCGCGGCACCCGGCCTGTATCGGAGCACTGTCGTTACGGCCTGCCCGTTCCCTGCAGGTTCGGAGAAATTCCCTGTTCTTAGAATCACCCCAAGAGGCCCCGAAACGAGCGGAGTTTTCAAAATTCCCTGTTAATTTCCCTGTTGTCAGGGAATTCGTCGCGCGGAGCCGACAGCCCGACCTACGCTGCGAGCAATGTAGCCCGCATGAGCGTAGCGACATGCGGTACCGGTCTTGAGAGCGGCGGATCCCGGATATCGCTGCGCTCATCCGGGCTACGTGCTACGTGCGCTGCGCGTATCCCCTTCTCGCTCCTCGATCAGCCCCCTCCCCTGCAGAACGGAGGGAGAAGCATGGCGTCAATGACATTCGGGCAACGCCGATGTATCATTTCCTTGCCGGATCGTTCGACTTTGCTTGAGGGGAGCAACCGATGCTGGAACGTATCCTTGTCACCGCAATTTCAGCTATTGCGGGCTTTGCGGTGTTTTCCGCTCCGCTCCACGCCCAAACCCTCGACAAGATCAAGCAGCGCGGCGTCGTAGTGGTCGGCACCAAAGCCGACTACAAGCCGTTCGGCTTTCGCGATCCAAGCGGCAGCATCGTCGGCTTTGAGCCGGATCTTGCCAAGGACGTGGCCGACCGGCTCGGCGTCAAGCTTGAGCTGGAGCCCGTGGTCTCCGCGAACCGCATGCAGTTCCTGCAGCAGGGGAAGATCGATCTCATGCTCGCCACGATGAATGTGACGGACGAGCGGCGCAAAACAGTCGGCATCGTCGAGCCGAGCTACTACGCGTCCGGCGTCAATGTGTTCGTCAACCGCAAGGTCGCGCTCAAACGCTGGGAACAGCTCAAGGACCAGAAGGTCTGCGGCATCCAGGGCGCCTTCTACAACAAGTATGTGGCCGAAAAATACGGCGCCGACATCGTCGCCTTCCGCGGACAGAACGAAGCCGAGACCGCGATGCAGCAGGGCAATTGCATCGGCTGGCTCTATGACGACACTGCCTTCCAGGAGCGGCTTGCCGATCCCAAATGGGCCGCCTTCGAGATGCCGCTGGAAACCATCCTGACCGAGCCGTGGGGCGCCGCCGTGAAGCTTGAGGAGCGCGACGGGCCGTGGGGGCAGTTCATCGCCAAGACCATCGCGGATTGGCACCGCAGCGGCAAGCTCATCGAGACCGAAAGGAAGTGGGGCATCTCGCCGTCGGCCTTCCTCAAGAAGGCATGCGAACAGACCCAGTAACGGCGGGCGCGACAATTCTGCCGGTCCCGAGTCGTGAAGGACGATGTCTCAACAGTTCTTTTCGGTGTCATCGCCCGCTTCAGGCGGGCGATCCAGTAGCCACCGGCCTCGCGATTGCGGCGCAGCGTTGATTCCACCGATGGCGCAAGGGTTACTGGATGCCCCGCGTGAAGCGGCGCATGACACCGCGGAGATTTCACTGGGATACCATCAGCCGGAATTCTCGGGTTGGTCGTCTCCATGACGGAGCTCCAACCGTTCTGGGACTGGTTTCGCGAGCTCCACGCCGCCACCGGCATCAAGCTCACCATCTTCTATGACGCCTTCGATCGCGCGCGCTTCATCAACGGATTCCTGACCTCGGTCAGGCTGATGGCGCTGTGCATCGTGGCGAGCGTCGTGATCGGCGTTCTGGGCGCCTGGGTGCAGGGATCACGTCTGCGGCTCCTTCGCGCGATGATGGCGGCCTATATCGAGTTCTTTCGCAACACGCCGCCGCTGGTCCAGCTCTACTTCTTCTATTTCGCACTCGGATCCTACCTGCGCGTGACCAACGATATCGGGCTCGCGGTGCCGATCGTCTCAAGCTTCACCTGGGCGGCGATCTGTCTTTCGCTTTACGCCGGGGCATTCAACGTGGAAATCTTTCGCGCCGGCATCGAAGCGGTGCCCAACGAAACTGTCGAGGCCGCCGAGGCGCTCGGCTACAGCCGCCTGCGGGCCTACGTTCACGTGATCCTGCCGCTCGCCTTCCGCATCAGCCTGCCGGCGCTGAACAACAATCTCGTCAACCTGGTGAAGACCACAACCATCGCTTACGCCATCGCGGTGCCGGAAATGCTGTACGTCGCGAACCAGATCTGGTCGGACGAACTGAACGTACCGGAAATGATGAATGTGCTTCTGGTGATCTACGTCCTGCTGGTCGGCATCGTGGTCTACGTGATGGGTCGTTGGGAGCGGGCGATGCGCATTCCCGGCTACATGCCGTGAGGGCCGTGGCGCCCGATCAATCTTCTCCCCTCGCCCTTGTGGGGACGGGTCGGGGGTGGGGGTCGCGCAATGGGGCACCATTGTGCCGCAGCTTCCCGACCCCCCACCCCGACCCTCCCCCAGCCGAAACCGCGTATACGCGGGTTTCGGTCCTTCTACAGAGTGATCGAAATCGGCAACAGCCGATTTCGATTGGGGGGAGGGAGAAGATGCCCGTTCTCAAACCGTTCCGGCTGCGATCGACAGTGCACGATTGGCTGGGCGCGCCAGTCACGGCTCGCCACGGCATCCTCCTACTGGTCGCGCTCATGCTCTCGGTTTGCATCGGCGAGGTGCAAGCCGGCCCCGCCGCGCCGTCGATCCTCGCCACCATCCTCAAATGGACGCCTCTCCTGGCTCAGGGCTTTGCCCTCAACATTGCCATGAGCTTTCTCGCCATGGCAATCGGCACTGTGCTCGGGCTGGCGCTCGGCCTCGGGCTTATTGCGGTTACGCGGCCGGTGCGGGCGACCTCGTGGCTCATCACCCAATTCTTTCGCAACGCACCGTGGCTGGTGCTGCTGTTCTACTGCATCCTGCTGATGCCGTTCGAGGTGCGCATCGGCGCAACCATCATCCCGCTGCCCGGCTGGGCCAAGTCGACCGCGGGGCTCGCGCTGCCCGTGATGGCCAATGTGGCGGAACTCGTGCGCGGCGCGGTGCAGTCGATCCCGTCGGGTCAGTGGGAAGCGGCCGAAGCGCTTGCCTTCACGCGACTGCAGACGCTGCGGCTGGTCGTCCTGCCGCAGTGCGTCAAGCGGATGACGCCGCCGTGGATGAACCTCTACGCCATCGTGGTGGTGGCGACGCCCCTCACCTCCATCGTCGGCGTCAGCGAGGCCATGACGCTGACTGGCGACGTGCTGTCCTCCGAGGGGCGCACGGAGTTGCTGGTGCCGATGTATCTCTATCTGCTGACGTGGTTCTTCATCTATTGCTATCCGATCGCGCGCGCGACCGTCGCGCTCGAACGGCGCTTCCAGGTGCCGTGATGACTTCGGGTTGGCCACCTGAGCTGCCGTTGATCCGTATGCGGGACGTGCATAAGAAATTCGGCGCCGCGACCGTCATCGACGGCATCTCGATCGACGTGATGAAAGGTGAAGTGATCTGCATCATCGGCCCGTCGGGCGCCGGCAAGTCGACCCTGCTTCGCTGTATCAATGCGCTGGTGCCGATCGACTCCGGATCGATCCTGGTGGGGGGCCAGGAGGTCAACGACCCCAAGCTCGACAAGCTCGCGCTGCGCCGCAAGGTCGGCATGGTGTTCCAGCAGTACAACCTTTTCCCGCACCGCACCGCGCTCGCCAACGTCATGATGGCGCCCCTCCACGTACTCAAGCGCAGCCGGGCGGAAGTCGAGGCAGAAGCTCGTGCGCTGATGCGCAAGGTGCGGCTCGAGGGCAAGGAGAATTCCTACCCGGGCGAACTTTCCGGCGGCCAGCAGCAACGCGTCGCCATCGCGCGCAGCCTCGCCATGCAGCCCGCCGCCATGCTGTTCGACGAGGTGACAGCGGCGCTCGACCCGGAGACCGTAAAGGAGGTGCTGGTCACCATCCTGGAGCTCGCCGAGGAGGGCATGACCTGCGTCATCGTCACCCACGAAATGGGCTTTGCCCGCGAGATTGCCGACCAGATTTATTTCACCGACCGTGGCATCGTGGTCGAACACGGGCCGCCGGCGGAGTTCTTCACCAATTGCAAAGACGAGCGAACGCGGCGGTTTCTGAGTCAGGTTCTTTAGGCAGCGAAGAACTCGAATTCCGACTATTGAAGGCGCTCCTCGGATATCCGGCGCGCATTTTCTGCCTGCTGGACCATTCGCGCGATCTCCGGATCTGATGGTTTCTTGGGAAATCTGACGACATCGGCGACGATGGGATTCCCCTTTGGCAGTAGCTTCTCGGCCAGTATCTTGCTCACCGTCTGGATCAAGTCCATCTGGTCGTCGGCCCTATCACGGTCATTGCCGAACACCTCCGGCGCTCCGGTAATGATGGCGACCGGCGTACAGGCCGCCGTTGCTTCTATCGCTTTGGCGGAGTCGCCACCCGACTTCAAATTGAACGTTTGCAGCTGATAAATGCCTTGGCCGCTCAGCTTCTTGTCCAATATTTCCTTGCTCACCACAGGAATAACCCTAAGCTCCTTCTCCACCATCAGCTTGATGTTGGCATTCTCGGGGTCGGCGAACTGCACGAAAAATCCTACTTTTCCGCTGGTGCCGGAAGCCGTTTCGTTCAACACCGCGGTTGCGTCGGCCACATACTGCTTGTTACTTTCAGGCACACGGCCGAGCCCGTCGAGGTCGTTCTCTTGCAGAAAGGCGAAGGTCGGCGCCGAACCGCTCTCCCGCCCAGGCAAGATAAATCTAATGTGCTTGGCAAAAGCCTGGATGTGGCCGTAATTGACGATTTCTGGGTCCTTCGTCACCATCCACAAGCCCTCGCATGCGATGTCACCGCGGATCAAGGTGAGCTTCTTGAATTCTTCGCCACGTTTGATTGCCTCATTGGCATACACGTCCAACTGTACAAATCCGATGCTGGTCGGATAACTGAGCACACGAGCGATGTTTTCGAGAGTGCCCTTGCTAGGCGTGCACTTGTAACCTTGAAAGTACGCACTAGCGAGCGCAGCGGGCAGCGGTGGACATAACGCCGTGTGGTAGGCGCCTTTTTCGCCACCGGTATTGATCGACTTGTCGGAAATCTCGGTTACGCCACCGATATCGATCAACTGGTCGGAAGCTTCGGTATTGACGTGCTGCGACTCGACGGACCGGGAATGTGGATCCGCTCGCGAAACGATGTAGCCAACCACAACCACGAGCGCGACGAAACTTGCCAATATCCGTAGCCTTCGAGTTGAAATTACCCTCGTGGCAAAGGTTGCGCCGCGTTCCATGCGCGCGCTCCGGCGGCGTTGCTGAAGCGCTTCCTCTTCGCAGAGTTGCTGAAATGCTTCCTTCTCGAATCGTAAATCCTCTACAATCTCGTCAGCGAGGCCTTTTTGTTTCGTGCGCATTCGAGCTCGCCACACCCGCCGAAATAATCCCGCCATAATAATGCGGAAGACCAAAAAACTCCATGCTCCGTTGATGGCAACCAGGGTGATCGAGAACAAGCGGTAGCTTACACGCATCAGCTTGAACGCTGCCAAGTCCATGTTCGTTCTCGCCGGTTTCGATGAGGTTCGCTCTTCGCTTCTAATCTCTGTGAAGGCTTTGCCCGGCCGGTGACACCAAGGCCCAGATTTTTCGTGCACCACGCCGCAAGCCGCAGGACCCGAGGTTTGCCTCAAAATGGCATTGCTCGATAGGACGCACATTCCCCGCATCTGGTAGCCGATATGCAGCCGCAAAGGGCGGAGCCGATGCCCCGCCCGCCACGCAAGTTGAACCCACATTCCGGTTACTGGCGATTCTCGATCGTCTGGCGCGCTTTTTCCACCGCCGCGACGGCTTCCTCGATCGCCTGTTCTGTGAGCTTCTTGGCATATCTGATGATCGCGGCGGCGCGGCCCTCCTGCGGCAGCAACTTCTCGGCCGGCACTTCGCGAACCTTCTGTATCAAGTCCTTCTGGTCGTCGACCTTGTCACGGTCACCGCCGAACACCTCCGGCGTTCCAGTGATGATGGCGACGGCCGTACAGTACGTCGTCGCTTCCGTCGCCTTGACGAAGATACCACCCGACTTCAAATTGAACGTCTGCAGCTCATAGACACCTTTTTCGTTCAGCTTGATATGCTGTATTTCCCTGCTCACCACCGGAATGACCCTTAGCCCCTTCTCCACCATCAGCTTGATGTTGGCATTCTCGGGGTCGGCAAACTGCACGAAAAATCCTACCTCTCCGCTGGTGCTGGAAGCCGTTGCGTTCAACACCGCGGTGGCATCGTCCACATAGTGCTTGTTGGCCTCGGGTACGCGGCCGAGACCGTCGGGGTCGTTCGCCTGCAGGAAGGCGAAGCTCGCCGCCGAGCCGCTCCCTTGCACAGGCAAGATGAACGGAATACGCCGCGACGAGGCCAGTATGTGGCCGTAGTTGCTGAGGCCCGTGTTCTTCGTCACCATCCACAGCCCCTCGCACGCGATGTCGCTGCGGATCACGGTGAGTTTTTTGAATTCCTCCGCCCGTTTAATCGCCTCATTGGCAAAGATATCGAGCTGCACAAAGCCGATGTTGGTCGGATTCTTGAGCACACGATCAATGTTTTCGAGCGTGCCCTTGCTTGGCGTGCACTTGTAACCTTGGAAGTAGGCGTCCGAAAGCGCAACGGGTAGCGGCGGGCAGAACAGAGTGTGGTAAGCACCTTTCTCGCCACCGGTATTGATCGACTTAGGGCCCCATTCCTGTGCCAACGCAACACCAGCAAACGTCAAAGTGACGGATACACCTGTCAGTATTTTCATTATTGTCATAAAGACCTCCCGTATTAACTTTTTGAGTACAAAAGCGTTTTTCTTCGAAGCGTCCTGGTCGTGGACGCGAATCTCGCCGGAACAGCGTGAACCGTAGATCGACGCCGCAATCGGCGACATTGGTATCAGAGCGCTGCAATCATCGCGGTCTTCCACCTTTTCGATGAGGATTATACCTTATTCCCATATATCTGTGGAGGTCTTTCAAGAAACGCGGGACCGAGGCGCAATTTTTTTGCATCCGCCACGAATGAAATGGGCTCTTGCCCGCGAAGGCGGCCGAAAACAGACGCGACGAGCTGTACGGTGTCCTGGCAGGAAGCCAGGGGCAACACGTCGTTCACCTAAAGGATTTCAAGGAGCATCGGGTGCACGCCTCTCTCAGGATGAAGGACATGCACTCATCCGACGGAGCACGCCGTCGGTAGAGGTGGACAAAATTTGATCGCCGAAGACGGGGAGGGATAAAGCCTCACTCCCCGCTGTCCTCCTCCTCCTCGCTCAGCCGCTCCACCGCCACCACCCGTTCTCCGTCGGCCGTGTTGAACACGATCACGCCCCGCGTCTTGCGCCCCTTGATGCTGATCTCGGCGACGCCGCAGCGGATCAGCTGGCCGCCGTCGGTGACCAGCATGAGCTGGTCGGATTCCTCGACCGGGAACGACGCCACCAGGCGGCCGATCTTGGGGCGCAGCGTGCCGTCGCGCTCGCGGTTGTCCATGGCGACGATGCCTTTGCCGCCGCGGCCGGTGGTGCGATATTCGAACGACGAGGTGCGCTTGCCGTAGCCGCGCTCCGAGACTGTGAGCACGAACTGCTCGGCAGTGGATAGGTCCACGTAGCGCTGTTCGCCGAGCTCGATGGCGCCGGTTGCTTCCTCGGGATCGGGCTCGGCGTCGACCGCCTCCTCGGCCGTCTCTTCGAGGCCGCGGCGCACCGCGTTGGCGCGCTTCAAATAGGCGGCGCGCTCCTCGCCGGTGGCATCCACGTGGCGTAAGATCGAGAGCGAAATCACCTTGTCGCCGTTGTCGAGCGTGATGCCGCGCACCCCCATGGACGTGCGGCCGGTGAATACCCGCACATCGTCGACCGGAAAGCGGATGCACTGGCCGATCGCGGTGGTGAGCAGCACGTCGTCCTTGTCGGTGCAGATCTGCACGTCGACGATCGCCTCGCCGTCGTCGAGCTTCATGGCGATCATTCCGGAGCGGCGCACGTCGACGAAATCGGAGAGCTTATTGCGCCGTACCGTGCCGCGGGTGGTCGCAAACATGACGTCAAGGTTGGCCCAGGTCGATTCATCCTCCGGCAGCGGCATGATGGTGGTGATGCGTTCGTCCTGGGCGAGCGGCAGGATGTTGATCAGCGCCTTACCGCGCGCCTGCGGGGCGGCGAGGGGCAGTCGCCATACCTTTTCCTTGTAGACTTGGCCGCGCGAGGAGAAGAACAGCACCGGCGTGTGGGTGTTGGCGACGAACAGCCGGGCGACGAAATCTTCCTCTCGAGTCTGCATACCGGCGCGGCCCTTGCCGCCGCGGCGCTGCGCCCGGTAGGTCGACAACGGCACACGCTTGACGTAGCCCAGGTGCGAGACTGTGACGACCATATCCTCGCGCTGGATCAGGTCCTCGTCCTCCATCTCGCCTTCCTGATCGATGATCACGGTGCGGCGGGGGGTGGCGAATTCCTCCTTCACGGCGAGCATCTCGGCCTTGACAATCGCCTGGATGCGGGCGCGGGAGCGCAAGATGTCGAGATAGTCGGCGATTTCGACCGCGAGCTTGTCGAGTTCTTCCTTGATTTCCTCGCGGCCGAGCGCGGTGAGCCGCTGCAGGCGCAGATCGAGGATCGCGCGGGCCTGCTGTTCCGACAGCCGCGCGGTGCCGTCCGCCGACACCCGATGGCGCGGATCGTCGATCAGAGCAATCAGCGACGCGGCGGTGGTTGCGGGCCACTCGCGCGCCATCAGGGCTTCGCGCGCCGTATTCGGATCCGGCGACGTGCGGATGAGGCGGATCACCTCGTCGATATTGGCGACCGCGATGGCCAGGCCAACCAGAATATGGGCGCGGTCGCGCGCCTTGTTGAGCAGGAACTTGGTGCGCCGCGATATCACTTCCTCGCGGAACGCGATGAAGCAGGTCAGCAGGTCCTTCAACGACATCACCAGCGGGCGGCCGCCATCGAGCGCCACGATGTTGGCCGGAAAGCTCGATTGCAACGGCGTGAAGCGGTAAAGCTGGTTGAGCACCACGTCCGGCACCGCGTCGCGGCGCAACTCAATGACGACCCGGTAGCCGTCACGGTCGGACTCGTCGCGCAGGTCCGCAATGCCGTCGATCTTCTTCTCCTTCACCAGTTCGGCGATCCGCTCCACCATGTTGGCTTTGTTCACCTGGAAAGGAATTTCCGTGACGATGATGGCTTCGCGCTCGCGGCGGATCGTTTCGATATGATGCTTGCCGCGCATGATGATGGAGCCGCGGCCGAGATGATAGGCGGCGCGGATGCCGGCGCGGCCCAGGATGATGCCGCCGGTCGGGAAATCAGGTCCGGGAACGATCTTGACGAGATCTTCGATGGAGAGCCCTGGATCGTCGATCAGCGCGATGGCGCCGTCGATGACCTCACCCAGGTTATGCGGCGGGATGTTGGTCGCCATGCCGACCGCGATGCCGCCGGCGCCGTTGACCAGGAGGTTCGGGAACCGCGCCGGCATGACCGCCGGCTCGCGCTCGGAATTGTCGTAGTTCGAAACAAAATCGACGGTGTTCTTGTCGAGGTCCTCGACCAGCGCGCTGGCGACCTTTTGCAGCCGCACCTCGGTGTAGCGCATCGCCGCAGGCGGGTCCCCGTCCACCGAGCCGAAATTGCCCTGACCGTCGATCAGCGGCAGGCGCATCGAGAAGTCCTGCGCCATACGCACCAGCGCGTCGTAGACCGCCTGGTCGCCGTGCGGATGGTATTTACCGATGACGTCGCCGACCACGCGGGCCGACTTGCGATACGGCCTGTTCCACTCGTAGCCCTGCTCGTGCATCGAATAGAGGATGCGACGATGGACGGGCTTGAGGCCGTCGCGAGCATCCGGCAGCGCCCGGGCCACGATCACGCTCATCGCGTAATCGAGGTAGGAGCGCTTCATTTCATCCGTGATGGAAACCGGCCGGACATCGGACGGCCCCGAGCCGGGCTCGCCGGATTGATTATCTGAATCGGACAAGGGTGAAGAACCGCGCGTGAATTTTTCAGTGTCTGTCAGCCTTTTAGATAGCGTGTCCGGGCCGCAAATGCCACCCTGGGCGGCTTCTGGTGATGCAAATTTGAGTTAACAACCTTAGTAGCTTCGACTTGAGCACCACGCCACGTCCATCGGCGCGCGGCGCGACGGAGGCAACGCGAGTTATCCGAACGAAACTGAAAGCATTCCAGAGAAGCCATGCCGCTCGAATATCTTATCTCCGCGGCGGTCACCCTCTTTGTGGTGGTCGATCCGATCGGTCTTGCGCCGACCTTTCTGTCGGTGACGACAGGAATTCCTCCTGCCGCACGCCGCAACGTGGCGCTGCGCGCCGCCGTCATCGCGGGCACGGTCCTCGCCGGCACCGCGTTGATCGGAGACTGGCTGCTGCGCCAGCTCGGCATCACGCTGCCCGCATTCCGCATCGCAGGAGGGTTGCTGCTGTTCTCGATCGCATCCGAAATGGTGCTGGGGGTGCGCATTGAGCGGCAGTCCCGCGACGCCGAGCAGGCGATCGAGGAGCATGTGCGCAACATTGCGGCCTTCCCGCTTGCAATCCCGTTGCTGGCGGGTCCGGGCGCCCTCACCGCCACGGTGCTGCTGGCCGGCCAGGCGGCGTTCCGGCCGGTCTATCTCGCGATCCTGGTCGGCGTGATCGCCGCCACAGTGACCCTTTGCCTGCTGGTGTTCCGGCTTGCCACCCGGATCGAAGCGGCGCTCGGCACCACCGGCAGCATACTGCTGTCGCGGATTCAGGGCGTGCTACTGGCATCGCTGGCGGTGCAGTACGTCATTGATGGGCTGCGAGCGGTGCTGAAAGGGTAATCAGAACGGAACTTCGTCGTTCATGTCCTCGCGCATTCCAGCGCCTGCTCCCGCCACGGCGGGCTGCCGCTCTGGGGCGCTGCGGCCGCCGGACGATCCGAAATTTGACCCGCTGTCGTCGGAGCCGAAATCTCCGCCAGCGCTGCCACCGCCGCCGCCCGCGCGATCCAGCATCGTGAGCTGGGAACTGAAGCCCTGCAGCACCACCTCGGTGGTGTAGCGGTCCTGGCCCTGCTGGTCCTGCCATTTGCGCGTCTGCAACT
>Ga0210402_10002695_pt1 | contig 17112 bp, 16 predicted proteins | sample IncBWC7MmetaG_FD_161055 | JGI IMG/M metagenome (GOLD analysis project Ga0210402, IMG submission 161055) | Forest soil microbial communities from Barre Woods Harvard Forest LTER site, Petersham, Massachusetts, United States - Inc-BW-C-7-M | ecosystem: Environmental > Terrestrial > Soil >... | reverse complement strand
GCTATTTCAGATGCGGGCGCGACCTCGGTTTGCCCACAGAGCCGCCGTATCAGCGGGACGAGAAACAAAAGCGAGCAGACATACGCAGAAACCGGATTTCCGGGGAGCCCGAGCACATGCATCTGGTCCAGGCGGCCGTGCAGCATGGGTCGACCCGGGCGCATGGCCACCTTCCAGAAAGAGAGGGCAAGACCCTCGCTCGCCAGCGCCTTGTGCACCAGGTCGTAGTCGCCGACCGATGCCCCGCCCGAGGTGACGAGAATGTCGGCGCCGCGCTCCCCGGCGTGGCGTACCGCTTCGGCGGTCGCATCCAGCCGATCGGGCACGATACCCAGGTCAATCAATTCACAGCCTTCCCGGTGGGCCATGGCCAGAATGGCATAGGCATTGGAATGGACGATCTCGCCTGCTGCGAGCTCCGATCCTGGCATCACCAGCTCGTCCCCGCTCGCAAAGAAAGCCAGCTTCGGCCGGCGGTGCACCGGCAGGCGAGGGTGGTTCATCGCGGCTGCGAGCGCGAGGTCCCGATCGGATAGCCTGCGCCCTTTCGCCAGGAGCACAGCGCCACGTCTGAAATCGAGTCCCTCGACGCGCACGTGTTTACCTCTGTCTGCCGCAATACTGACGAGGACGCTATTCCCTTCGGCCGTAGTGTTCTCCTGGATGACAACGGTATCGGCTCCCGCTGGCAGCAACGCCCCGGTGAAGATGCGCACCGCCTCGCCCGGGCCCACGGTGCGGGCAAAAGGGTGGCCCGCGGCAACTTCTCCGATGACCTTTAGCCGTGCCGGAGCGGCCGCGACGTCAGCGGCACGCACCGCATAACCATCCATGGCAGAGACATCCGCCGGCGGCTGGCTGCGCAAGGCGACGATGTCGGAAGTGAGGACACGCCCATAGGCGTCCATGAGTGCAGCAGATTCTGCAGGCAGGGGATGGGCATCAACGAGCACGCGGGAAAGCGCCTCGGCAACCGGCATCAGTCCCACGACTTACTCCCTGGCGCGATAATGCCCCGATTTGCCCCCGTATTTCTCGACCAACTGAATGCCCTCGATGCGAATCCCGCGATCGACTGCCTTCACCATGTCATAGACGGTAAGGCAAGCGACGGCGACGGCGGTCAGCGCTTCCATTTCTACCCCGGTGCGTCCGGTTACCCGTACGGTTGCGCGGATATTCACGCCGGGCAACCGGATGTCCGGCTTGAGGTCCACCGCAATCGCCGAGATCGATAACGGATGGCAGAGCGGAATAAGCTCATGCGTGCGCTTGGCTGCCATTATTCCGGCAATTCGGGCCGTACCCAGCACGTCGCCTTTCTTTGCATCGCCCTTGAGAATGAGATCGAGGGTTTTTGGAGTCATAATAACCCGCCCCTCGGCAACGGCTTGACGCTCGGTTGCGGGCTTTTCGGATACATCGACCATCCGCGCCTCTCCCCGCGCACCAAGATGCGAGAGCTTCAGCGGGCTCATCTCCTTCCTACTCTGCTGCGCCCAAATGCTGTCGCGATTGGCCGATGAGGGCGCGCGTTGCCGCCTCGACATCATGTTGCCGCATGAGACTTTCTCCAACCAGAAAGGTGAAAATGCCATGGTTGGAGAGACATTCAACGTCAGAGCGCGAGAAGATCCCGCTCTCGCTGACGATGATGTGGCCGGATGGGATCAATCTGGCGAGCCTGATGCTGGTATCGAGCGTGGTTGCAAAGCTCTTGAGATCGCGGTTGTTGATTCCAACAAGCTTGGAGTTCAAGCGTAGCGCGCGTTCAAGCTCATGCTCGTCGTGGACTTCGAGGAGCACGTCCATGCCCAGAGCTTTGGCGCTCTGCTCGAGATCCTGCGCCAGCTTGTCGTCCACCGCGGCAAGGATAATCAGGATGCAATCGGCACCCCACACGCGCGCCTCGACAACCTGATAAACGTCATACATGAAGTCCTTGCGCAGAACCGGTAACGCTGTTGCCGCTCGCGCGCTGACGAGGTGCTGCGGAGCGCCCTGGAAGGAGGGAGCATCCGTAAGCACCGATAGGCAGACGGCGCCGCCGCGCTCGTAGGCACACGCAATCGCTGCAGGATCGAACTTGTCCCGGATCAGCCCCTTCGATGGGCTTGCCTTCTTGACCTCTGCAATGAGAGCAAAATTGCCTGCATCGAGTTGTCGCACAATCGCTGCAAGGAACCCTCGCGGGGCGGATGCCGACCTCGCCTGCGCTTCGAGGATGGCGAACGGGCACACTCGCTTGGCGTTAGCTATCTCTTCGCGCTTGTAGCCCGCGATCTTGGTCAGGATGTCGGTTTCTCCGTTCACGCGGCCTTTACTCCCGGCACTGCAGTGGAGCGCTAACGAGCTGGCTTCGTGCCTTGTGCTCACGCATGGGAAACGGTCACAAGGCGTTCCAGGCGATTGTGCGCCTCACCTGAATCCACGGACTTTTGGGCAAGTTCCACCGCCTCTTTGAGGTCCTTGGCGCGCCCTGCAACAATCAGTCCAGCGGCTGCATTGAGAACCGCTACGTCACGGAACGGTCCCTTTCTGCCCTTGAGCACCTCCATCAGAGCTTGCGCGTTTTCGCGCGCTTCCCCTCCGCGCAAGGCTTCCGGCTTGACACGCGACAGTCCTGCGTCTTCCGGCGCGATCTCAAAGGTACGTACTGCGCCGTTTTCCAGTGCGGCAACGTATGTTGTACCGGCTGTCGTGATCTCGTCGAGTCCATCGGAGCCATGGACGACCCACACGGCCTTGGAACCAAGATTCTTCAAAACCTGTGCGAGCGGCTCGATCCAGTGCCGGGAAAAAACGCCCACCATCAGTCGGTTCACGCCGGCGGGGTTGGAAAGCGGGCCCAGCAGATTGAATATTGTGCGCGTTCCAAGCTCGACGCGGGTCGGCCCCACATTCTTCATTGCGGGGTGGTGAGCCGGTGCGAACATGAACCCGATACCGGCTTGCTTGATGCACCGTGCCACCCCCTCAGGGTCCAATTCGATGTTCACGCCAAGAGCAGCCAAGACGTCAGCTGCTCCTGAGCGCGACGAGAGCGCCCGGTTGCCGTGCTTGGCAACGGGAATGCCGGCCCCTGCCACGATCAAAGCGGCGCAAGTGGAGATATTGAACGAACCAGAGGCATCCCCGCCCGTGCCTACGATGTCCACCGCGTCCGCAGGCGCCGACACCCGCAGCATCTTTTCACGCATCGCGGTGACGGCGCCGGTGATCTCGTCGACTGTTTCCCCCCGCACACGCAACGCCAGCAAGAGCCCGCCCATCTGGGACGGGGTCGCCTCTCCAGCCATCATCGTATGGAAGCCGCGCGCGGCCTCCTCTCGGGTCAATGCACCGCCGGTGGCAGCCTTGGCGATTAGCCCTTTGAATTCGTCAGTCACGTTGCTCTCACTGCATCCCGTGATGTCGGCCGATCTGACCGCAAGCGCCGCCCACTGGACGCATTCCAAGCTGCGGCGAGATCCAAAAAATTGCGCAGCATGAGATGGCCATGCTCTGAGGCGATGCTCTCCGGATGGAACTGGACTCCGTGCACCGGAAGGCGGCGGTGAGCAAGACCCATGATCAACCCATCGGTCTCGGCAGTCACGGCAAGATCAGACGGAAGCGTCGCACGATCGACGACCAGTGAATGATAGCGCGTTGCCTTGAATGTGCCCGTGATGCCGCTGAAAATACCTTCCCCGCAGTGCTTGATTTCCGAGAGCTTGCCGTGCACGGGAGCCGGGGCGCGCACCACCTGGCCCCCAAATGCCTCTCCCACGGCCTGGTGACCAAGACACACCCCGAGTATTGGGACGGTGGGACCCAGGTCAGCAACAAGCGCCAGGCAAATGCCTGCCTCCTTCGGCGTGCAGGGTCCGGGGGAGAGCACTATGGCCTCAGCATCCATCCCGACCACTTGATCGACCGTGATCTTGTCATTGCGATGGACCGCCACTTCTGCACCGAGCCCACCCAAATAATGGACGAGATTGAAAGTGAAGCTATCGTAATTATCGATCAAAACGATCATGGTTTTACACGCCCTCTCAAGGTCTTAAACTTCGATCTTGAGACGGTCAAGAAACGCGAATTTGCTGCTGCAAAGTGGCGATCAGACAGCGACCCCCGTTTCAAAGCCGCTCAGAGCGACGCGGACCCGGTGCGATTACTACTGCGAACGCACCGCAAAGCGCTTGGCTTCCTCCGCTGCCCGGAACAGCGCCTTGGCCTTGTCCACGCATTCCTGCTGCTCAGCCCTGGGATTGGAATCCGCAACGATGCCCGCGCCTGCTTGGACATACATCACCCCACCCGTGATCAACGCGGTGCGAAGGGTGATACAGCTGTCGAGCTCTCCTGCCGCCGAGAAATAGCCAACGGATCCCGCGTACAGCCCCCGTTTCTCTTTCTCCAGCTCATCGATGATCTCCATTGCCCGGACCTTCGGCGCTCCTGAGACCGTCCCTGCCGGGAATCCTGCAATCAGCGCGTCCAGCGCATCTTTGTTCGCATCCAGCTTTCCTTCGACGTTGGAAACGATATGCATGACTTGGCTGAACCGCTCGATTAAAAATTGATCCGTGACCGTAACGGTGCCCGTCCGAGAGACACGGCCGACATCATTGCGTCCGAGATCAAGCAGCATCAGATGTTCGGCGCGTTCCTTTGGATCCTGCAAAAGAGCAGCTTCGAGCGCCTTGTCTTCGCGCGGGGTAGCGCCGCGTGGCCTGGTTCCGGCTAAAGGTCGAATTGTAATGGTCGCGTCGCGCACGCGCACCAGAATCTCCGGGCTGGAGCCGACAATGGCGAATCTGCCAAAATCGAGGAAATAAAGGAATGGCGCGGGATTTATCCTGCGCAAGGCACGATAAAGTGCAAATGGCGGAAGCTCGAAAGGTGCCTGGAAACGCTGCGAGAGTACGACCTGGAAAACATCCCCGGCAGCGATGTATTCCTTGGCAACCCCGACCATGCGTTCGTATTCCGCCGCCGGGGTGTTCGACGAGGGCCAAACGGTAATAGGGCCACGCTTCATCCGCGGCGAAGTATGGGCAAGCGGAGCATCGAGAGATTGGACCACAGCCGCGAGCCGCTCCCCTGCCTGCGTGAACGCTGTTTCGGCTGAAACGTCCACCTCGGGTCGCACCGGAGTGACCACGGTGATGGTGTCTGTGACCGCATCAAACACCACAACGATGGTCGGGCGCACGAGCATCGCATCGGGGATACCGATGGGATCGGGGTTGGGATCGGACAGATCCTCCATGAGCCTGACCATGTCGTAGCCAAGGTATCCGAAAATCCCCGCCGCCATGGGCGGCAAATTCTCGGGGAGATCGATGCGGCTCTCTGCAATGATCGCCCGAAGGGCGACCAGTGGCGCCTCGTTGCAGGGTTTGAAGCGGGCGCGCTCGTCCGAACTGCCGTGAATCTCGGCACGTCCATCAATCGTGCGCCAAATGAGATCGGGGTTGAGTCCGATGATTGAATATCGCCCTCGCACCTCGCCGCCTTCGACCGATTCGAGCAGGAAACTCATCGGGCGCTGGCCGGCAATTTTGAGAAAGGCCGAAACCGGAGTCTCCAGATCGGATACCAACGTGGTCCACGCGACCTGGGACTCACCGCGCGCGTAGCGTTTGGCGAACGCCGTTGCTAGTGGCTCGATCTGCATGTGTGGCAAATCAGTCGACGTCGCTGCTGCCGGCCTGACTACCCGTTACCTGGTTCAAGGCGTTCTGATTGATGCTCACACCGTTCTCAGCCTCGAGGTGAGCGATATATTCCGCAGCAACTTCTTCCGACACAGCGCGATTGAGCGCCTCGACCACGCGCTTGGCGTCGGCTGACTGCATGTCCAGGCTCGGCACCACGATCTCCGTAACTCGAAACACCACTTGCTCCGGCGCCTTTGCTGCGTCCGCCTTGCCGACGCCATCCTTGGGGGTGCGGAAAACTGCCTCGACAGCAGCTGTCGAAAGCGGGGCTTTGCTTTCGCTCCGCTTCAAACCAGTCAATGTCTCGCTCTTGAGATGGTCGGTGGTTGCGGCGTCAGCGAGAGACGAGCCTGCCTGGATTTTCTCGAGGATCTCAGCTGCCTTGGCGCTCAGACGGGATGCAATCTCTTGCTCTCGCCAGCGCTGCTCGACTTGGTCCTTGACCTCGTCCAGCGTTCGTTCCCGAGAAGGGGTTATGCTCAGGACATCGTACCAGATATAGCCGTTCTGGAACTGCAGAGGATCTCGCTCTACAGCCACATCGGTCGTGAAGGCTCCCTCCAGGAGCCGCTGCTCATCAGGAAGCTTTATGGGGAGGCCAGAGGCGTCGCGTCCTGAGCGGTCGACGGCTTCGACAGTGCGCACCGGCACCTTCAGCTGTTCGGCAATCTCCGCCAGACTCTTTCCCTCGGCGCGCGCGTCTTCGATCTGGTCATAAAGCTTCAGAACTTCGGCCTTGGCGCGCGAGGTCGCCAGCTCCTGCTTGAGCTCATTGGCGACATCCTCAAAGGAACGTACTTGCTCTGGCTCGATCTTGAGCACGCGGACAAGAACCGGCCCGAATCTCCCCTGGATCGGAGCACTGACTGCGCCCTCCTTGAGCGCGAAGGCGCCATCGGCAACGGCGCGGTCGATCATGCCGGTCTTGGTGACAGTACCCAGATCGATGTCTTTTTCCGTCTTGCCCAGCTCTTTTGCGATTTCCTCGTAGCTCGTGCCCTGCGCGATCCGCTGGGATGCCTGCTCAGCCGCTTCCATGCTCGGAAACGCAATCTGCTCGATGTGACGACGTTCAGGGGTTACGTAGCGTGCACGCCGCTCCTCGTAGGCGCGATGGAGATCGGCGTCGGAGATTTCGATCCACTGCGCCTGCTCGGCAGGAATGAGCGACACCAGCGCCAATTTTCGGTATTCGGGCGCGCGGAACAGGTTTTTGCGTTCCTCGAAATATTTCGCAAGGACCTCGGGAGCGGGCGCCGGAACGTCACCCGCCAATGCACGGTCAAGCAGGACGTATTCGATCGAACGCTGCTCGTTCTGGTAGCGATTTGCAGCGTCGATGAGCGCTTTGGGCGCATTGGAACCGAAGGTAAAAGTCGTCGCAATCTGTCGCCGCAGGAGGTGTCGGCGCTGTTCAGCGACATAACGCGCTTCAGTGTAGCCGGCATTTCGGATGAGCTGCTCGAATCGGAAATGATCGAACTGACCGGTCGGTCCTCGAAAGGTGGGGTCGTTGGTGATCTCTTTGACCACGTCGGCGTCGGAGATGTTGAGGCCAAGCTTGCGCACCGCCTCGTCCAGCAGGGTTTCAGATACGAGCTGTCCGATAACCGTTCGGTCGAGACCCATCGCCCGCGCCTGCTCCATGCTGATCGGGCGTCCTAGCTGACGTGAAAACTGTTGCAGCCGCTCATTGTACAACGTGCGAAATTGCTCGATCGTGACCTCCGTCCGCCCGATCTTGGCCACGGTAGATCGGCCGAAACCGCGGAAGATGTCACCGATACCCCAGATTGCGAAGCTGATGACCAGAAAGCCGACGACGGCGGCCATGACCACCTTGCCGAGCCAATTGGAAGAGGCTTTCCGGAGCCCTCGAAGCATCAGTTGATCCGCTGGAAAATCGCTCGATTGCGAGACGCCGGCGCATTCTACGGAGAGCCAGCCTGTGCCGCAACAAGTTCGCGTGCCGCGGCTCGTATACCAGCCGCAAGCCTACGTTGCGGCAAACTCTGGCGACTTGTTTGGCCCTCTGCTAACCCCGAACCGGGGAGCTCTGAAAGGAATATCCGTTGAACTCCGCCGAGCCGCGCCGACCGCTGGTCGCGGGAAACTGGAAGATGAACGGACTGCGCGCCTCGGGGGCCGAGTTCGCCGCTATGGTTTCCGGAGCCCGCGAGCTCACCGCGATCCACATCATCGTGTGCCCGCCTGCCACCTTGATCGCCGAATTCGCAGCCAGGGCGCGCGGAGCATCGCTGCGCATAGGGGCGCAGGATTGTCATCCTGAGCCGGCCGGAGCGTTCACCGGAGATATATCGGCCGAGATGCTCAAGGACGCGGGGGCGAGCGCGGTCATCGTCGGACACTCGGAGAGGCGGATTTATCACAAGGAAACGGATGCCCAGGTGTGCGCGAAGGCGTTGGCCGCGCACCGCGCCGGGCTGCTTGCAATTGCATGTGTCGGGGAGACCCGGGCTGAACGCGAGAGCGGGTCAGCGCTTGGGGTTGTGAGCTCCCAGCTCGATGGCTCTCTGCCGGACGGGCTATCACCGGAAAATCTCGTTGTGGCCTACGAGCCGGTATGGGCGATCGGCACCGGATTGACCCCGAAGCCAGATGAAATCGCGGAAATGCACGGCTTCATTCGCCAGCACCTCTGTGCCCGGCTCGGCGGCGGTATGCGGCGTATGCGCATCCTCTACGGAGGGTCGGTCAAGGGGGCCAATGCGCAGGAGCTCAGAAGCGTAGCGGACGTTGATGGTTTCCTGGTTGGGGGGGCGAGCCTCAAGGCAGACGAATTTATCGCGATAGCCCGGACCTATGACGCGGTCTCAAGGGACGAGCACGCCCGCTGAAGAACACGTCGCGCGCCCGCAGGGCGAAGGAAAATGCCGCTAGGGAGCACAGCCGCGGCACCAGCATTGGAATTCGGGCGGGGGATCCTGTAGACGGCCGCCGCGCGCCCCATATGCGCATTGGGGGCGGAGCACAGGGGAACGCGGGCGAGCAGATCCATGCAGACAGTGGTTGTGGTCATTCACCTTATGGTCGTCGCCGCCCTGATCGGCGTCGTCCTGCTGCAAAAATCGGAAGGCGGAGGGCTTGGAATCGGCTCTACGGGTGGGTTCCTCTCCAGCAGGGGCACCTCCAATGTGCTCACCCGCACGACTGCGATCCTGGCAGCGGTGTTTTTCTCGACGAGTCTCCTGCTCTCGGTGCTGGCAAGCTGGGACAGGAAGCCGCGCTCCATCATCCAGAGCACACCTGCGCAGCAACAGACCCCAGGCGCGCCGGTGACGGCTCCAGGGCAGGCTGGAGGTCAAGGCGGGAGCCTTCTCGACACATTGCGGCAAAATGAACAGGCGCCCGCGCCTGCCCCCAGCGGACCGCAGGTGCCGCGATCACAGTGAGGTAGGAAGTGGGGCCGGGTGACCGGCTCCTTCGCATGAAGGTATGCATGTGGCGAATGCCGAAGCGAGAATCTGAAGCAAAAATCACTCGCAAGTGACTGAATATGGGTGAAAAAGGGCTGGTATGCCAAATCCGCATGGATAAAGAGCGGCCCCGTCCAAGGAAGTTCTCGGCGAATCGGCGAGGTCGGGATAAAGGTTAGGTCCCATGGCGCGGTACATCTTCATCACCGGCGGCGTGGTTTCCTCTCTCGGCAAGGGTCTCGCATCGGCAGCGCTGGGGGCGCTGCTGCAGGCGCGTGGCTACGCGGTGCGCCTCCGCAAGCTAGACCCGTATCTCAACGTCGATCCCGGCACCATGTCGCCCTATCAGCACGGGGAGGTTTTCGTAACCGACGACGGGGCCGAAACCGACCTTGACCTCGGACATTATGAGCGCTTCACCGGCCGGCCCGCATCCCGGCACGACAACATCACGACCGGGCGCATCTACCAGGAGATTCTCGCGAAGGAACGGCGCGGAGACTATCTCGGCGCCACCATCCAGGTGATCCCGCACGTCACCAATGCGATCAAGGATTTCATCCGCGAGGGCAACGAGGGCTATGATTTCGTCCTGTGCGAGATCGGCGGGACGGTAGGCGACATTGAGGGACTGCCGTTCTTCGAAGCCATTCGGCAACTGGGAAACGAGCTTCCCCGGCACCACGCAGTCTACATCCATCTCACCCTATTGCCGTTCATCGCAGGGGCGGGAGAACTCAAGACCAAGCCAACCCAGCACTCGGTCAAGGAGTTGCGCTCGATCGGCATCCAGCCGGATATCCTGCTGTGCCGCACGGACCGGCCAATCCCGAAAGACGAGAGGCGCAAGCTCGGTCTCTTCTGCAATGTGCGCGAGAGCGCGGTGATCGAGGCCCGCGATGTCGACAACATCTATGCTGTGCCCGAGGCCTATCATGCGGCCGGTCTCGACGGCGAATTGCTGGCGGCCTTCGGGATGGATCCGCATGGCGCCCCTGACCTCGCGCGCTGGCGCCTCATCAACGAGCGCATTCGCAATCCGGAGGGCGATGTCACCATTGCCATCGTGGGAAAATATACCGGTCTCAAAGACGCGTATAAGTCGCTGATCGAGGCGCTCTCCCACGGGGGCATTGCAAACAAGGTTCGGGTCAATCTTGATTGGATCGAATCGGAGGTGTTCGAGCGCGAGGATCCGGCGCCCTTCCTCGAGCATGTGAATGGGATCCTGGTGCCGGGTGGATTCGGGCAGCGGGGCAGCGAGGGCAAAATCCGCGCGGTTCAGTTCGCGCGCGAGCGGCAAGTGCCGTATTTCGGGATCTGCTTTGGAATGCAGATGGCGGTGATCGAGGCCGCCCGCAATCTTTGCGGGATCGAGGATGCCAATTCCACGGAGTTCGGCACGACGCCCCATCCCGTGGTCGGCCTGATGACGGAATGGATGAAAGGCAACGAGCTTCAGATCCGCGGCGTGAACGGCGATCTCGGCGGAACAATGCGGCTCGGCGCCTATGCGGCCGTCCTGGAGCGGGGAAGCCGGGTGAGCGAGATTTACGGCGCGAGCGAGATTTCCGAGCGCCACCGCCACCGTTACGAGGTCAATACCGGCTACAAGGACCGGCTCGAGCAGCACGGGATGCGCTTTTCCGGGATGTCGCCGGACCATTTGCTGCCCGAAATGATCGAGTACCAGGACCATCCATGGTTCATCGGCGTGCAGTTTCATCCCGAACTCAAATCGCGGCCCTTCGAGCCACATCCGCTGTTCGCCTCCTTTGTGGGCGCTGCGGTCGATCAGAGCCGCCTAGTGTAGTCGTGCCCGGGGCCGAAGATGAGAGACGCACCGTAATCGCGCCTGTACCCAACAGGTTCAGCGACCTCGTCGATCTATTGCCAAGACCAACACGAACTGTGACGATCGAGGAGATGGACGCCGCTATTGGTGACGCCGCTGTTGAAAGGTTCTGTCGGGCAGTCGGCAGAAGGCGATGAGCGGGCTGGAGACGAATAGCCTCCTCTGTCTGCTGGTTGGCGATCATCTCACGGCGCTTTGCCGAGTGTGCCATTGCACCCCGGAATGCCTGGGTTCACTGCTCTCGTGGAGCGGAGCCCGGTCGCGACTATCGATCCGCAGCGATTGCGTTTTGCTGGCGGGAGGCTAACGTCACGAATTTGGTTTCAAGCAAGAGGGAGAGGGCAGGATGATCTACGAATTGCGGATTTATCACTGTGTGGTCGGACGTTTGCCGGCTTTGTTGAAGCGCTTCGAGAGCACCACTCTCGAGCTGTGGAAGCGCCACGGTATCCGGCAGGCGGGGTTCTGGACGGTGCTGGTCGGCGACGGCGGCAATCAAGACCTCCACTATCTCCTGGCGTGGGAATCCCTTGCCGAGCGCGAGCGCAAGTGGAATGAGTTCATTGCCGATCCCGAATGGATCTCCAAGCGCGCCGAGAGCGAGCGCGACGGGCCGATCGTTGCCTCGATCAAGAACATGTTTCTCCAGCCGACCAGCTTCTCGGCCGTGCAGTGACGGTTCTGGTCGAACCTCCTTCCAATCCGGTTGTTGCGGTCGGCAAGGCACGCTTTGGCAACGAGCTGCCATTCGCGCTGATTGCCGGCCCGTGCGCATTGGAGAGCCGCGAGCATGCCTTCGAAATGGCGGCGGCGCTCAAAGACATTGCCGGCAGATTGGGGGTCGGGTTCGTCTATAAGACATCGTTCGATAAGGCCAATCGCACCAGCACGCAGAGCAGACGGGGCCTGGGTCTCGGACCGGCGCTGGCGATTTTTGCCGATCTCCGTCGAGAGCTCGGCGTTCCCGTGCTCACGGACGTACACGAAACGGAGCAATGCAAACCCGTTGCCGAGGCGGTGGACGTGCTGCAGATTCCGGCGTTCCTCTGCCGGCAGACTGATCTGCTGACTGCCGCCGCGCTTACGGGGCGCGTGATCAACGTCAAGAAGGGTCAATTCCTGGCACCCTGGGATATGTCCCACGTGGTCGCCAAGGTCGTTGCGGCGGGGAATCCCAACGTGCTCGTGACCGAACGCGGTGCCTCCTTCGGCTACAACACGCTGATCTCCGACATGCGGGCGCTGCCCATACTCGCCAGCACCACAGGCGCGCCGGTCATCTTCGATGCTACCCATTCCGTGCAGCAGCCGGGGGGGCAGGGCACATCCTCGGGGGGTGAGCGGCAATTCGTCAGCGTCCTCGCCCGTGCTGCCGTCGCGGTCGGCGTCGCCGGTATTTTCATCGAGACGCACCAGGACCCTGACAAGGCACCCTCCGATGGACCCAACATGATTCCGTTGAACGAGCTCGAAGGGTTGCTGCGCCGGCTGATCGAGCTCGATCGAGTCACCAAACGAACTGGTCAAGCCGGAGCTCGCGAGAGCTGAGGAGCGAGCTTCCCCATCCCGCCCGTCCTGAAAATCGTCGCTCTGGTCGTCTTCGCGCAGACATTATTCACGCGCGCCGTCGATCCGGTGATCCCGATGATCGCCGAGAGCTTGGCGATCGAGGTGAAAACAGCGGCGCTGCTCTCGAGTGCGTTCACGTTCCCATACGCATTCGTGCAGCCCGTACTCGGGATCATCGGCGATTCGTTCGGCAAGACCCGCCTGATGAATGTCTGTCTGCTCGTCGTCGCGCTATCCGGCCTCGTCTGCGCCGTGGCTACGAGCTTTTCGCTTCTCGTCGCGATGCGTGTGGTGGCGGGCCTGGTCGCCGGCGGGATTTTTCCCGTGGCAATGGCGCTTCTGGGCGATCTGGTGCCGATGGATCAGCGTCAGGTCGCGATCGGGCGGCTGCTCGCGGTTGCGCTCACTGGGAATCTGGTGGGTGCCTCGATCTCGGGAGTGATTGGAGACCTGTTCGGCTGGCGCGGCGTCTTCGGAGCGCTGAGCCTGTTCTCGTTGGGAGTGGCGATTGCGGCCTTCTTCGCGCTTCGCGCGGTCGTGCCGCAGCAACGCGCGTCATTCGACGGCGCCGTGGTGCTCGCGAATTTCCGCGGCATCTTCGCCGACCCACGCGCGAAGGTGTGCTTCGGGTCGGTGTTTTTCGAGGCCATCGTCATCCACGGCCTCTTTCCGTATGTGGCACTGCTGCTGGTCGCGAGCGGAGAGGCACGCGCCTCCATCGCCGGGCTTTTGATTGCCACTTTCGCCATAGGCGGCGTGCTCTATTCGTTTTCTATCCCGCTCCTCATCACCCGGTTCCGGGAGCGTCGGCTGATGCTCCTGGGGGGCACCTTGGCTGGCAGCGCCCTGATTCTGATCGCGCTGCATCTACCCTGGACTTGGCAGGTGGCCATCTACGCCGTGTTCGGGTTCGGCTTCTATCTTCTGCACGCGTCGATCCAGGTGCATGTGACCGACCTGTCACAGACGGCGCGCGGGGCTGCCGCCTCGTTGCATTCCTCATTCTTCTACATGGGCCAGGCGCTTGGCCCGGTGATTTATGGCTATGGTTTTGCCCATGGCGGGATGGAGCTCAGCATCTGTATTGGAGCGGCGGTGGTGTTCATGGTCGGCGTGATCTGCTCGCGCACGCTCCGCCATCCTCTCCGGCCGCGGTAGTCGCGCCGACCGGCCTATCCCCTACCACGGTAGGGGGCGACGCCTTGGTCTGGGAGCCACACGCCCGCCGGCAAGCTGCCTTTCTGCCAAAACACGTCGATCGGCATTCCGCCGCGGGGATACCAATACCCGCCGATGCGGAGGAATTTCGGCTTGAGCAATGCAAATAGTCTCTTGCCGATCGCTACTGTGCAGTCCTCATGGAAGCCTCCCACATTGCGGAAGCTTGCGAGATAGAGCTTCAACGATTTCGACTCGACGAGCCATTTGCCCGGCACGTAATCGATCACAAGATGCGCAAAATCCGGCTGCCCGGTGATGGGACAAAGGGTTGTGAATTCCGGTGCGGTGAAACGGGCGACATAGTCGGTCTCGGGGTGCGGATTGGCGACGCGCTCGAGCTCGGCTTGGTCCGGCGTTGCGGCCGGGCGGGTAGCACGGCCCAACTGTTTAAGGCGCGGTGCGCTACTCACCCAGAGGCTCCGAAGGACAATTGTAGCCGGGACTTACCGGCCCGTTCTGAACGTCATCAAACCGTATGACTAACGTATTGCGAACGATGCGCAAAGCCTCCGATCAACCGCGTTCAGCAACTCGTCATCCATCGCATGTAGATTCGGACGCAGAAATCGAGTGTGCCGGCATGCCGATCATCGCCCTTGTTTTCAGCACTCTGGGTTTTTGGGTCATCTATTGGTTCGTTCGCATGGGCGGCGTGGATCATGTGCATGCCGTCCTTTCACGCCGCAAGGAAGGAGCCCGTCGGGCTGCCGCGCGGGAGCGGGAGCAAACAGCGCCACTGCGCACGATCGACGATCCGCGCGATGCCGCAACGATCTTGATGTTCCTCATGGCCAGGGTAGGGGGCGACCCTACTCGCGAGCAAATTGCCGTCATTGAAAAGATCGTACGCACGGTGTTCGAGCTCCACGGGGAACTGGTGGAGCGAATAACGCAGGCGCGCTTCATCGCAAGCCGCACAGAGAGTTTCGAGCAAGCAGCGGGACTTTTCGCGGATCTCTTCAACAAGCGCCTCACGACCAGCGAAAGACTTCATCTCATCTCCATGTTGAGGGAAGTCGCGCAGGTCGATGGACCATCTGAGGCGCAACTTGCCGCCCTGCAGGTCCTGCAGCAACGCATCGGAATCGCCGCCACTCTCTGAGAGTGCCAGCCGACGCCCACTTTCGGCGCCACGCAGGCGTTGTCGCCCTGTGGCCGGCTGGCGCGCTTGAAGCAGGACCGGACGGCACCTTACCTCTCGAACGTACCCAGCGGGCGATGTGGAACCGCGCCCTTGCGCGCGGCTTGGGATGGCATAAAAGCGCGGGCGTCCCATCCGCTCTTCGCGAGGTATTCATGACCGCCATCGTCGATATTGTTGGCCGCGAAATTCTTGATAGCCGGGGCAATCCAACGATCGAAGTCGATGTCACGCTGGACGACGGCTCGCGCGGCCGCGCGGCGGTTCCTTCCGGTGCATCAACCGGCGCGCACGAGGCCGTCGAGCTGCGCGACGGCGGAGCCCGCTATCTTGGCAAGGGGGTGAGCAAGGCGGTCGAGGCAGTCAATGGCGAAATTTTCGATGCTCTCGGCGGCATGGATGCGGAAGCGCAAGTGAAGATCGACGAGACACTCATCGCACTCGACGGGACAGCGAACAAAGCCAGGCTTGGCGCCAATTCCATTCTGGGAGTGTCTCTCGCGGTCGCCAAGGCTGCTGCCGCCGCCCGAGGCCTGCCGCTTTATCGGTATCTGGGAGGCACCTCTGCACGTCTGCTCCCAACCCCGATGATGAATATAATCAACGGCGGGGTACACGCGGACAATCCGATCGATTTCCAGGAGTTCATGATCATGCCGATCGGCGCCACGAGCTTTGCGGAAGCGCTGCGCATCGGCTCAGAGATCTTTCACACGCTGCGTGCGGCGCTGAAAGCCTCAGGGCACAACACCAACGTAGGCGACGAAGGTGGATTTGCTCCCAACCTGCCTTCCGCCGATGCCGCGCTTGATTTCGTGATGTCGGCCATCGCCAAGGCAGGTTTCGCGCCGGGGCGCGATGTCGCGCTGGCGCTCGACTGTGCGGCGACCGAGTTTTTCAAGAAGGGGACCTACCATTACGAAGGGGAGGGAACGTCACGTTCGAAAAGCGAGCAGGTGCAATATCTTGCCGGCCTCAGTTCACGCTATCCTATCGTGTCGATTGAGGACGGCATGGCCGAGGACGACATGGAAGGCTGGCGGCTGTTGACGCAGGCCCTCGGGAAGCAGTGCCAGCTCGTTGGCGATGACGTGTTCGTAACCAACACGGCACGGCTATCCCAAGGCATCAAGGAGGGCATCGCCAATTCGATCCTGATCAAGGTCAATCAGATCGGCACTCTGACCGAAACGCTGGCGGCGGTGGAAATGGCGCACAAGGCTGCATACAGCGCCGTCATCTCACATCGCTCCGGCGAGACCGAGGACTCGACCATCGCCGACCTCGCGGTGGCAACCAACTGCGGACAGATCAAGACAGGGTCGCTCGCGCGATCAGACCGGACCGCCAAATACAACCAGCTTCTGCGCATCGAGGAGGAGCTGGGACCTCAGGCGAAATACGCCGGCCGCTCGGCATTGAAGGCTTTGTAGGGCCGGCGAAGTGGCGGTCCGCTCGATCGTCGCATGATTGCTGCGCATCTCTGGCGTTAAAGTTGCGTTAACACCGCGGAGCCATTTTGCCCGCATGGTCACGCGCCGGCGAGTTCGCACGATCCTCAATACGATTGCGCTGTACACGATAGCTGTGCTGCTGATCGGATATTTCGGGATCAATGCTTATACCGGCGATCACGGCCTGCGCGCGAAGCAGGATCTCGATGCGCAGATCACCCAATTGACCGATGAGCTCGCCGCGCTTCGAGCCGAGCGGGCCAACTGGGAGCGCCGTGTCGCTCTGCTGCAATCGCAAAGCATCGATGCCGATATGCTCGACGAGCGTGCCCGCGCGCTGCTCAACTATACCGATCCGCGCGAGCTCACGCTGCAGCTCAAGCAGCCCTGATCGATAGGCGGTTCGTAGACCTCTCCCGCATCGGTGCAGGGCAAGATGGCAAGGCGGGGCGGTGGGCCCGCCTCGAACCTCCTTTGCTCCAACAGTCGCAGGCCGCGTTCGCGTTCACGCCTGGCCGCTGGTCCCGCCCGCTTCCGCCCCCTCGTGATTTCCGCTATTGGGGAATGGGCGTAGACGGCATGCAAGCCCCGAGGAGGAAATGGCTGTAGCCAGCAGCAAAGCCGCGGCCGCGCGCCGCGCCACGGATCAACCTGCGGCGGTACCTGAGTTCGACAAGGAGCAGGAGCTGCGTGCCTACCGGCACATGCTACGCATCCGCCGCTT
>Ga0210402_10002694_pt1 | contig 17114 bp, 11 predicted proteins | sample IncBWC7MmetaG_FD_161055 | JGI IMG/M metagenome (GOLD analysis project Ga0210402, IMG submission 161055) | Forest soil microbial communities from Barre Woods Harvard Forest LTER site, Petersham, Massachusetts, United States - Inc-BW-C-7-M | ecosystem: Environmental > Terrestrial > Soil >... | reverse complement strand
GTGCGCCGACGACCGAGGAAAAGGCGGCCATGGACGCCTTCCAGCAGACCAGGAACGTCCCGGCGGATGAAAACTTCGATCTCAATCGCTTCGCCACGACGACGGCACAGATGGCGGGACGTGCCCTCTTCTTCGGAAGCGCGAAGTGTTCGAAGTGTCACAACGGGACTGTCCTTGCCCAAACCGATGGATCGATTTCCGGAAAGAGCGGCAACGCCAACTTCAACACGGGAGTCGATGAATTGCCGATCAACACCGCCATTGATCTTGTTCCGGCGGAAGTATTCGGCCTGCGAGAGTTCAACACGCCCGCGCTCTTCAATGTGAAGAACCATGTACCGCTCTTCCATAACGCGGCGGTGGCTACCGTCCATCAGGCCGTGGAGTTCTACACCACCCCGGCGTTCCAGAGTTCTCCGGCCGCCACGCTGATCGGCGGCATAACGTTCAACAGCGGCGCCGACATCGATAACATCGCTGCCTTTCTGGAAGGACTCACCGTCAGGCCGTACACGGTCACGGCGGGACCTCTCTCTTTCGGGTCAAAGGGCATCAGCGCAGGAGCAACGGCCACCCAGGCGGTGACGATCACCAATACCACGGGATCGCCGATTACGCTGACCAGTCCCTTCGTGAGTCTGACCGGCACCGACAGCTCGCAGTTCGTGATCAGTTCTTCGAATGTTTCCGGAAGCCTCGGCGCCGGAGCTTCGGCCACGGCAAACATCGCGTTCAATCCTTCGACCGCCGGCGCGAAGACCGCCGTTCTCGAGTTCCTGGCCGATACGCCCTCCGGCGTCACTCTGACCGGAACAGGCGTGGGCCCACCGACGATCACCAACGTGAGTCCGAATAGCGGAACGCCGGCCGGTGGACGCTCGGTCACGATCACGGGAACAGGTCTCCAGGGCGCGACCGTGACATTCGGCGGAGCCAGTGCCACGGTTGTCTCCACGAGCTCGACGACCGCCAACGTCTTGACGCCCGCACATGCTGCAGGATTGGTGAACGTCGCTGCAACGACGACCGAGGGAACGGCCACCGCCACGAACGCGTACACCTTTGCGCCCTGCCCGGGACCGACGATCAACACCCAGCCGCCGTCCGGCTCGATCCGGGCCGGCAATTCGGTGAAACTTTCTGTCGCGGTGACCAGCACGTCGCCCGGCTTCCAGTGGTTCACCGGCGCCTCCGGCAACACATCGAGTCCGATCGCCGGGGCGACCGCCTCGTCCGTGATCGTCACCCCGGGATCGACGACGTCCTTCTGGGTACGGGTCAGCGACGCGTGCGGCGATGTCAACAGCAGCACCGCGACCGTCACTGTCATCGCTGCTGCACCGGCAGCGAAGTTTTTCCTCGTATCGCCATGCCGTGTTCTGGATACGAGGGGCGGCGGCGCGATCCTGCCGGGCACGAGCCGCACCCTCCCCATCTTCGGATTCTGCGGGGTCCCATCCAACGCGACGGCATTGACGGTCAACGTCACAGTCGTGAGCCCGTCAGACACTGCCTTTGCCACGCTCTATCCCGGGCCGGCCTTCGTTGCCCGCCCGAACGTAAGCACGATCAACTTCACCCCCGGCCGGACGCTGGCGAACAACGCCCGCATCGCGCTTGGGGTAGACGGCTCGATAAACATTTTCAATGCCGGCGCGACGCCGCTCGATGTTCTAACTGATATTTCGGGGTTCTACAAATGACAGGAAAACTGATGATTGCCAAGCTCCACGTTCCCGCCCTTTTCGTCGTCTTCGCGGTAGTGCTTTTCGGCGCCGCGACCGCCTCGGCGCAGACCGGGCCATTTTCGTTCTTCGCGGTCGCTCCGTGTCGCGTCGTCGACACGCGCAACGCTGTTTCCACCAACGGTGGGCCAGTGCTGGGAATTGGCACACAACGCAACTTTGCCATTCGCAACAACTGCGGCGTGCCGGCTGGCGCGGCCGCAGTGTCGCTGAACGTCACCATTGCCGGTGCCACAAGGGCCTCCTTCCTGACGATCTGGCCAGCCGGTACTACGCGGCCCGTGGTCTCGACGATTAATTTCACACAGAACGATCCTTCCCTGGCCAACGGTGCCATCGTCGGCCTCGGCAGCGGGTCGCCGGATCTGTCGGTTTTCAACTCCGACGGCTCGGTTCACGTGATCATCGACATTACCGGCTTCTTTCAGTAAAACACGAAACGCCGCGATGTCGCGGCGCGCGAGTCCTCCAGATTTGGCAGGGCCGACGGGACTCGAAAGCCGGGCCGATGGTATGTCGAGTTTGTGGCGCCGGCAATCCTGCCGGCGCCACGAGACATCCGTTCAGGTCGCGTTGACACTCTCGGTCTTCGCCGGCTTGCTCACGTAGTTCGCGAACACTTCCGCCTCGGATTGCATGCGAGGGTTGTCCCGGATGATGCTCCCGGGATACATGATGGTGAACGAGCGGTTCTCGCAGGAGCCGATCATCGAGTCGAGGTAATCCGGGAGCGGGCTGAAACTGGGAGTCTCGATGTGGATCTCCCAGTACTGCTCTGGAGCCGGACAGTCAAACGTGAACGAGAAGGCCTCGCCCGACGGCATTCCGGAGGAACCGACCATCCAGTTGTTCACGAGATGCTCCCCCCGGTCCACCCAACCCGTCATCGTTCTCTCCTTCACGCGAGCCATCACCGGGTGGCGCGGCCCGGTGGCGGTGTAGATTGTGACCTGACAGCCTCCGGGACGAGGAAGATCGGTGCGATACGGCGCATACGTCACCTCCACCGAGGTCCTGGGTTTGTTATCTGCTTGCTTACTCATGGTCTAACTCTCCTCTCTTTTTCTTGTTTTCCGAGTTCTAGCGTCGCGACATCCGGATTGGACTGGCAGACGGCTTTTTTTTCCCAAAGACAAAGCGCCGGACGCGCCACGCTGCGGCGCGGGGAAGAAAGCTCTGCTGCTCGCAACTCCCGCAGCGCCGGTGAAAGGCAATCGAGGATCGTTGAGCGTCACCGGCGGGATGACCACGGCCGAAGCTGATAGCTCCCCGCCGCCGGAACCTCACGGATACGCCGAGTTTGAGCAGCCCACGTCGACGGAGGCGAACCCTGGTGGCCAGGTCAGCGGCGGTTCGCTGTTGACGATGCATAACGGGCTGAGGTCCTGAGGAGCGCCGGGAACCGCCGGTATTGCCGCGGCCAGCTCGTAGTGGAGGTAGAAGTCGTGGCTGCCGTCGTGTTGTTCGGTAGCGCCGAGGTTGGCGATCGTGATCTGCGCGCCGTCGTGGAGGAGGATCTCTTTCGGGAGTGCCGATCCGAACGGGCGAATGCTCAAACGCGCAGGCTCGTCCGTTTCCGTCCGCAGGACGGCGAACACCGGGCCGTCATGCCGGAGTGCTCCGGCGGAGAGCATGCCGTGGGTGACGTCGAAGATGCACGAGGCCCGTCTGGGATCTTCGTCCTCGATGGCTTCTTTCGAAGGCGGACCGACGTCCTGTGTGAGCTCGCGAAGCGAGGGCATGCAGGTATTGAAGGAGGCTGCCTTCCCGCGTTCGGTCGTCCCGTTTTCCAGTCGCATGCGCACGCCGTTCAACTGCCACTGGAGGATCGGTCCGTCCGTTCCCGGCCAGACCAGGGAATCCATCCCGACGATGTCCTTGGCGGCGATCCGGAGCGTGGCAACGTGCGAGTGGATCTCCGGGTGAACTCTGCTGCCCTCCGTCCCATTGATGAGCACTACGCGCGGGGCAAACGTCCGCGGGTCCTCGTCCCACCAGACGTGCGTACAGATACCGAGGAAGTAGAAGCTGATGTCCATGATCGTGATCCTCCCCTCGTTTCGTAATTTCGGATGCGATTCGTTAGAACGCCGACGGCGAACCATGCCGGTTGATCCGTGGGATGTGACAACGCCTCGATCTGGACGCGGCGGACGCCTTCGGCCGGATCGGCGCCCGCCGCGAGCTGGCGGTGGATCGCGTAGAAGACGCGATGCGCGTCCTGATCCCCGATCGCGGCGAGCGTGCCGATGACATCGTCGGCGCCCGCGGCGAGAAACCCGCCGCCGAGGCTCAACGCAAATGCCTGCGAGTCCGGACGGCGGAGCGTCTCGCATGCCGCGAGCACCACGGTGGTGCCGGAAAGAAAATGCTGGCCGGCGATACGCCGCCACGACATCCACTCGCGCGCATCGCCGTGCGGGGCGGCGAACCCGAGCATCTGCTCTTCCGAGCCGGTGCGCACCTGCGTGTGTCCGGCGATGTGGAGAACATCGGTCGGGACCGCCGCGACGTCGGCGAAGGTGGCGCGCTCGAACGATTGCGGGTAGAGCTGGCGCACGTCGTCAACCTCATCGCGCACGTGCGGCAGTCCCGTCGAGCCGCCGCGCTCGCCCTCCGGCAGCGAGACCATCGTCAGCGAGCGAGCGGCCCTGGCCGGCTGGCCATCTCGCAGTGAGAGCGCGCTCAAGGCCAGCGCGACCGGCATAAGCTCGATCAGATGACGCTGCGACCGCGCATCGTAGAGCGCGCCCAACGGTAGAGCATCGAGCGCGGGATCTTCGACGACGATCAGGCGATCCGAGGAAAGGATCGCCTCCTCGGCCGGCTGGATGAGGATCGCGTAGAGGCGGGAAAGCGCGTCGCGGTTCCCGCGGGCCGCGCCCGCGGCGAGGCCGGCCAGCGCCTCCCGCTCGATGGGAACCCGCGAAACGCGCAGCGCATCGGCGGTCATGCAGAACGCGATCGCTTCATCGGGCAACGCCACGATCTCCAACACGGACGTGCCGGTGTTGCGCAGCCGCGTCTGCAACTCCGCCACGGTCCGTGCCGCACCAGCGACCTGCGGGTGTGACCGTTCGGCATATGCGAGAGCGCGCGCGGGATCGGCGCGTTGCAGTGAGACGCGGATTGCTTCGTGAAACAGTGATCGACCGGCGTCAAAAACGCCCGTGCCGATCACTGTGCCGGCATAGCGGATACGGTGACGCTCGAGCTCGGAGATGCCGCGCTCGAGGTCTTCCGCGGCGGCGGCGACGTCGCCCAGCGCTCGCGCTGCACGCGCGCGGAGCAGATACGACTCGGGGAGAAAGAACGCCTTCTCGCTGCGCTGGTAACCGTCGATGGCGCGTGAGAGCTGCGCGCGCGCGCCGCTCGGATTCGAACGCAACATCGCCGCGCCTGATGCAAATGCCGAATCATCGAGCGCACGCGTGCGCAGCGCGGCATCCTCGATGCGGCGCGCGTAAGCCGCCGCTTCCGAAGCCAGCCGCGACGCCGAGCCATCATCGCCCAGCGCGGCGCTGAGCACCGCCGAGCGGGCCAATGTATTCGTCAGCAAGACCTCGTTCTTCATCTGCCGGTCGGTTTCGATCTCCAACGCCAGCAGCGAGCGCGCGGCATCGAAGCGTCCGGCGCGCAGCGCGGTCCGCGCGGCACTGCCGAGGCTTACCGCGAGAAAGTGATCGGGCCGTCCTTCCGCGCTTTGCAGTGCGAACGATTGCATGCGGCTGTTCCACGACTCATCAAGGTGTCCGATGCATGCCAGCGCGTCGGCGAGCAAGGCCCGGATGAAACCGAGGTGATTGTTCTCGCCGAGGCGGGCGAAGGAACCTTCCGCCGCGCGCAGGAGCGGCAATGCCTCGCTCCAATCGTCATCGGTCATCAAGCATAGGGAGAGTTGCCAACGCACTTGTGCGCCAAAGGCAATCAACTCCGGATGGGTGCCGGCCTCGTTGAGCAGCGACGCCAATTGCGCGCGCGATTCCGCAAGATCGTTTTGATCGAAACGCGTGCATGCGGCGAAGTAGCGCGCCAGATATGACATCGGACTGCCGGCGCCGGCGAAGAGGGTCGCCGCGCGGCGAAGATCCGGCTCGGCCTCCGCGGGACGTTGACGGCTATACGCGATCCGCGCGCGCCGGTACGACACGTGCGCTTCGGCGAGCGCTCGTTTCTGTTCGGAGGTCGCGCCATCGACGGCCTGTACCGCGCCCGCAACCATCGATTCCCCCGATTGCTGCGCAAGCGCCGCGCCGACCGCCCGTGCCACCGTCAATTGCTCCGCGGCTTCGAGCGAATTGCCGTGCTGCTCCGCCTCAGCCCATTTGCCGAGGAACTCTCCTTCGGCATAGAGACGGCTCATTTGCGGATGCTTGGCCACGAGCTCCGTGACGCGTGTGCCGTCCCCCTCGATGGCCGCACGTTCGAGGAGAGGCAGATCGCGCTGGAATTGCAGTTCGCCCGTGGCCGAAGAGAGGCGTTGCAGATGCTCTCGCGCTTCCGATGCCCAGGGCGACGACGGATCGGCGCGCAGATAGCGCTCCCAGGCCGCGCGTGCTGCTTCCCTCAGGCCCATCCGTTCGAGGATGAGCGCTCGATTGAAAAGCGCCTCCGGAAGTTCGTTGTCGATACGCAGCGCGCGATCCGCTGCGGCGAGCGCCTCGGGATACAGAGAAGCTCGGCCAGTCTGCGCTGCCGCTGCATAGTGCGCAGCGGCGAGATCACTCCACGACCGCGCATCGTCGGGGGCGTGATCCGCGGCATCGCGCAGACGCGGGGTGGCATCGAGCGGCCGCTCGGCGAGCAGCAGGGCCACACCGGCGGCATGCTGCGCAACGGGGGTCTTCTCCTCGTCGCCGCGCTGCATCAACTCGCCGGCCACTCCTCCTAACCGAAGGCGGGTCGCGTCCGTTGATGCGTTACCGGCGCGCTCCGTGCCGCGCCACGGCGCCCATGGAAAACCGCCGGCGATGCGCGGCTCGACGATGCGCGCCGAGCGCGGCGAAAGCGCGATCAAGCGCTCAGCCGGCGTGACGCGAAACAGACGAATCGCCGGAATGGCGAGCAGCATCACGATCACAGCCGCCGCCACCGCCAGCCATGGCAGCCAGTTTCGCCGCGGCTTCTCGTGGCGATTCTCGGGGCGTAGGTCCAACTCATCGTCCGACGAGGCCGCACGAGCGCCGGCGATCTTCACGATGCGCATGCACGAGGCACAGGTCGTTACATGATCGAGCACCGGCTTCATCTCCGCCCGGCTCAGCTTTCCCTCGGCGAAAAGGGCGAGGGTTTCCGCGTCGACGCAGTCGGTCAGCATGGCTTGGCGGCCCTCTCCGGGCCTTCCTCCTGATTGGACTGGCGGGCATCGATTCTTTCCTCGAATCCAAAATCGAGCGTGTCGACGGAGCTTTTCTGCAGCAGATCCGCGGCCGTGCTTCCATCCACGCCGGCGGCAGCGAGCGATGCGCGAAAGCGCTCGAGCAGCGCCTCGATGCGCCGATAGAGCGGACGCTGCGGCAGGCGCAACATTCGCGAGATGTCGGCGATCTTCATCGACTCCGCGAATCGAAACTGAAGCAGCGCGCGATCCTCCGGCGGAAGAGCGGCCAGCGTGTTCCGCACGATTTGATTCGTGCGCATCGACAGCGGCCTGGTCTCGTTCGAGAACGCCAGCGTATCGGTCTCTTCGGGCAAAGCTCGGAAGCGACATCATCGAGATGCGTGATCCGCGCTCTGGCGGAACGTGCCGGGATCTGCTCCAGCATCGTCTGAATCTGTTCGCGGGTGAGGGAGGGATCGACGGTCTCCACGAACGGCAGCGCTTCTTCCAGGGAACGCCCGTCTCGGCGCACGAGCGACTCGAGGAGCAGCGCCGCGGGACCCAGGCGCATGGCTTCGGCCGAAGGCCGCCAGCGGCCCATGGTGCGATTCCTATCGTCGTCCATGAGCCGCTCGATCACGACGGTCAGATACGTCGAGAACGCCGAACGGCCCTGGTATCTGCGCAGAACGGCGTAGTCATTCTCGATGAACGCGAGATGGACGGATGCTGCGAAATCCTCGGCATCCGGACCGTAACGCCGCGCCCGACGGCATGCAGCGGCAACGCTCCCGTCGATGACATCCAGATTCGCTTCGAGGATCTCGCGCGGATCCATGGGTTTTGGTATTCGGACGAGAAAAGCATACGCCCCTCCGATGGGAAAAAAACGTCTGCCAGTCCAACCAAGGCTCGATGGTCTCGTTTCCGCTGGATTACGAGAACGGCAACCTCAAGAAGTCCAGGACACGGCGAGGGGCGGCGGATTTACTCTTCTCAGCACCGTCAACGACAAGAGCATCGGCGTGGTCGGATGCATCACCTGCTTCAGCCAGACTTTGGAAGTACCGAAAAACCGGACTCGAGGGTAGGGAATCACACGCCCCGGTCACTCCTCAACCAGAGAGTGGTTCCCGGTAACCGGTCAAATCACAAGAACCTGTCGCCAGTCCGTCCGCCGGCGGCATAAGGAGGATCGCGTGCATCTGAGCAACCCCAAGATCGAGGGCTCGAAGTCTCTGCAGACTCTAATCGGTGACATGAACCGCAAGGATCCGGCCGAGTACCAGGTGGTCGGCACGATCAAGGTGCCCGACTGGCGAGGAGTCAACAATCATTTCCAGGGCATCGCTCCGCTGAATGGCGTCGTCAGGATCACCGGCCAGATCAGCGCCAGCGCCGATCAGTGGTGGACCGCATCTTTCGTCGAGGAGGGAAATCCCGCGACCGTCACCGCGGTCTGGGGGACGCCGACCTACGACCACGCCGGAGGAATCCAGCGCCTGGGCGACCTTCTCCCCATCGGGCTCGAGAACGACGAAGGTCTCGCCACCGTGGCCTTCTACGACGTCACGAACCCGGACGTCACTCCGAGCAGGCCGAACTATGAAGTCCACGTCGCCGGCAAGGCGTCGGCGGTCGCGATCACCAACTACACAGCGGGCGGTGCGGAGTACGCGATGCTCCTCGTCTACCAGTACAGCCCGAAGAAGTTCAAGGTCTATCGCGCCCCCGTGAGCGAGATCGGAGGGACCACCAACAACTGGGTGTACATCGGCGAGACGAACGAGATCCCCGATGAGGACGACAACGATCAGTACCAGTGCTTCGCCCTCGCCACGCAGAGGAACGCCGGCACCGATACCGTGTTTCTCGTCGGCTTCCGGGAAAACGAGGCAGTGGGCCTCTACACCGTCAGCACCGGCTCGGTCGACTACGGGCACCTCGGCTACGTCACCGTCTTCAACGGCTGGAAAGGCTCGCAGTGGCGCTACGGCGTCGGCCTCCAGATCTGCGGCCCCCAGCACATCCGCATCTTCGGCTGCAGCGAAGACCCGAGCGGCGATCGGGACGACTACCACTTCCCGATTTACTACTGGGGATGAGGGGAGGGGCGATGGGCGGCCCGTTCAGCAAATCGCCACCGCCGTCGTAGACTCCCGCGGGAATCTGCCCGAAATCCAATTCGAGGTTTGACGATGAAGCGTGCGCTGCTCCCGGTAGCCTGTCTCCTGCTGTCTGTCTCCCTCGCCTCCGCCAGGACGATCAAGATCCCGCGCCAGCCCGACTACCACGACGGCAGGATCGCTTTCAGCTACATGGGCGACATCTGGGTGGTCAACGACAACGGATCCAATCCGCGCCGCCTGACCGTGCACACCGCGCGGGACGTCAACCCACGCTTCTCGCCGGACGGCAAGTGGATCGCCTTCTCTTCGAACCGCTACGGCAACTACGACGTCTTCGTCATTCCGGCCGAGGGCGGTGCGGCGCGCCAGCTCACGTACCACAGCGGTGCGGACACGGTCGTTGGCTGGTCGCGCGATTCGAAGCGCGTGGTCTTCTCCGCCGCGCGCGGCCTCGTCTATCCCGGCATCCCCAGCCTCTACGAAGTGCCGGCCGACGGCGGCCTCGAACAGCCGCTGCCGGTCGACTGGGGTTACTGGGGCAGCTACTCGCCTGATGGAAAACGCCTCGCGTACAACCGCCACCCGATGGTCTGGTGGCGCAAGCACTACCGCGGCAGCTACGCGGCGGACCTGTGGGTGCTCGACGTCGACAGCAAGACGTCGAAGAAGATGCTCGACGCCGACCTGCCCGACTCGGAGAAGCCGAACAACTTCTGGCCGATGTACGGCAACGGCGAGATCTTCTTCGTCTCCGACCGCGAGGTGCACGCCAAGGCCGGCTCGAAGGACGCCATGCACTCGGCGAACAACATCTGGAAGATCCCCGAGGGCGGCGGCAAGCCGGTGCAGGTGACGCATCACAGGGATGGGTCGCTGTTCTTCCCTTCCATCTCGTCCGACGGCAAGGTGATCGTTTACGAGGAGAACTTTGGCCTCTGGAAGCTCGACACGGCCACCGGCAAGACGAGCGAAGTCAAGATCGACATCACCTCGGACGACAAAGAGAACGAGTTTGCGCTGCTGACCATCCGCAATGAGGCCGACAGCTACGACCTCTCGCCGTCCACGCGCCGCGCCGTGATCTCCGCGCACGGCGAGATCTTCACCATCGCCACCGACCGCGGCGACATCTCGCGCGTCACGCACAGCTACACGCGCGACACGAATCCGAAGTGGTCGCCGGACGGCAAACGCATCGCCTTCGTCAGCGACCAGAGCGGCCGCGAGGAGGTGTGGCTGGCGGACGCCGACGGGCACAACGCGAAGAAGCTGACCGACGCCGACAGCGAGAAGGCGGCGATCGTCTGGGCGCCCGATTCGAAGTCGCTGGCGTACACGGCGTCGGATCACAAGCTGTACGTCGTCGATCTCGCGACAGGGCAGGCCAAGATGCTGGCCTCGAACGACGTCGGCGCCGTCCAGGTCCCTGAGTTCTCGCCCGACGGCAAATGGATGTCGTACACGAAGCAGGATGGAGACCTGCGACCGCACGTCTGCGTCGTCTCCGCTGCCGGCGGCGAGGAGCACCGCATCATCGACGACGTCCTCTTCGCCACCACCGGCGCGCGCTGGAGCCGCGACGGCAAACGCCTCGTCTTCCTCGGCGGCTACGTGCAGGGCGGCTCGGCCGCGCTGCGCGCCAACACGGCGTCGCTCTACAGCGTCTCGCTGACGCGTGAAGAGAAGGACTCGCTCAGCCGCGACATCGATGACGAGGAGCAGGCCGCGGCTGCCGACCGCGCCGCCGCCGAGCGCGGCCCGCGCGCCACGCCGCGCGAGGCTCCCGAGGTGAAGATCGATTGGGACGGCCTCGATCGCCGTTTCCGGCAGCTGACGCGCCTCAGCGATAACATCACCAGCGTCGTGATCTCGCCCGACAGCCACACGTATGCGTTCGTGGCCGCCGAGGAGTCGGATGAAGGACGTCCGGCGTCGTCGATCTACACCGTCGCGGAGAACGGCGAGCAGTTGCGGCGCGTGATGCAGTCGCAGCCGCCGCAGGAAGGCGAAGAGGAGCCGCCGCAGGGCGGCGGCCCTGGCGCGGGGCTCACGTCGCTGCAGTTCTCGAAGGACGGCCGCACGCTCTATTTCCACCAGAGCAACGGCATCTGGTCGCTGCCCCTCGGCGCGGCCGAGGGTGGCGGCGCGGGACGGGCATCGGGCAGTGGCGCCGCGGCGCCAGCGGGCGGTGGCGGTGCGGCGGCGGCGAGCGGCGAGGGCGCGCGGAAGCGCGTGAACTTCACCGTGCGCGTGGAAGTCGACTTGCCGCAGGAGCGGCGGCAGATCTTCGCTGAGTCGTGGCGCGTGATGCGCAACCGCTTCTACGATCCGGCCATGCACGGCGCCGACTGGGACGCGGCGCGCACGCGCTACGAGGCGCTGCTCGACGACGTCGGCGACCGCGAGGAACTGCACAACGTCATCAGCCAGATGATCGGCGAGATGAACGCCTCGCACACCGGCATCAGCGGCGGCGGCGATCCCGACCGCGACGCGGTGCAGACGCGCTATCCCGGCTTCGAGTTGGCCGCTGATCCCGCGGGCTTCTACAAGATCAGCTGGGTCTACAAGCGCGGCCCCGCGGATCATGATTACGTCAAGCTAAAGGCCGGCGACTACGTCGTGGCCGTCAACGGCGAGCCGCTGAAGTCCGGCGAGAACTACTGGCGCCTCTACACGCTGGCGCCCGGCCGCCGCTTCGAGCTGACCGTGAACTCCAAGCCGTCGCTCGACGGCGCGTGGACCACGCGCGTCGACGCGGTGAACGGCAATGCCTTCGGCACGCTGCAGTACGAGAAGTGGGTCGAGGATCGGCGGCAGATGGTGGACAAGCTTTCCGGCGGGCAGATCGGCTATCTCCACATCCGCCAGATGAACGCTCAGTCGCTGCGCAAGTTCGAGCGCGACCTGGCCGACAATCATTTCAAGAAGGCGCATCGTCGACCAGCGCTTCAATCCCGGCGGCGGCATCGACCAGGAGCTCCTGGAGATCCTCAGCCAACGGCAGTACCAGTACACGAAGAACCGCGACTCGGTGAAGATCACGCGGCCGCAGCGCGGCTACTTCGGGCCGCTGGTGGTGATGGAGAACGAGCGCTCCACCAGCGACGCCGAGGTCTTCCCCGACGGAATCCGCACGCTGAAGCTGGGCAAGGTGGTGGGCGTGACGACGTACGGCGCGGTGATCGGCACCGGCGCCTATCGCCTCATCGACGGCGCGCAGCTCCGCACGCCCGGCAGCGGGCTGTGGAACGTCAACGGCACGAACCTCGAGAACTACGGCGTCCCGCCCGACGTCTACGTCGACAACACCCCCGACGACTTCCTCAAGGGCCGCGACGCGCAGATCGAAAAGGCGGTGGAGGTGCTAAAGGAGGAGATGGCCAAGCGCTGACCGGGGGCGTAACGAGAATCGGAGAGATCGTCCGGGTTTCAGAGCGTGCGTGCTCGATAGCGGGCACGGGTCACTTTCTCGATCCTGCCGTCACGTGACATGCGCGACATGAGCACGCGGATGTTCCCCAGATCGGAGTAGGAGCGGAGGTCGAGGATGTCCGCAATGTCGCTCGGGGCCAGCGGACGGTCCTTGTTCCGCTGCAGGACGGCGATGATCTGTTCCGCCATCGTCCCCGCGATCGGCGGAAGGCGCTGCTCTTCGACGGTCGCGCCGAGCTCGTTGACGCAGGCCTCGATCTGTTGCTGCAGCACGGCACGCTCGGCATCGAGGGCAACCGCGCGCTGCCGGAGCTCCTGGAGCCGCTGTGAGACCTCGAGAATGCGATCGACGGAGTGACTCATGACGCCAATCATAGCACAGATGCCAGTTTTCATGTCATCGATGCTGCTATCAATGTCTCCTATGACGCGAATCAAGGCAGACGTGACTACAACGATTGTATCGCTGCAATGATATAAGCAATCGGTGTCGCTAAACAACTCAGTCGCGCAATGAAGCGCGGCACGAGTGACTATTTACCTGGCACCTGTGACTCTGATCTAGTCATGCGTGCAATGAATCCTGTCGCGCGTGCAATTAGATCAGGCGTGTGTGACGCCTGTGCGACGAAAAGGCGCCGGACCGGATCCAAACGGCGAGGCAGAGCACGGTCCGACGAGTACCACCCCGAACACATGGAAGAGCCGTTCGCAAAGACGATCTCGTTCGAGCACTCACGCTTACGAATGTTGCATGGCAGGTGATGCGATCACCTCGCTCTTTCCATGCGCCAGGAGCGCGCAACTCCGCGCTCCAGGTCTCATCTGCCAGAGCAACGCGGGCTGCTTCACGCGTTACCCGTCGACGAACACCGTCACCGCCAACGTGTCGGTAGGCATCGGCCCGAACGGAGTGGCCGTGACAACGGGCGGCGCGTTCGTCTATTTCGCGAACCAGATTAGCAATATGGTCTCGGTGATCAGCGCGGCCAGCAACACGGTGGTGGCGACCGTGCCGGTTGGAACGGTGCGACGAAAAAAGAAGGCCTGACCCCCAGCCGTGACCCCCCTGAAAGTGCGGGGTCCGCGGCTCATTAGTGACGCGCGGCTCGATGGCGGCTCGGCGCGTTGTTGAGCGTGATCGCGAATGCTCGCGACGAGAACTGACGTCCAGGTGACGGGGTCCCTGCGGTCTGGCATCCCCAGAGGTAGAACACGTATCCGCCGCTCGTCGAGAGGTGGCCCGGCTTCTTCGCCATCGACATGAACGTCGGATAGAACCCTTTGTAATCGGAGCATCCGCCGCTCGTGTCGTATGCAGCCCACGACCCTGCGATCTCGCGCGGAGGAGTCCACTGGCGCGCGTCCGACAGGTCATAGCTCGTCGAATAAAACCACGCGCCTCCGCGTCCGGATCCGCTGCTCTGTCCCAGCGCGGGATCGCCGGGTGAGTCGCAGACGAACGTCAGCAGATACTGTTGTGTCTCGTCGACATAGCTGATTGAGCTGCAAACCGCAGTTGTGCAGGCGCCTCGCAGTTCTGAAACGAGCCGCTGGGAAAGACCGGGCTGTCGATGCCGCCGACCCCCTGTGCCCCGAACGTGGTTCCGTTCCACTTGAAGAACTTCAGCGGCGCGGTGCCGCCGTTGAGTTGCGCACGGGCGATCATCAGATTGGCACTCGTCTGCTGCGGGTCGACCAGAGTGCCGGCGCCCGGATTGAAGTCGTATGTGGAGTAGACGTACGGCGCGGCTCCAGACGAGGCGTCGTCGAGGAAGGCTGCCATCTCGGAATCCCCGATCGAGCTCGAAAGCGGCTGGCCCGTCGCCATTGCGGCGGACACGGGGATGGAAGAGCTGAGGACGGCGTAGCGGCCGTAGGCGGCAGGCGGCGTCGACGAGCAGTCGTTTCCCATGCACGTTGCGGCTCCGAGGGCGCCGGAAGGCATTGCCGGCCCCTGCGTCGTGCTCTGGCCAGGTATCGGAACGAAGGTAAACGTGCTCGTCCCGCGGTATGTGGGCCAGGTGTGCCCGAAATCGCGTGACGTCGCCACGCCTACGGTGGAGTAGAAGCCGGTGCTGCGTCCTCCGCCAGTTTGCCCGAAGCAGGTGATCGTCCCTTCGTAGATCATCACCAGATTGCCGGAAGGCGACGTCGGATCGAGGACGATTGAGCCTGGGGCGGCGTAGTTGAGATCGAACGTCTGATCCTGGTGAGCCGGATTCCCGTCCGCGACGACAGGGCAATGCGTTCCCGATGGAGACTGGAAGATCTGCCCGTAGCCGGACGGATAGGAACCATAGCCGTCCGCTTTTGCGTAGTCCATGGTCCACTGGCCGTTCTTGTCCGGACCACTGCCGCCGCTCAGGACGAGAACGCCGATGTCGGCGTGCACGGGAGCAGTCGAAGCGACGAAGAAGAGGTAATCCGGATTGCCGTTGAGAGTCCCCGGCGCAAAGACGGAGGAGTGCTCGTCGGGGATCGCGGTGCCGGCCGAGGGATTGACCGAGCTTCCGTCGGGACCGAGGACGATCTGGTGCGTGTCGAACGTGCCCTGGGGACAGCTTCCCGCTCCGCTCGTGCCGGCCGGACTGCAGACCGTGATCGACGCAATCGAAGCAGGATGTGTCTGCCCGAAGGTAGACGACGCCTCGGAAAGAGCCGCAAGTATCAGGATGACGCGGAAGCGAGACAAGTAACGTGCCGACTGCATTCGAGCCCTCCACGAAGCCGCCGGGCGTTGCGTGCCGGCGGAGCAGTAGGCTCCGGTCCCCCGCTCTCACAGAGCCGCGACGATTGTCGCGAATGGGCGGTATGAAATCAACCGGAAGCACGACCTTCTCACCGTGAAACCGTGAACATGCACCGCGCTCTGACTCTGATCCCAGCTCGTAGCGCCCTTTCAGTCACGGTGGCCCAATAGTCCGACGCTGTCACGTGGTCCACGGATTGAGCACCGGCGCCTTCGCCAACTCGTAGTCGGCAGTGTCGCGAGAGACGATCGTGAGACCGTGGTGCAGTGCAGTGGCCGCGATGATGAGGTCGGGCTGCGAAAAGGTGTGGCCGCTCCGAATCGGATCTCAGCAAACGTCACGACGCTGACGTAGAGGAGATCGATCTTGCGTCGAAGCCCACGTACAGCCCACATCGGAAATCCACATGAATCTAAACCACTGAGAGAATTGTGCTTTAGATTGGCGGGGCCGACGGGACTCGAACCCGCGACCTCCGGCGTGACAGGCCGGCGTTCTAACCGACTGAACTACGACCCCGCGATTAGGAACCTCGCTAACCTGACCTCAGGTAGCGGCATTCCCGAGAGGCGCGCATCCTACGGGTGGGGTGGTGGGGTGTCAAGGTGGGCCAAGATCAGGCCAGCGCGAAGTCGACGCGGAGGGTGAAGAGGGCGATCAGCCAGCCGAGGAGGATGACGAACGTTGCGGTCAGGGCGCGGTCGCGGGTGGGGGTGCGGCAGATCGTCGCAAGCCAGAAGAACATTGGGAAGTCGGCCAGGGCGTAGCGGGAGATCGACTGGAGCGAGCCGGAGCTGATCGGGATGGCGACGGAGAGTAGCGTGTAGACCGCGTACGACCACTGACGGCGGAGGAGGAACCAGCCGCCGGCGGCGATCATCAGGATGGCGGCGGCGATGTTCAGGGCGATGAAGTTCCACGGTTTGCTGATGACGAGACCGTTCTGGGGAAGCGATGCGCTTGAGGTGGTACCGCGACCCCACAGGGTCTGCGCGTGGATGAAGGCAAGCGGATCGCTGGTCCGCGCGTAGAGGTAGCCGACGAACGCCAGCATGCCGAGGGGCACCAGCAGAAGCCAGAGGAGCTGCTTCGATGGACGTTCGTTGCGCTGGAAAGGGAGCAGGAGAAGTGCTGGGAGCAGACAGATTCCGATGACTCTCGTCGCCGCGCTCAGGCCGCCGAGTAGGCCGGCGGCCCACCATCGACTCCGGGCGGCGGCGAGAAACGTTCCGGCGGAGAGGAGGAGGAAGAGCGACTCCGTCATCGGGAGAGAGAAGAAATAGCTGGTTGGGAAGAGGGTGATGTACCAGACCGCGCGCTCGACCTCATCGTCAGACATCCCAAGCGTTCGGCCGGCTCCGGCCACCGCGAAGAGCGCGGCCAGGAGCGCGCCATTCGACGTGATCACGGCCACGATCGAAAATGATTCGCCGCCGCCTCCGCCCAGCGCACGGACCAGCAGCGGATAGAGCGGGAAGAACGCCCAGGTGTTCTTCGGCTTGCCGTCGAGCGATCGCGGCTCGTATCCGCTGATGGCGATCTGCCGGTAGAACCAGGCGTCGCCGACCATCGCCAGGCGCAGGAGCTCGGGCTGGAGACGTTGGGCCGAGAGCGATGTCTCCGTCCGCCAGATTGTGTTGTTGTACTCCTTGGCGAGGAACGCCATCTGGGAGCCGATGACCAGAAGGAGGATGACCGCCGCCCGGCTGACGGCGAATGCACCGAGAACGTT
>Ga0210402_10002692_pt1 | contig 17118 bp, 17 predicted proteins | sample IncBWC7MmetaG_FD_161055 | JGI IMG/M metagenome (GOLD analysis project Ga0210402, IMG submission 161055) | Forest soil microbial communities from Barre Woods Harvard Forest LTER site, Petersham, Massachusetts, United States - Inc-BW-C-7-M | ecosystem: Environmental > Terrestrial > Soil >... | reverse complement strand
TCCCCTCCTTCCGCCCTGTACACATCTGCCACGGTGTATGCTTCCTTGATACCTTCTTTGACACGGGCGACTTGGAGGGTGACGTCGGCATCGTGGGCGTCAAGGAGGTCGAGGAACGTTATGATAGCATGCGGTGGGATTGGAGGGCGGTGAGGGTGCGGGAGGGAGGGGAGGGGTTTGTGGGTGTGGGTAGACGTGCTGGGTGAGGAACGAGAGAAGGGTATGGACGTGGAATCGAGTAAGGATGAGGATGAGGATGAGGATGAGGATGAGGATGAGGATGCGGAATCTGAGGACTCATTGGAGGTGAAGGAGGACAACGAGGTTAGGTCCGCACCACTAGGATGGTCGTATGGCGATCGTTTGGACGAATCCGGATAGGCATTTAAGCTGAGCTTGCGCTTTGTGAGAAGGGCAAGGAGGTCATCAACTGGGGTTTGGCGGGGAGGCATGTGCATATTGTGCACACTGAGACTTGGGAGCAGCGGCGAGCGGGAAATATTGAGTGCCGGGGGACATGGTGTATGTATGGATTTGTATTTGGTATGGGAAGTGTGCTATTATTGGGATTAGGACTTGGTCAAGACTTGGTGGGAGGCTGACGGCTTAGCATTGGCTTAGCACTCGGATTCTTTGTTATTAGGATAAGTTAAAACCGACAAGTGTCATTAGCGGCGTGACTTTTTGCGGCTATGGGAGGTATATATGTGTGATCGCTCCTACCTAGAGCATTGTATACATTCGTAGGAATATCAGGCGAAGGAAGTCGAAACCACGTTATTTGTCAATGTTAGGATCACAAGCCTTACTACACTTCAGTAACAACCAAACTTTTGACAACTGGCAACCGATAATGTCACTTGTCCGAGCAGCTTTGCTCGCTCGATCCCGACCAGCAACGACACTTCTACTCCAGTGCAGGCCGTCATCGTCTGACAGTCACTCTCACATTGGACACCACGACGGGCATCACGACTCTACCGAGTACCCAAGGGAAGGTTGGTATCCATCGTATAATGACTTGACCTCTCGGTGACCATTCTGTCAAGGATTCGGAGGCCCAATTTGGCGCAACGCCGTGCTTTTCTCTTTTCTCGCTGTAGGGTTCTACAAATACGCACCCGCACCATCCGACGACGTGTACCTGACGCGCTGGATCGCCATGTACTCCGCCTCACCTGACTTATGGCTGAACATCAACGCGAAGCATACGGCGTTGCAGAAGGACATTTCAGAGATGAATGTTTTGCTGAACGATGCAAAGAAGCCCCGGGTGCATCGGTATCGATATCCTCAGTAAGTGTCCCTACGCGCTGGAGTTTGAAGGCGGCCTCAGTGTGCATTCCTTAGGGGTTTGGATTCGGCTTCACCGTTTTTGAATGCAGTAGGGATGGATGTCGACATGAGTGGCATCGTTGTAAAGGGGGACAGAGACTTAGGAAACTTTAGATAGAAAATGAATACCAGGTCCAATGTCCATGGACCATGTGCATGGAAAAGCTCGACCCACATCGGAGTTGGCCGATGTTGATCGAAATGAACCACGCCGTATACACTCCTTGTACACATTCTGTTGTGTAATTTCACGGTTTCTCCGGTCTCAGGCTTGTCTCCTCTATCCACTCCACCTTTCAAGCGTACTTCCAGGTGTCCTTACCCTCTTGCTTGACAACTATACCCTCGCATACGACGTGTTTTCTAATAATCTTAATATCGCCATGATTTTTTCCCCATCAAATTCTCTTCATTTCCTCGTCCTCGTCTTTTTTTCAAATGTCGTCTTGGCTGCTCTTCCTCTGGTCGACTTTGACCGTATGGGAAAAGTGGGTCTAGCTGGCGCGTTCGCCGGGCTTGATCTTTTCCATAATTCTTCATCAGTCGTATCATTTGACTCGTCAACGTCCACCCTTCTCATGCGCTCCTCCGAAGGCTCCCTATCACGTCTCGCATCTACCAATTCTGGAGGTCGCATATCCGCGGGATGTGTCCTTGGTGACGTTTTTTATTTTGCAGGATCCTTTTCCTCAGTTGGAAGTACTTCTATCAATAATGTCGCGTCCTACACGCCCTCGTCTGGTGCATTCGCTGCCCTTGGCTCCAATGGCCCCAATGGTGAGGCTGATGCCGTATATTGCGACCTCAAGAATGGCAAAGTATGGGTAGGGGGAAAATTTACTACTCCTGGCTTATCTGTCGCCGTTTGGGATCCCAAAGCGGGCTCGTGGTCCAGTCCCCCTTTCGTGGGTGTCGCTGGCGCTGAGGCGCGCGTCTTCTCCATCACTTCAAATTCGTCGGAATCAAGTCTCTTCCTTGCAGGATCGTTCATCACGTCCTTTCAAGGCAACGGGACTGTCGTTCTGAACGGTACGAACAACCCAAACGTACCATTCTCCGCGGGTGCAACACCCTTTTCTTCTTCCCTGGTTCCTATTCCCCTACAAGATGCGCAGATCCAAGGCTCGCCTTCTTCCACGGACTCCCAGTTTAGCAACATAGAGAGCATCCTTTGTCCGTCTGGAGCTGACGGTCCTGGTAGCTCTTGGTTTGCCGCAGATGGTAACGCAGCGGTGATCACAGTTCGGACATTTACTTTCATGTCCGCCAGTGGCGTTCGCCTAGGAAATACATTTCTCGCTGCTCATGGTACAACCATGTTCAGGTGCGTATTGTTACTCAGCCCTCGAGCCGACGCAGCACTCACACAACTTAATTAGCGTGACAACGATCCCAGATAACACAGTGCAGACCCTCCGTTATATCGATCCTACGACGGGCCAAAATCAGACCTGCACTGACTCCTGCCCTCTTTTAACTGATTCCTCCATCATGTACCAGGATTTCCTATTCGACGACACCCTCGCTATAACCGGTGTTCAGATCAACTTATCACAATGGACAGGCTCAGCACCTGGTTTACATCTATTCCAACTTCTCTCTTCCGGAGCATTCGCTTCCGCCATTGACTCCCAGAACGGTGCATCTTGTTTTGCACCGAACCCATCGAATACGACTCGCACCGGCAACTGGGTGGCGAAAGTCGCGAATACAGATATTGCCGGAACCGTGCAATCGGTGCTCGCGTCCACCGTCGATGTCGGTACCTCTGCATCCGCAGGGCCTAGCTTTACGTGGATCCCCTATGTGTCCGCATCGGGGCAGTATGATGTCAACCTGCTCGTCCCTGGATGCGTGAATTTTCAGGATTGTGACCTGCGCACCACAGTGAAAGTCACAGTATTCCCTGGCGAGGGTTTGCAACCTTTGGTGTCCACGATTTCGCAGCAGAACACGGCCGATGCGACGACTCTCATTTATAGCGGTCCCATTCTTCCGTCTTCCCCCGATTTTGTAACCACCATATCGATGACGTTGGCGGATAACCCTGCGGGTACTGGTGAGGGTGGGAAATACGAGATGGTAGCAGATAGGGTACAGATGGTGCTCACATCTGTCAACGCGACTTCTAGTGGATCAGGGAGTGCCGGGACCGATGCGGCGCAGGGTACGAGAATGGGATTTGGGTTCTTCGAGTGGCCACTAAGCTCAACCGTGACGAGCTCTACAATCGATGCAACGAAAGTCATGCCTAATTCGACTCAGACGTCTTTGGATGCTGTCGGGTTTGATATGTTCAGTGCCATCGGTGGCAACACCCCGTCATCCATATCTGCCGTCGTTGCTGTTGCCCACCACTCATCTGGAGCCATCTTCCTTGGAGGCAACTTTTCATTGTCGTCTGGTGCAGCATCCAGTTCCACCAATGTCGTCGCATTCAAGAATGGTGCGTTAGCGACAATGGCGGGCAATGGGTTAAACGGTCCTGTTACATCGTTTGTTCTTGATGGTGATAACCTCTTTGTTGGGGGCTCGTTCCAGGACACCACTTCGGGCACTTCACAAGGGAAGTTGAGAGGTATTGCGCTGTACGACGTCCAGAAGAATGAGTGGAACCCCCTAGGTGCGGGTGTAAATGGCCCTGTCACCAGTCTTGGGTTTGTGAATGGCCAAGTGCAAGTGACAGGAAATTTCACAAAACTGCTTACTTCGACTACCACAGAGGCAGGTGTGGATGCTGTTGGGTTTGCAACATGGGACGTGAAGTCATCGGCTTGGGTCAACAGTGGCGGGTTCTTGGTTGGGAGCATGACATTCGTCGCCAATGGTACATCGTCGTCACAATTCATCGCTGGGAATGTTGCTGCATCTCAGAAGTTTGGAGCGAGTGGCATGGTCATGCTGAAGAATGGTGACAGTGATGGGCCAGAAGTCACAGTACTTGGCTTACAGCTTGATAGTGCTATTATCAGCATGGGCCCGCAATCCACCTCGAGCCGCCGCAGGTCCCATATTCCACGGGCCGCTGCTTGGATATCTCATGTGAAATTATCACAGTTGTTCTCGAGACAGACGAGCACCCAGCTTGCGCCCCTCCCTATGGCTCCTCCCGCTCCTGCGCCTGCCGTTCTGGCAGGCACGTTCTGGACCAATGGCTCGTCTTCCACAGAGGTTGTTGTTATTGGTGGCAACTTTTCATTTACTCCTTCCGGATTGAGCTCTGGGTCCGCCGAATCACAGGGCATTGCGGTTTATAATCCGGATTCTATTACTCTCTCTGATCTCCAGGGTTCTCAGGTGAACGGGACTGTTCGTTCGCTTTTGGTTGATGGCAATCAACTATATATTGGTGGCCAGTTCACATTGGCGGGCACCAACTTGAACGGATTTACTATCTATGACCTTTCCAAGCAGCAATGGGATGTCTCTGGAATTCAGCCTCTTCAACCTAGCTCTGGGGCGACTGTTGTTGTTCGATCCATCACTAAATCATTGTTCAAAGCCAATACGATCATTGTCGCGGGTTCTTTTGCTCAGGCGGGCTCTCTGCACTGCGAGTCTATTTGCACCTTTGATACAATAGCCAAGCAGTGGAATACACTCGGGAATGGTATACAAGGAGAAGTGGCTTCGGTCGCTTACGCAGGGGTGGGTCTATTTTCACTCCCTCGATTTAGCCATCACTAATTCTTCCTGTATGCAGAATAACCAAGATCTGCTGATAGCAGCAGGCTCTATCGCACTATCAGATAACACTGTTGCCAATGTGGCGCAGTTCAGCTTCGCCAACATGACTTGGTCAGCGGTCGGTTCAGCCGCAGATCTTCCGGGTCCCGTAACAGCCTTGGAGGTTAATGGAGGGAATGCTAGCAGTATTTTTGCTGCTGGACAGTGAGCACTCGGACTTCATTTGGCGCCTTCCTGTGCTGATCACGGTTCTAGATCAACTGATTTGACCTCGTCGTTTTTGTCATTCTGGAATGGTGTAAAGTGGACCATTCTAGGTAGGAAGTCACCCGCCATTTATCTCGACATTTGCTCATCGTTGGGCTGTTGTTTTACCAGGATCTACGTTGCAGGGTAGGACGACTGTCGCTCAGCTGACCATGGTACCCTTACAAGATACACATACCGCCAATGGTGTGATAGAACCAGATCGGATGCTTATGGTTTCTGGGTCATTGGCGGATTCGTCTTTTGGCAATGTGTCTTCTGCTTTGTTTGATGGTCAATCCTTCATCCCTTTCATCATATCAAGTTCTTCCACGGGAACATCGGGATCGGTATCTTCTTTGTTCCGCTCTTTCTCGAATTTCAGCTTCAGTCAACACAGTAAGTAAACTCTACCATGTTGATTTGGCATTTCTAATCACACAATGTGTGGACCAGGGTTCTTGGCAACAGGTGTCGTTATCCTTATTTCAATCGCCATCGCTGCAGGTGTAGTTTTCTTCCTGGCATTGATTGGGATTCTTTGGACTCTCTTCTCACGCCGGGATGACAAGTTGAACAAGTTTGACACGGCAGCGGATGATGATGACGATTCTACCCACCACCGCCCATCGTCCCTGCTTGAACATATTAATGCAGCAACACGAACCACAATCCTTGGTGCAACAAACCCTTTTAGCCACTTCAACGCAGAGAAGGAAGAAGAAAAGATTGTGCGAGATGCACCATCACCCATACCTGATCAGGATCCCTTTGGACCAGATGCAAGCAACTATGTACGTGCCGAGACACCATCCGATGCCGTTGGAGGCATGATGGCGGAGGAGATGAGTCGACCAGCACATGCACGGTACTCGTTTGATGGAACAGGCGAAGGTGAATTGCCGATTTCTGCAGGGGCAGAGGTAGAGGTGTTAGACGATCGAGATCCTGCGTAAGTCTGGTCCTAACTTGCTCCTGACAGTAAATTTACAATTCTGAATGACAGGTGGTGGTATGCACGTGATGTCCGTACAGGCCAAGAGGGTGTGGTTCCAGCAGCTTACTTGTATTAAAGACTATTTTTCTGATTTTGCTTTTTTTAAATTGTCGATTACATACGAATTCACTCCTCGCATTATTTCCTAGTATTCTGTCACCGCCACTTTTGCACAGGATGTTGTTGACACCTGCAGTTAATAGACATGTCCGCATCTTATAAGCTAATTGGAATTGAGAATCTGTCAACAGAACTTGAACATATCCAACAATATAGAATACTTTTTTTACGTGGCTTTGTCGGTGGTTTGCGTTCAACGTTCATCATTTTTCGCGAAAGTCGTACTAGCTACGAAAGCCGCGTGCACGTTAGACTTGTAACCATTCCATTCTACGACGAGGCAAGCTTTTCATCTTTTAGAACGGACGGTGAACAGTCTACGTGCACATGGTCGCTTGCAGGAACAACTCAATGCTCATGTCGTAACCGTACACGTATATAAGTGAACACTAGGTGTGGGCAGCAAAAAAACTCCTTACAGCTACGTTTGTTGATGATAATGGTCTGGCAATCCCAAATCGTGCCAAACGAGGTTCGATTCTGTTTAACACGAAAGATTCGATTATGCGTAATACTGGGAAAACAAATTACATTCGAAATGTAAAACCTTCCACGATGCAATTACTGTTTTGCAAGATTAGTTGCTACGCTAAAGCAGACCGAAGAAGGAAAGCATATATATCGCACCTGAAGCACTGAGAAGAGAAAGGGAGATAGAACAATATGAATCGTCGTAAAGTAGAGGTCGTGTAATGGATGCTTACAAGGATCTCTGAAGTGTTTCTGCGAATTATGAATGAAGCCAATTTTGGTCTTGAAGTCTTCCCGTTTCTTTTGGTCTCGGAACTCTTGTACATGCCGTCCAGCTTCTCTCGCTTCGCCGCGATTTCTCGCTTTAACTACCTCGGTCCCACTGCCGAACGCCCCGAAGCCGCCTCTCCGTGGGACTAGAGCAGCATTCTTGTCGGCCAGGAGTCTGCGAACAAGGGCAGCCCCGGAATTTGGATCTTCTGTTTTGCCACTACGGGGAGTAACAGGGAACGACTGTGCAAAGTATCTCCGCATGCTCCGATGACCAATGCGTGCTCCTGATGGCAGGACGAGCTCAAGATGCGAATCACCGTAAGTTATCTGGTTATCTGGAAGGCTGTCAGAGTCGGAAACCTCTTCCAACTCTTCGTCAGAAACGACTTCCTCTATTACTTCATCCACCACTTCACCGTCATCATTCTCAACATCTTCCCATTCCTCTCTGGGCGAGTCACCAGCCTGCTTCGGGTTTGCCTTGTTTTTCAGCTGTGCGTCAGGGTAAGAGGTCGTGAAGTCGTAAAAGTCCGAGATTTCGAGACGGTCATTCTCAGAATCATACGCAATTTTGCAATGACTCTTGTCCGCCATATGCTTCCGAACGGCCTCTAATGTCCTAAACTCTCTTCCTTTGTCATTGCAGTAGATACAGACGTTCCCGACTGCAATTTTCTCGCCTAGATAGGAAATAAGACCTAAGATGTCGATGAGGTACTCCGCATCAGGGATAAAGAACGAATGGGCAGTAGACATATGAGTGAGATTCTCTTCGAGGGAACCATAATCTTGAGTACAGAAGAGACAGTGAGCTGGAGACAAACGAGACCGTGCGGCTGCTATTTTTTCATCAATAGTTTGGTCGATGTCATCATCAGAGATATCATCGTCTTCGGGCAAGGCGGCTACGGTTGCTTGCACGACTTGCCCATGGTCGTGTTCCACGGTCGATGGCAATGTCGAGGAAGGAGGACAAGGAATAGCGGTGTCTTCCATCGCTCCGGCGTCAACATCTACCCTCGTTCTAGGATTTGCAGCAGCCTTCAGTTCATTCTCCTTGTGTTTTTTTGAAATGATGTGAGACCGATATGCATTCTCAGTTGTGTAAGCCTTGCTGTAGGCGTCGTAATTAGCAGAATGCAAGAAATAAGTGAAAATGTTACGGACTTGCAGACATCGCAGGTGGAACCTTTGGCAGAGGACATCACGGCCGTCTCGGCTCCCCTTTGGAGAACTTTTTGATCAAAAACAGTAGCGCTGACAGGGGGCAATGAAGCCACACGACGTTTCATGTTATATCTATGGTGGTCCGAGCGATAGTGTATTCCTGGAGTGCAGGCCCATATCAGCTACATGTTCCCGAAAATATGGAGGAAAATATCACAGACTCTGCTCTTCTGCAGAATGGAATGCGATAGAGCACGACAGACACGTGAACAAGCCTAGTTCTGGGGTTGGTTGAGACATCGAGGTGGAAACAATCCACTCTTTCGACTTTCTGCCAGTGCTGCTGGCAACTTTGGTGGTATTTGATCTGAACGGCTTCGCCAAAGCATTGCGCAAATAATAAATATTGATGTCACTGTGACACTGCAACGCAACTCGTAGTAGGACTTCAGGTTAACCTTGCGGGAAAAAGAGTTACTAGGAAATGGACGATCGCGAGGCTTTAGACTTGCAAAGGTGTGTAAAAAAAGGGTGCCAATGATTAAAATTAAGCTTTATTTAAATAGGTGCAACTGAATTCTACTGAATCTGACACCCTAAGCTTGATTTGAAAGATATGATATATTAACCTCGCGTTGACTTCGCGTCATACTTAGTTTCCTGGAAGTTGTAACTAAAGCCATTGGACGATGATAGTGGTGTCATCCATCCATCTCTGCAACATTTCAACAGTTATCATCCGCGACACCTTTTCTATATCCAGGCCACCTAATCCTTCACGTAACAAACTGAGCGCTGAATTGCGCGAACGTTGGGGATCCATTGGACCTCTCCGACCCACGACCTGAACGCAAAGCTTGGCCAGTACTCCCACATTACGATCCGCTTCCCCATACAGATCAATTAGACCGTCAGAGAACATGATAAGGCATGATTCTGAAGCCTTCAAAGATTCAAGGTCAACGTGACGAACGTCAGCTTGACTGGTGAGGTATGGCGGTGTTAGATTGCGCGCGATGAAGTCTTCCACTTTTGTTGAGAAACGGAATCCCGGATTGGCGTTCATGAAGACACGCTCAGTGTATATGACCGGTAATTTAAAGAGGTGGTCTCCGACCGCTGCATGACTCAAAATTTCAGCAAGACTGTATGAATCTGAATTAAATGCATACCTCGAGTAACAGCAATTGCTCCTAAAACTCTGTCATTTAACATGCACTCATCTTCTCCTGGATGTTCCCTCTTCACCCGCTCGACTTCAGTTTCATTTGTGCCATTGTGATATGAACTTAAGAGCGAAGCCTCCCATTCGCCAGAAGGGCGCTTAGTGCCAAGAACTGAGATCGTTACAATGTGAGAAACAACGAGTACGATGGAGAATAGTCCACGCTACCTGCTTGGCAATCTCCCAAACTAACAACCCAAAGGTTTGATCCAGTGGGATCAATAAGAGATACGAGGACAGTGGAGCCTCTCATACACCGCATCAACTTAGCAGAGTTTTTGCCTCCCGACTCCGAATCATTGATGATAGCACGAATCTCACCGTCAGAGAGCTTGGCGATAATGTCAGGCCCTCCAGGGAAGAGATCCAATAGGTCCTTGGCGATGGCCTCGTCTAACGATGAAATTGCCTTGACCAGAATCTCGGATACAGATGTGGGACTCAAACCAACATCGCCGGAATTTCCCATTGCGGAGATGAGTGATGTCTTGATAATGGGATGTAAGGTCTCCACAATGTGGTCAACCGTATCGTGACCCGCATGTCCTATTTCATCAGCGTCAGTCATGTATGTTAACATAGGCATGAAATTCCCGTACCATCGAAGATTCCGCGAAATTGCCAAGTACCGTTTGAAAGCTCCCAATCCACAACCACATAACGATCTTGATTTCTCTGGTCTGGGTTGAGGCATGGCTGAAACGACACACAGTCCGTCTTTCCAATGGACTTTGCGCCAGACAGTCGAGCGAGCTCCGAGGTAAGAAGGGGTTCAGATAATGAGGTGTACGTCCAAGGTCCATAACCGGGCCACCCCATGTCTGTCTGCTTGGAGTTGCTACTCCGTTGCATGGTTCTCAAAGGTGCGAACCTAAGTGTGACAGATCAATTATATGGACGGGTCAAGGGTTTACATGGGCTAAGGGTATGCTTTACATCGGCCAAGGGTGTTTCTCACATGAATTCTTCATGTTTATAGGTTCTTACCTGTACATTACACTTTAAACTGGGTCTGCGAAGATTTTAGAGCTTGAAAATAGCATTCCGTCGGTGTGACCACTTGTTTTGAATTTTCGCCGATTCTGGGACTCGGAGGCCTGTGACCCATGACCGGCGAATCGAATGAAATCTCTACCAGTCAAGTGTAGTTCATCTGCAAAACATAGAATTTGGTGTCTAAATTTGGTCGAGAACCCCCAGTCGTTCACGTAGTGCTGCCGCAAGGTGGAGGTGAAACTCAGCTCGCTGCTCACTTTGAGTCGTTTAACTTTTAACTGTCCCTACTTGATGGGGCACCGCAATTCTGAAGGTAAACTTGACTTCAAAATTACATTATTTTCGGCCAACAGTTACTGTTTAAGATAAAATCGAACCACCTCAAGGTGACCAGAGGTTCCCATGCAACCACCAGCTCGCGGGCAACACCGTGACTACTGTACAACAACAAAATGATTTGAAGCTTCTCCCACCATTCTGGAGAGTGAAAATCACCAAGCCAGTGACATAGGATAGGCTCTGTAATGGTGTAATTTTTTTTTGTGTTTAAGGTCATCTCGGCGGGACCCCATCCCACATCGTGGTCGGAATTTGCCGATGCTTACTTACCCCAAGCTTACCCCTTGCAGTACTCTGGATTTGCTCTGGATGTCCGCTATCTTATGACCTGGCGAGGACCCTTGGAAGCAAGGGAATTACGCTGGCTTCGTATTGTCAGAACGTTAACGATATCAACCGATTTAATGGTTACACAAAGGTATAACTACTTTTCCCAAACTTTTCCTTCAACACTACCAAAAAACAATCGCATGGTTCTGTGTTAAAATGTTTGGACGAGCCAACATACAAATTCGAGTCCCACCAGTGTCCTAGGCCTAGGCCTATCGGTCCAGATATCCTTCTCGCCAGCTACACAATTACATTGGAATTACAACAAACCAATTCTGCCCAAGGCCTTTCACCCCCCTACCCCACGCCCCCTCCCCTGCCTCAAATATTCAACAAAATCAACCAGAAACTTCACCTGCTCAAAGGTCTCAACAGCCTTTACACTCCGCCGCCTCCTCACAACTCCAATAACCCTCTCAACAAGCTGCATCGTGTCCCTCCTCACTAAGACCCCAGGACTACTCATGCCCCCATTGAAACTAGTGATCCCCATCACCCCAGTTCCGATCGCCGCTCCCATTCCCATGCTTCCCATGCCGACACCCACACCTGTTCCACCAGTTCTCCAATTATTCGAACCCGGAATGCTTCCAGCACCCAAGTTGGAATCCGTACTATCCTCGACCCATCCACAAAGTCCTAACTTGACAACCCAACAACACGCAACGACCCCCGCGCGGCCGACCCCACCTCTGCAATGCACGAGCACTGGCGTACCTCGCAGAGTGTAGGTGTTTATGAGCTTTGTCAGATGCATATCGAGGGAAGAGGGAGTGAGGGGGGCTAGGCCTTCGGGGATTGGAATTCTGGTGAAGCCAGAATGTGAGTGCGAGAAGAAGTAAAGGAGGGTAGGGAGGGACGGAAGGAGAATGAGACAAGGACTTACCTAAGAACGTCTACCCCGACACTCCGTGCAGTCTGTTCATATTCCGGCCACGGCGCACCCAGAAAATCCAGCTCACCGTCGTCCAGACAGCTACATCCTTATCGTCATTACAAAGGATCACAGACTCGAACAAATCGCAAAGCTGGGGGCTCACCAAACAATGCACCCGACCCCCAAATCTTTCATCCTCCTGAGATCTGTATCTAGATCTCTACACACCCCACTACGACCTTTGACGGGCCCTTGTAGACGTACTACATAAACGTTTATATGTAAGGTTATGTACTCAGGAGCTGAGAACCGGGGCAGACGCGCCTTTTTTACCAGGACATGAGGAGAGGAATAGGTTGCCGATTAAGAACGGGGGCGGTGATGATGCGCGATTTTGGTTGTGCTGCGGTTTTGTTGTTAGTGTCGGGGCTAGTGTGGGTGTGGGGCTTGGCGTGTGTGTGGGTGAAGGTACGAGGGTGATTGAATCCCATGCTCCTTGCTCTTCTTTGATGGCTAATGATGGAGGGCGTATCAAAGTCCTGATGGACGAAAAATTAAAATCAATGCCTGAAGTAGCGCACACGGAACAATACTTACTGGAGCTCTTTCTCATTTATATCAACATCTGTGCATACGGCATTGGGCGGCGTACTCTGTGGCGGATCCACACCTCGCAGGGGAGTGCTGATATCAGGGAATTCAGACATTGTAGGAGGTGCAGAACGTGAGCTTGAAACCGAGTGCGTAAGAGGGAATAACGTTGTTGATGTAACAGTTGATGTAACAGTTGATGATAATGATAACGAGACAGATGAGGTATTTGAGTGAAATGTCATAAGTGCCCCACTTCTAAACTGAGAATTCCGAGGGAGAGGGGAACCAGGAAGATGGGGACGCGTGGGTGTCGGCATGCACATTGGGATGTCACTTGCGCTCTTGCTGGATATGGAACTGACATTAGCGTTGGCGTTGCTGACGGCAGCCAATCCGCTGTTGATCGCGGCCTGCAACGCCTCGCTTACGCTTGATCGGGTGCGGAGGTGGGGTAGGGGTAGCCGAGTCTGTGGTCTCGGTTCCGCGGAAAAAGGGTTTGGTATTGGACGTGTGTGGGGGGTGACCAAGAGTTGTTGGTGTTGGATTTGGGTAAGAGTCAGTCTATCAAGGGTGAAAGAGGGAGGAACCTCAAATATAGTCGGTAGGGTGATGGAAGGAGAGGAAATGGAAGAGGAAGAGGACAGGAGGAGGTGGGAGGAAATGAGTGGGTTGAGATCGGGAGGGATTACCGTTGAGATGCTGTGGTGGGATGTTGGATAATTTCACTATTTTGATTACCTGGGGACTTACTTGATGGGATGCGTCGAAGACGTCTTGACTTGTGAATTCGAGGGCGGTTGAGACTGGATCTGCAGAGGGGGAGGGAGCGATTGGGGGTTATTCTCCAAAGGGGAAGCAATAGCAGCCGAGATTTCCTGCTGCAGGTCAATCGTGCTAGGGGTCGGAACTCCCTCTGGACCTAGCACCACAACTGCTGGTTGATATTCAACCACAGGCGGGACGGAAGACTCGGGTTTGTCGCAAGGCCACCAGCATTGTTCAAGTGAGCATTGTACCTGACGCCTTTGAAGTTCCCTGAATTGGTCGGGCATTTGTATAGATAGCGGCACGTAGCGAATGGGGCAGCCTGGGATGGCGTTAGGCTGTGCATTAATCTTGAGAAGTGGGTCTTACACACCTTGTTGTCCGAACTTCAAACGGTTGTACTCACTGAAATGGTGCTGGGATGCAAGGTGGGCGAGCTAAGGGAGGAAAATGAGAAGCGAGTCTGCGTTAGTGGAGGTAGCACATACTTGAGAAGCCCATTTTTCTTCCGGGGAAAGTGGGTAGGATGCGGCGAACGTAAGCGCAAGGCGTTGGTGTGGATCGCAGGTAATATTAATCGGATCCTTGCCAGCGAGCTGGTGGGGTTGGTGGAAGGCAAAAGTCTCTACGAGAGTGGCGGACATGGTGTCCCAAGAACAAGAAAGGAGAGGCCACGGTAGTCGGAGAGAATGGCAGGAGAGAACTAGTACTAGTACAAGAAAATGAGAGAGAATGCTATTATTATTATATTAATAATATTAATAGCTATCTAACAACTATTAATTAATTATTATTATTAAAATATTAGTAAGCTCACCGAATATTAAATCCTTCTTCTCGTCTCTTCACCCAGCGACAGTCCTTGTCACCTCCCCACCCTTGTCTCTACAGCAGGCCTGCGCCACGCAGTATTCTTTGGCTGCATCTGCAAGCCCCATTCACTCTTTCCTTTAGTCATGGCCCTTCGTTTCCAGTCAAATTATGATTTCACTGACGTGCCCATTCCTACAACAAGGCTGCCACCCTCCTCCGGCCCAACAATTCGCCGTGCAAAGACCCTCACCCGCCCAGAGCGTGGTGTGGCTCCTGTGCCATTAATCAACCCTCCAACTGCTCTCATCCCTTCCCCTTCAGACTCGCTACCGACAACCAACACCCCGGTATACCGTGGTTCAACTGCCTGGCGGATTTTCTCTCGCATTGTCACATTTTGGGCCCCCGATTTTCTCCTCAGTTCACTCGGGGGTTTGAAGGACAAGGCGACAAGACAGGCCTGGAGAGAGAAGATTGCTTTGTGCTTCCTCATTGCGATCCTCTGTTGTGCCGTCGGTTTCGCAACTGTCGGTTTCCAGAAGGTGTTGTGTCCTCAGACGAGCGGCAAAGGTCGTCATTTTGTCCGATTGGGCTCTTCCGTAAACACCCTCGGTGTCCAGGGTTTTATCTACAACGTCTCGGCGGCAGCATCTCCTGATGACGTATCTTTTACGAACCTTGCCACGCAGCCTGGTCAAGACATTACGACCTTGTTCCAGCGCGATGCTGCCAACTTCAGGACTTGCAGAGGGCTCAACTTTCGTGTGGCCCTCGACCCTCCCTGTAGCACTGTAACTCCTTGCCCCCTTGGCAACATCAACTCCTCCGCCACCTTTACAGCACTCAACATCGTCAACACCAACAACATCGTAGGCTACGACTGGGACCAAGTAGCGACTCTCAAAGACTACTTTGTCCTTGATGGTGCCGTTCTCAACATGGGCCCCTACATGCAAACCCACCCCAACCCCATCCCTACCGACGAACTCGACATCGCCCTCCGTACACTCATGCGGATCCAATCCTCTACAAGTGGCAAAGATGGCACTCGTCTCCTTTCCAGCCGCTCCGACATCCGCTCCGCCCTCCCATGCCTGAAACAGCGTTACTACGCAGGTAATATCGACAAGGTCACACCTGGCTGCTTCGTCTCCCAGCTGTTCCTCTACACGGGCCTCATCGTCATTCTCGGTCTCGTATTCGTGCGCTTCATCATGGCCTGCGTGTTCAACTGGTTCTTGTCTGAACGGCTAGCCGGCCCTCCGGACAGCATGCAGCTAAACCGATCCGCGATTAGTCCTGCTGTCATGCCCGAGGGCGCGAACGTTTCCATTGACAATAAAAATGGAACAGCACCTTGGGCAGGTCCTGGGGGCGCGAAAAAGCTCAACAAGATTAACCACTTGAACAAGTCTGCCCGCTCCTTGGCATCTGCTTCCAGCGCAACACTTACCAACTCCGAGAGCGCTGCACCCATTATGAGTCTTGCGCAGATTGGCGCAGAGCTGTTTGCCGTGTGTCTCGTGACATGTTACTCCGAGAACGAGGAGTCATTGCGGACGACGCTGGACTCGATATCGATGACGAATTATTCCGATGCGAGGAAGTTGTTGTTTGTCGTGGCGGATGGGATGATCACTGGTGCAGGTGAAAAGAGGAGTACTCCGGATGTTTGTGTGTCATTGTTGGATGCGGATCGCCGGTTTGGTAATCCTATTCCTATGAGCTATGTCGCTGTGGGTTCTGGCCCCAAGGCGCAGAATAGGGCAATGGTATACGCTGGCCATTATAGTGAGTCTTAGTGTTGATCGTTTATGAGTAGCTGTTGATTTATTATTGGTAGCTGTTGCCGGCCGTCGCACACCCACCGTCATCATTGTCAAGTGCGGGACAGAGGCGGAAGCTGCTTCCGACAAGAAACCTGGCAATCGAGGCAAACGCGACAGCCAGCTTATCCTTATGAACTTCTTTTCCCGCGTCACGTATAACGACCGCATGACACCTTTGGATTTCGACCTCTTTCGTAAGATCCACGTTCTCATGGGCGTAACGCCCGATTTCTTTGAAGTTTGCCTGATGGTAAGTTCACTGTCTCATATATATACACCTCTAACCACTTACTGTAGGTGGACGCTGACACAAAAGTGTTCCCGGAGTCCCTCCGGCACCTGGTAAATTGCATGCACCACGATCAAATGATCATGGGATGTTGTGGTGAAACACGAATAGCCAACAAACGCCAGTCGTGGGTCACCGCCATTCAAGTCTTCGAATATTTCATCTCGCATCACCTCGCGAAGGCATTCGAGTCCGTCTTTGGTGGTGTATCCTGTTTGCCAGGCTGTTTCTCCATGTTCCGACTAAAAGCACGGAAAACTACGGGAGACGACTGGATTCCATTGATCATCAAGCCCGAAATCGTTAGGGAGTACAGCCAAAGTGAAGTTACAACACTACACCAGAAGAATTTGCTCCTTCTTGGGGAGGATCGGTTCCTCACCACTATCCTTCTGCGGACGTTCCCAAATCGCAAAATGATGTTTTTACCGCAGGCGAGATGTAGAACGGTTGTCCCCGATACGTTCTCCGTTCTCCTCTCCCAGCGTCGGCGCTGGATCAACTCGACCATCCACAACCTCATGGAATTAGTCCTCGTGCGGAACCTCTGCGGGACATTCTGCTTCAGCATGCAGTTTGTCGTGTTCATGGATCTCCTTGGGACAGTCGTCTTACCCATTGCTATCACCCTGACATATGTGTTGATCGGCGGAATGGCCTTGTCCCCGCCCAAATCCTTCGAGGAGGCCATCCCGCTCATCTTACTGATAGCAGTGCTTGGTTTACCGGCGGTCTTGATTTTGATTACGACGAGGAAGGTGGTTT
>Ga0210402_10002690_pt1 | contig 17135 bp, 24 predicted proteins | sample IncBWC7MmetaG_FD_161055 | JGI IMG/M metagenome (GOLD analysis project Ga0210402, IMG submission 161055) | Forest soil microbial communities from Barre Woods Harvard Forest LTER site, Petersham, Massachusetts, United States - Inc-BW-C-7-M | ecosystem: Environmental > Terrestrial > Soil >... | reverse complement strand
GCAATATTATTATTAATAGTGATGACTCCCATATGTATATCTTCGCTTTCTACAACTTGTTCATGAGCTCTGGGGTAGAAGTAGTGGCTCAGACATATTTCTAGCTATGCGTCGGAATTTCATCCAGATTTCATCGGACAATGCTTTGTATCCGTCTCCAAACCGGTCACATGTTGAATTCATCCATACAATAACGGACTCGCCCTAGGTTCTGACACCAACCCTCTCCTCCCACTAATCTGGGCCTTCAAAACCTCCACCATTGCCCTCATCTCTTCCGCTTCATCCCTCAAATCAGCATTCTCCTCTCTAAGCTTGTTGTTCGCCTGGGTCAGTGCCGACTTCTCAGCGACGAATGCTGCAATCTCGGCTGCAGGGTGCTGTCGTGATGTATCGTTTTTGCGGGTTGCTTGCGATAGCCGAGCTTCTAGGGCTTGAATTTGTCGGCGGTAGACACTACCCAAAGAGGTCAGTCTCGAGGTTGTTACGGCAACGACCGCAGGCCACTCACCGTGCATTCTCCTCCAGTTGAGCTTGGGATTTCTCATAGCTTTCGAGGTGCATCTCCATTTGTTTATTTTGGCTCTTCATAACTTGGATCTGGTCCGCACGGTCGTTGAATTTCCTGAAATCATCATCCCTAGTGGTGTAATGTATAAGCAACACGCAAGGAACACACTCAGAAGGACAATACCAGAGACGCTGCATCTTAATATGTTGGTCAATCTGCCGCTCATAGTCCTTCAGCCGATCAATTTTAGGTTGATTTTCCTTTTTTTGGGTCTGGAGCTCGAAGACCTCCTTCGTCGCATCTGCCAACAGCGTCCCTTGAGCAGCAAATAGAGCCTGTGCACCCCATATTAGGAACTCGGCTTACAAAACTAAGAGTATGACATACCCGAGCCTCCTTCTCCGCCGCACGAAGCATAGCAGCTTCTGAAATCCAAGATTTCTTCTCCTCTCGGAATTCTCGCAACTTCTTCTGTAGCTCTGTGTTCCAGTCCGCATATTTGTTTTTAGCCGACGAAGCTTGCTCCTTGTGTTCACGAAGCTCGCGTTCAAGGCCGATAACTTGTGCGCGATACTTGCGTAGCTTGTTATACTGTTACCGGAACATCAATAACTATAGCCCACCTGATATTGACTACAACATACCAAGCCTTGCCGTTCAGCTTCTGCAGTCTTCGACAGGATACGATCCTGGTAAAGTCGGCCTACATGTTTCGCATTCTCTCTCGAAAGCCACAGCTCGAAATTGAGCTCGTTCCGCAACAAAAGCACCTCCCGTTGCAACCCTGATATGGCTTGGGCGACGTGAGACGGGATTTCATCGTCATCCGGCGAGAGCAAAGAATCGCTAGACAGTGATATGTCCCCTTTCTGCGATGACGCATTGGATGTCGGAAAAAGTGCCGCAGGCCATTGTGACGAGGAGTTGAGAATTTCAACGTTTATGTTTGATTTGAGCGCCACGGACGTCGTAATCATGTCTTGAAGCGAAATATGCGCTCTCCCCGACGCGAGATCGATAGGATGTACTGTGGGAGCAGGGGTCTTTCCTCCACCATCGCTGGCAGAAGGGGTACCATACGAAAAGTAATCAGGTTGAATTTCAGCCTCACCCTGTCTTTCACGCGTGCCCAGAGCAGAGTTCCGCACAGCGAGCATTGCGGCTTCGCTCGTTATCCGGGAGACATCATATTGGGCCCAAAAATCTGGTTGTGATAATTCAGCGGCAGCGTCGCGCCAAATAATCAACGGATGGCAGATGTGTCCGCGGAGGAGACTCTAAATTCAAGGTGTGGTCAGTCCATAACTTGAGAAACCAGGTGGTTTCGTTTACCTCGCTCTTGCTCTGTATCTCATCTTCGTCAAGCGCATTTTCCCAATTAACGGTATAGGGACTGTTGAGTTTGTTCTCGGTGAGGTGCGTCACTGGGCCCCGCAAGAATCTGAGCACATTGCACGGAAATAGATAGTACATTGTGGTAAAATATTGTCGAGGTGATGGTGGCACCGAGGCCGTCGCGTTGAATGTCAGTTCAAGTTGTTGCCAATCAAGGTCCGAACGAACATAAAGAACACGGTTGCTTTCGATTTCCAACTCCTGTTCGATCTCTGCGTGCGGGGCACCATCAGGAGAATCATAAGCACTGGATGGAAACCTCTCCTTCCAACACATTATCCTCGCCAGAATAGCCAAAAGTTCTGGCAACATGCGTTTGAGGTCCTCGCAGGCATACACAGCGAAGATTGGGAGTAGTTTCACCAGTAGAGTGAGGCCCATGGTACAAACGGTTGTCGAGTTATCTAAAAGCAAAGAAGATAACAAGCTCATCAACAGAGGATGCGTCGCCAGAACCCGCGCGGAGGATTGGAATGATGGCGCTGAGATATACAAATCTAGTAGCATCAACAACTGAAGACGAGATGAAGGTGTGGCAAAATTAGTGTATATTTCTGTCATTAGATCCTGGCTCATGTTTCTGTCAACCTGGCTTTCGGGATATCCGTGACGGTCACTCACTTGAGGACGCTCAGTCCCAAATCTTAGCAGGATATCTTCCAGATTTGACTTCCAACGTGTTCTCTTCTCTCTTTGTTCCTCATCCAGTCCCGCCCACTCAAGAACGTCATTCCCGGATCCTGCATTGAATGCGTCCAGCAGGTATAAGTCCAACAGCCGCCGCCGAAACTCGCCTACTTTCTCCGGATAGTTCTCATCAGTTTTTTGCAATGCTGATATTATGAGTTCTTTTGCGTGATTTACTGCAACTGTCGGAAGCTTTGGTTCTCGCAATGCAGGTCGCAGGACCAGATCAAACCACGACGAGATTACGGAGATTGATGGGAGAACAGGAGAAAGGTGATAAAGTACAGCCAAGAAGACCTCTGTTTGATGGAACGATGAATGGTCCACGACATTGTGGTGGATGGACTGTAGTTCTTCCTCGATTTGGAATAATAGGACATCAGGTTCCGCAGACGCCGAGCAGTCGAGGACCCAGTTATCAGTGAGAATTAGTAATTCGGTCAATTGTAAGGCATCCGGTGTTTCTAATACCGCGCGTATTTGGCGAGAAAGGCCTACAGACGACATGGTGGTTGTCTTGAGCCCTTCGATGGAGTAGTAAATGACACGGCGGCCACTACTACTAGGGTACTACTAGTACTAGTAATTAGGAACTCGTTGGTTTGGATGGCAAGAGTAAGACAAGCAGGCAACAATATCTGCAAATAGCGTGAGGCTGCTCATCGCATTGACCATCGAGCGCGCCTGTTGCCTAGATCATAAAAATTTGAAGGTGAGAGCACTCTAATCCCCCTTCTACATTCCACAGAGAGAAGAGGTCAGCAGTGCTGTCCAGGAACCGGTGGATGTTTGGTATTGATTCCGGATGGTCTTACTCTTCATTCTTCCAGATGTCCGCACACATCGAGGAAGTCCCTTCTGACCATTCTGACCACGACCACGACCATGACCATGAAGAGGATCCCACGTCTGCCGCCGCCCTGGACAAGATCCAGTCGCGTTCGGAGCGCAAAGCAAGGAAGGCTCTACTTGGGTTGGGTTTGAAGAAGGTTCCCAACATCACCCGGGTTACTTTGCGGAGACCCAAGAATGTACGTGTTTCCCGAACGAGTAAAGGATTATTTGATGATTTTAGTAATAATTTGGATATCGCAGGTGCTCTTTGTGCTTGCGTCCCCCGATGTTTACAAGTCACCCAATAGCGACTGTTACATCGTATTCGGTGAGGCAAAGGTATGGCTTGTAATTCTGGACGGATTCCATGGTTTGATGGGATGTTTGGTGTAGATCGAAGATATGAACTCGCAAGCTCAACTTTCTGCTGCCCAGCAACTCGCAGGTGCTGGTGGTGGTGTCACAAACCTTGAGAACTCTGGCGCTGGCGGAGATGATGATGACGACGATATTCCTGAACTTGAAGCCCCAGAAGATGATGGTCCCGTCGACGAGACTGGGGTGGACCAGAAGGATATCGACCTAGTCATGGCTCAAGTCAGCACATTTCTGCGGTTATGCCGTTCTCTTGCTAATTGACTATTTAAGGTGAACTGTTCTCGCGCGAAAGCCGTGCGGGCACTAAAAGACAGTGGAGGAGATCTGATTAATGCCAGTGCGTTCACATGTTCTGTTCACTTCTCTATCGTCTCTCCAACCTCTTCCTTCAGTTATGGCAGCCAGCGAATGATTTCAATCCCTTTCGATGTCATCCTTGCATGTAGTGAAAGCTTCTTTACATTGCGAACAAATCTTTGGCAGTTGACTACCGCATGTGCGATAAATGTCTTGACTCGGCTGGCACTACTTGTGGTCTTCCTCACTTAATATATTATTGCCTCCCCCAGCATTTCAATTCGACATAATAGTTCGATCTTTCCCATCCGTTCCCTACAATATCCACCCCATGCGTTTTACTTCCCAGAACAGTTGTTTCCAATGGCGGACCAATTTGGAGTCCCAGCTCCCGCGCTGCATCAGATACCAACCCAACAAGTTCCCCTTTTGCAAACATATGATAATATCGATTGAACACTCGGCAGTTATCCGTTTGCTTATCCTTGGAGATGGTGCTTGTGATGCCAGATGGCCCGCTGTCAGTTTCCTCACTGACTTTCCTTTGCTTAGATAGCACCCAAGGTACAAAAACATCTAACCCTGCCTGGCTCGAGCTTGCTGGGCAGTCCGCTAGTATAGTTCGTTTCGAGAGTTTATCCTGCTCAATGGCCCAAACATAAATCAGGATGCGACCGTGAGTGGGTGAAACGCATTGAAGCAGATGCTGTGAGGGCCGCAGGCATTGGTTATCACTCTCCACAAGAGAGCCGACACATACCTGGATAGCCAACTTGCGACGTTCGTAGGTAGAAAGATGATGGATGGTCGCTATCGAAATAGCGTAGTCCTAGCAAAGTATCATTAGGTGAGGTCAGCGGCAACTTCACATGCGAGATACAGAGGGAAAGCGGACAAACACAGCCCGTCTCCATCCACATCCAAGGATATCACCCCATACCACCTCTCTAACCACATCATGGTCACCTGCAGTTCTTGCAATCTCCAACAAATTTCGACTTCTGTCAAGGCCAATGATCCACACGCTTCCCGGCCTTTCAAGGGGAAGCTGCAGGTATTTTCCATTCCCTGTGCCGGAATCTAATCCCACCCATCCTGTTGGAAGGCTGGATAGGAAATTGGTGACGATAGGCCATGGCTGCGAATGTTAACCCTTGAGAATATCCTGGACAGGTGAAATCGATCAGACTGACTTTATAACGCGTGGATGAGAAATGGGGGGCGATTTGATCGTAAATAGCATGAACGTATAGATCTTCATGAACTTGAGGACTATCAGCTACAACAGCTGTTGTTACACTGTGGGAAGCCATGGAATGTAAAGGATGCAGCGCTCAATGTTCAACGAATACGGCGAATTAGCTTATAAGTAGTAGCTCGGAACTTGAGAAGCACATATATGGGAGGTTAGTTACCCGTAAATAGACAATAAAATTCATGTTTCCTTGAGACGGACGACAACAGTACGACACTCAAATATCTCGAAAGGAACAGGACGATGCACCAATCAGGTGAAAATGGGGAGGAACGTGAAGAATATTATAGAGAATATAAAGGAGATATAGAAGAAGGAACACAAGAGGAACATTATATTCTTGAACCCGACAACACAAGATCCACCAGCTTAGAAAAACCCCATCTCCTCATCCAACAAATCACGAAATCTACTGCCTTCGAAAGGCGGAAACGGTACGATTGTCGACGTGTCGAAACTCTCGATTGTGCGGGCTAGGCAACTAATTCGCGAAATTGGATATATCTTGTTTCAGACGAAGATCATGGCACTCACGAAACAGTCGAAGCTTTCAGATGTCCTTGCTTGGCAAGGACTGACGCCAATTCTTCTTGATGATTGTCAAGTAATGTCGGATTGGGTACCACTATCAATGGTATTCCGAGTCGCAGGACATCAAGAATTGTTCCCGATCCTACCTGGCTATCGGTTTCGATTCAACATTCAGAGAACCAGGTATCATACCCGCATGGCTAATCACCAAATCTGCTTGTTCATACACCGACTGCAGGGATGGCTTAAATTGCCAAATTTCGATGGCCACACCGTCCTTCTGCAAGTTTAACGTCTCCATAAGCCGCATTGAGGTCCCCAAGTCGAAGTTAGACTTCCCGCATTGAATGATGAGGTCAGTGTATCCCTTGAGACGCAGATTAGAGAGCACCGGCTCCGAGAGCACGATTTGGACAAGAGAGTCGAACCGCGTTGAGCCAACGGTGATGAAAGCAAGCATAAGTGCATCGCGCACATCCGAGTCATATTTGTAAGAAGCTGGCCAAATACGTACACTATATACTAAATAACACGGTACGGTGTAAGCGATTGTCTTTGCCGCGCTAGTATGGGCTACACACTCTGCGTGCTAGGTTTCCGACGTTTTTTTCTTCCTGTTACAGTGTACAAATTGACGCCGTTCAATCAGGATGCGGCACAATGGGAGTTGCAATTCTGTCTGGTGTCGTTGCAAGTCTGGACTCGAAGTCCAACTCGACCAATGGGTTGCCCAAGTGGGAGTCCCATACCCCCGGCACCTTGACACCGACCGGCCCTCCAAACACGCCTGTACCATCGCGATTTATCGCTTGCGTGAGCCGCGAAGAAAGTGCCGCTAAGCTCAGAACCCTATTTGCTGATATTAAAGGCCTCGGTGGGAGTGTCGAAGTCGTTGCGTCCCAAAATCTTCAAGCCGTTCAGCAAGCAGATGTGGTGCTCCTTTGGTGCGTGGTCTCGTACTTACAACCCCTTCCTGACTGACATTGTTTATTTGTCCAGTTGTAAACCTCAGCTCGCGCACTCCATCCTGGGACATGTTGGAATCAAGGAAGCTTTGGGCAACAAGCTTTTAATCAGTATCCTTGCTGGTGTGACCATATCACAGATGACCGGATGGGTTCTTCCATCCACCAAGGTCATTCGTGCGATGCCTAATGCTCCCTGCAAAGTGACAAATTCTTGCTTCATGACTTCGATGCAGTCTAATAACCTACACCTTCTATCTTCGTGCAGATCCGGGAAGGCATGACCGTAGTCTCTACCCTCCAGCCTGGTTCAAGCATAGAGGTTGACCGCGCGATCATTCTTGGGATTTTTTCTTCCATTGGCCGATGCCGGTTCCTCGACGAAAAACACTTTGATGCCTGTACAGCACTCTCCGGCTCTGGCCCTGCATTCGCCTGCATTTTCCTGGAAGCGATGGCTGATGGTGGGGTGATGATGGGTCTGCCTAGAGCGGAGGCTCTCGAATTGGCCGCTCAAAGTTAGTGGTGCCAATGTTTCAGATTAGGGACCTGACTTGTTTACGAGCTTGATTAGCTCTACAGGGTGCAGCTCGCATGGTACTTCAAGCGGGTGCGCATCCTGCCCAGATCAAGGACTCCGTAACCAGTACGTCCTAGATTGTCCATCGGATGGGTTTCGCCTCTGAATGGACCGTACATTCCGCTACAGCTCCTGGGGGATGTACAATTGCTGGATTGCTCGCATTGGAAGATGGAAGAGTTAGATCAACCATCGCTCGTGCAATCCAGGTTGCTACCGAGCGCGCAAGTGAACTTGGACAGCCTGCGAAAAAATAAAACCTTACTGTGCGTGAAGAATTGCGTCCGGGCCAAAGGGCAGTGCAAATTAAGACTTGTCATGGCTACTCACAAGGGAGTGGACGGATGACTCAATTTTAAAACGCTTTTCATTGCAAGGTACAAACATCATACGACATGTCTCCCAGCGCGTCTTCTGTACCTCCACTTATGAAGAGGCTTGAAAACAATACGGGGAACAACATCTCCATGGAGACGTGGTCAAACGATCCTTTTAGCTCCCATAAAATGAGAACGTGCGTGTGTTGGTATAGAACGCCGTCCAGAGTGTTGAGGAGCACAACATGAGTTCAGTAAAACAACCATTGCACAGAACAAAGAGTTCATATATTAACCTGATCAGGAATGGTTAGACACAGGGACCTGAAGAGATGAAATACTCAACTATAAAGATATCTGTCCCAATCTAACACTACTCGACTTTTGAAAAATGGAAGATGTGTCTCAAGTGTGAACCAAGCTCCCCATATGCACACAGCCAATGACCATGCACAACCTCACAAAGGAGTAGGTGAGACAGGCAAAAATGAAAACGAGACTCAATTGAAAGAATGAATATTGCTCCGAAGAATGGGCGCCGCTCTGTGGGTAACACGCAAAGTGACGCTAAAGTGAAAGAGCTGTCGACCAAGTAGGAGAAGATTTTAAGATTGGGTTTGCAGGATATATGATTTTTTGCAAGGTAATGTACACAGGGAACTGTGTGATGAGGAAGGTCAAAACTATTCAGCGAATGCCAAGGGACGAGACCAACCATGACAATGTTCACTCCTAGCTATCGATCTGGGGAAATATAGAGAATAAGCATAACACATAATGGGAGAATGTAACAGACTCACAAAACTCAAGAGTTTCATCAGATCTCTTGACGGTTTGCTGTGTGAATTTTTAAAGTTTATATATACTCGAACAAGCCAAATAAAGGTCCAAACAACTTACTTTCCACGCCTCCTCGAAATCTATGGGTAAAATTACGTAACGATTCTTCCGTACAGCTGTAGCAGATAAAATGGAGGTTAATAGAAGTTTCAATTGCAAGTTGGGTAAAGAAACCTTGTAAACCAGCAGCTTGAACGATGGAGGCAATTTCGGCAGATGACAGTCGATCCGGTCGAGATACGTCTATATGCAGTTAATGGGGTTACATGTTGGATTATGGGAATGCTCACAATCTTCCAAGTCCACGTCTGGGCCAAGGTTCATCTTGCCAGTCACGGTCTGAAAAATAAGTCGCTTTTCTCGCCTCGATGGCAGCGGGAACTCGATCTTTCTATCGAGACGACCAGGACGAAGTAGAGCAGGATCTAGGGTATCTGCACGATTTGTTGCCATGATCACCTGTAGAACTAGGGATGAGTATTAGCGCTACGGAATGTGCCTCATTACTTGCCTTGACATTACTGCCCTGGTCGAAACCATCCATCTGATTGAGCAATTCGAGCAATATACGTTGAACCTCTCTGTCCGCACCGGTCTGCGCATCAAAACGCTTGGTTGCGATGGCGTCAATCTCGTCGATGAAGATGATAGCAGGCGAGTTCTCTCGTGCCAGTCGGAAGACGTCGCGCACCATACGTGGGCCTTCACCCAAGTACTTTTGCACGAACTCGCTGCCAACGACACGAATAAAGGCTGCTGTTGTATGATGCGCCACGGCTTTTACGAGCATGGTTTTGCCGGTACCTGAATGCACTCCTTTATAACGCTACATGGAACGGGGAGCGAGAGCGCTTACCTGGTGGACCATATAGCAGGACACCTCGAGGCGGATCGATGCCGATTTTCTTGTACAAATCGAAGTGAGTCAGCGGAAGTTCGACCGCCTCCCTGATCTCCTGCTTCTGCGAATCCATTCCACCAACATCTTGGTATGCAACATCAGGTTTCTCCTCCTTTCCAAGCATAGCGATTGAAGAGTCCGCTTCTGGCGGGAGAATGTCCACAAGGGCATTTGAGTGGCGATGCAAAGCGACAGATGAGGAAGGTTTCAGGAGTTCACGATCGAGGGTGGATAAGATTCGGACAACGTAATTGGACCCAGTCGTTGAGCCGACAATGCCGGTATGCTGGTCTATGGGTTCGAGGAACTGGCCTATGACTAGAGGCACGGACTGAATTCGTTTGACCTCCTCTTGTGCGCGAATAAGCTCGCGCTTGAGATTGGCTTGTTCGTCTTTAATGTAGCTCTCTTGAATTTCAAGCATTTCAAGGTGTCGTGCCAGTTTCTTGTATTTGATGTACAAGTCTTCCTCTTGTAGCTCTTGATACAAGGCAGTCTTCTCGGTCACCACCGACTCGAAAGTGGGTTCCTGTATTCGGGTAATAAGCCATCAAAGAAAGACGCGACGTGGTTATGAAAACAAACGTGTTTCTGGATCTCGATACCAATTTCGTCCATGGTGACGAAGAAGAGTAATAACTTGAAAGTCGGAAGAAAGAGCTGACGCGGCTTAAAGTTAGTAGGCTCACGTGAAGTCCCAAATCGTGGTTAAGCCGTGGGAACTTCAGCTGTTTCATATACTACAACTTCGTCAAGTCTTAGTTTGGGACTCGCAGAATGGCACATATTGTGTCACCGTTAGACCAACCTTCGAACTACAAGGACTCCCAGACCCGAGTGGACCGTCACAAACAGAATGAACTTCTTTCAAAATCAACCACACTCTACGTAGGTGGTCACAGCATCATCTGTTTTCTGCCCAGTTTTGCCGACAAAACCACAGATTGGTAATTTGAGTTTTTACACAACCGAAGAGCAAATATACGAACTGTTCACAAAATGCGCCAGTCCAGAGGATGGCGGAGGCATAAAGAGAATTATCATGGGTCTCGATCGTAATACAAGGTGCGTCCCTTCAAGGTGTCCATGCCAGAAGTCTGATAAAGCCTCATCTATCCCATGAGTGATGCAGAACGCCATGTGGTTTCTGTTTTGTAGAGTATTACACCCATGCGGAGGCACTGGCCAGTATGAGATATGTTAGCGGGACAAAACTTGACGAGCGTATCATTCGCTGTGACTTGGATTTGGGCTACAAAGAGGGTAGGCAGTTTGGAAGAGGTAAAAGCGGCGGCCAAGTGAGTTCCAAAGCCTTGAATTCCAGTCCAAAGCCTTGATATGAACTCATTTCTTTCCAGGTCAGAGATGAACACAGGCAAGATTACGATCCAGGTCGTGGTGGCTGGGGTGCACAGGCCCAGAGACTTGAGATTGAGAGAAGGAGGGAAGTGGAGGAGCGCTATGCCGATGCACAAGATGGACCTGGGGCCGTCGCTGGAGGGGGTGGAGATTGGAAGGAAGCGGAGGCTGGGGGTGGAGATGGTAGACTTAAACGGGGGAGATCACCGGAAGATGAAGGAGACAATTCTAGACTGGTTCGTTGATTTTCTGTTGAAATATTCATTTTTTTAAATATTGTGGAACAGGGTCATCGGACGCGGATGGACGAGGATCTCGAAGCAGAGAGAATGTAATATTTTCCCCTTGTAATTATAACTCAACAAGGTATATTTCAGCAATCCCAAGACGGATTCAGTTGTTCAAACTTCCCTGTTCAAGATCAATGCTCTAAATAATCAATACACGACACGAGCCCGGAGCAGGAATCCTGGGCCATAGTATTCAGGCTGGAAATGTGTCAGGTGTAATCGTCGGACCAAGCGGTGAGCTTCTGATATCGACGACATGTGGATGAGAAACCGCGAAACCATGGTGAATTTTCTCTCCGGGCTTGTGGACATCAGTTAACGCCGGTGCGGTTAGAAAGTAGGAACTCACGGGAAGATTTTCACTACCTCCGGGCGCCCTGCTTCCGCGCCAGCCACTTTAAACCCCTTCAAAAGACCCTCCAATGCCTCAGGTCCGAGTTTCCCCGGAAGACCCCACACAGTCACATTTTTACCCCTGTTCAAAACACCACCATGAGGACCTGTCCCAGTAATTAGGCCTCTGTCCTTAGCCTCTGCACGTCCTTGGGCTCCACGAGGTCTGCCTGGTAATATGGGAGGAAGTGCTGGTTGTGCGTATATAGGAAAGCAGGATATAGTAACTTTCTCCAATGCTCTCAAGTTGTTCCGCAGAAATTCCGTGCGGGTCAATGTGAGGAAGGCGCTCTCGGTCGGCATGAAGCTTAAATAGTCGATGGCAACTATATGTAATGCTTAGGCCGGAGCTACTGTCGCGCCGAAGAAATACGTACCATCAGATACTCCTTGCAACTTTGCACGGGCGACAGCCCTCCGTACATCAGCGGGAATGGCTGACCGAGGCACATTTCGGAGTTTTATGTGTACCGCATGATTTGCAACTGGAAAGAAAGTGTTAAAACCAACTTAAAGGCGTATTGAAGAACTCACCTTGACGTGCAGCCTGCCCCGTGTCTCGGGCTGATTGCGGAATCGCTCTACGGGTTGCTTGTATGCCTACGGCGTTCATGTTATACTGTCAGGGGTCTATTCAAGAGGTACCTGGAAACCGACATTCAAATTATGAAGAGCAAATGAAAGTTTTCAAGTTACTAGTACTATTGAAGGAGGCGTCACGCTGTGACTCACCAACTTGAACCCTCGCTGATGTCTAGTACTCGTGGTGATTATCGACGACGAGACAGAAGCTGGGAGAGAGATGACAAGGATCGGGACAGAGACCGTTACTCTAGAGGAGCACGTGGAGGTAGCCACCGTGATGAAGGACGAAGGTGGACAAGTCGCTCACGCAGCCCGCCTCGCCGAGGGGAAAGAGAACGACGAGGGGTATCTGGTATGTCCTGTATGCTATTGGTATCAAGATCTCTACCCAACCATAGTCATTCATTGCATTTTAGATCACCACGGAAGAGACAGGGATCGAAGAAGACGAGATGATGGACGGGAACGCGAAAACGATGATAGAAGGGATCCGGCGAGAAGGGGAGACGAGAGAAATGATTCTCGGCGAGGAGATCGACCCAGAGATCGACTGCGGGAACCAGACGCCCGGGAACGTCTTCAAGTTCATGCGACGAAGGACTCACCTCTTCTCCCAGGTCCACTTTCCGTGCTTCCAATTACCGTGCTGACACTCATTTTCTTGCTCAGACTCAGCTGCCACAGGCCCTTCATCAAATTCACGACCGAATCTCGATCCTGATGCGCCATCTGACGGCGAGGAAGACGATAAAGCGATGGATGCCATTAATGAGGACGATGCCGCCATGATGGCTATGATGGGGCTCAATGGATTCGGTACAACCAAAGTCCGCTGTTTCCTTCGTTCTAGATATGCCTTTACGGTATTAATGTTGGGTTGTGCAGGGTAAACATGTGGAAGGCAATCAGGAAGGTGCCCTCAGTGTCAAAAAAGTGAGGACTTGGAGACAATATATGAACAGGTGTGTGGTGGTCGTCATGGTCGTTACTATCTGCTGATTCGCCTCTTACGAATTTCCCTGGGCAGGCGTGGAGGATTCAACAGACCACTCGACAAAATCAAGTGACCCGATTAAATGACCGTCAACCCAGTATATTGGCCTCGAGGTGTGGTATCGCTGAGACTTGCAGTTAAGTCGTGTTCCGGCAATTTTCACTTTCACGATTCGGGCAGAAAGGAGTTGGCTGATATTGGAATTATGTTGTCCTTGCGAGTCGTTTTAGTGGGTGTTATCTATTGGCAGCGGATCGTCACTATCCATGGCAAAAAGTAGTTTCAATTCATAAGAGACCAAATTTGGTACAAAGCCAACTATGTATCAGAGATAAAAGTATGAATGTATGGAAGTCGAGCCGTGTCTTTGCTTGGTTTAGCGGTGTCAACATGATACGGAGTCGCGAACTGAGGACACTGGGAATGTAAAGTGACCATAGACAGTGTCCCCTGACAATACTATATTGACGTCAACCATTGCCCAAGCTCAGAACCCGTGCAATTTGATGGTCTTCTTGTCGATACCATTTTCGGTGAGAAAGTTGGATATCTTGACACGCTGATCACCTTGAAGCTGGATGACTTGACCCATCTCCTCGTCATCGACGAGTGTACCGTTGCAGGCGAATTCCTAGATGTCAGCATCAGTGATGGATCGAAATAGCCACGGGACAAAGCGACGAGTGAAACATGCGAATATTACCTTCTTGAAAGCTTTCAGAAGTTTCTTGGAATCATACTCTATTGGTGCAGCTGCAAGTCAGTGGGTGTGTTGGACCGATAGATAGACAGAGCATAGCTTACCCTTAGGCAGACCTTGCAACGTAGTCAACGTCTTCCTTCCGTTTCTTTGCTGAATTCGGATATGGATGTAATTCAACTGAGAGCCGACATCTTGACTGTTTCCAAGAGGGTCCCCCTCTTCTGCAAAAGGATCTGTACAAGTGAGGGTGTTGGGTCGAGTAAGGCTGGCAGCGATAAGGCTAGGAATGAGTAGACTGACCGAAGGAATTGAGGTTCTGAACGCTCATGCGATGGACGGAAAGATATAAAGATGAGGACTGAGTGGGGGTAGTTTTGTAGTACGGAGACAAGGCGAGAGATGACGAAAGGAAGGAGTTCAAGTTCAAGAGTCACAGTGGATCCACTTGACTAATTCGTTTATTCACATAACGTAAGCTGAGCGACATTCTGCACGCCCGTTGGCAATAGCAACTTGAATGGCCGACGCTGGTGCGAAAAGAAAACGACCACCAACATTCCAACACTTCCCAATCAATAGAGGTTAGTCTTCGGCTGACCGTATACCGTTTGCGAAGATTATTTACCTTTGGAACAGCCAAGAAACTCAAGCAGACTTGGGTCGAGACCGCAAAGATTAAAAGTAAATGGAAAGCGGAAAAGCGGAGGGAAGGGCTGACTGGTGGGCCTAGGTCTGCAGGGTGGAGTAGCGATGGGGCAGGAAGACAAAATGAGGAAAGAAATACATCTAGTGAATTCGACGGGAATAAGGAAGAGGAGAAAGAAAAAGAGGAAAAGGAAACAGCCTCCCCTCCCTTACCCCAAAAATCCATGATCCACCCTTCAAGACATCCCGAGCTCGAATCCGAATCCAAAGACCGTTTGCGACGAAAGGTGGACACCACCATCACAAACCCAACTTCCACCCTACACGACCTCACACGAGAAGCTTACTTGCGGTCGTCACTTCACACTTATAAATCAGATCCTCTTAATCGGAGACGAGGGTCCGGAGGGGTGTCGGGGAAAGGAAGAGAGAGGGAAGAGAGAGGAAGAGGTCAACCAAACATGAAGTTACGAATGGATGCCATGTTGGAGAAAATAAAGAGGGATTTTACATGACGATGCGCGTTTAAATCTATTTCTTCTCTCATCTTTTGGTCTTCAGTCTAGTTCCTCCGGGCGGACTTGGCCTGAACGGCTGTGCCTGTTTTAAGGTAAACAGACAACTTGGTAAAATTCACAACTTGACCCACTTAAGTCTTATTCTCTTTATCGTCATCAAGTATCATGTCCTCTCCGATTCCACCCTGCTCATCCTGGGACTTGACAAATCTGTGTTCCAAGCTGCCAAGGAACGGCCGTCCACTCGAGCCATCACTCACGGTAGTCACAGAAGTCAGCGCAGTAGGATGATCACTCATATGCCCGGGACTCGGGTCATCCAATTCATCCACAAGTCCAAGAGCCTTGGGCTCAAACAAGCCGGGGTGCCCACCACTGATGGGACCTGTAGAACTGAGAGCCAACGGCGAAGGAGGTGGACTGCGGGACTTGGATCTCCGAGCGTCGTCATGGAGGAAGGGAATTGGGGAGAATAAGGGGGTGGCTGGGGGTGAATGCGGGGCGGATCCGATTGTGATGGTAGTTCGAAATGAAGGGTCCATTTCCTGCTCCGTTAGTGGAGGGAAACTATCCCATGTAGAGGTGACAAGGAGAGATTTCTCAACGGCACGCAGGTATTTCCCAACACTATTATAGTGTTGTTTGGGGTGGATACATAACTCACACACGCGCTGTATTGTGAAGGGAGGATTTCTGGAAATATAGTAATCAGAGCAATGAAACTCTCAGTTGGCGGGGTATGTAAGAGGCTTACGAATCGAATTCGTGGAGTTGTACGAATATGTAATCCTTCATTTCGTTAGCCTGCTGGTCATTCATAAAGTTTACGGGAGCGTCGATCATGTTTAGTTGGTTCCGCTTGCGAGGGGGGAATGGCGGCAATTTCAGACCTCCTGAAGGAAGACTCTGAGGCGAAAAGGAAGGTGGCGTCGGTGGTTGTGCTGATTCCGATAGGAATAGGGAGATGTTCTACGAACTATGGTGAGCACCACGACAAGAAACAAAAAGGGGTGAAAACCTTGTCGATCTTGTATTTGATGATGTCCCGTAGCGTGGTCCATTCTGAGCTGTGATATTGCACCATAAATCTGGGGACATGGAAGGCATGAGGAGAACGCACTGTATGACATCTGTGGATGCAATCTGATCGAGAAGTGCGTCGTAATCTACCAAGTCGAATACCAAGTCAAGTGTGGTCGGGTAATGCTGGATGGTGTTTACCTGTGCACCACTCAAAGTCGGACAGGAGAGCCATGCTATTATAGTGAGAACGATTGTCTTCTCATAAACTATAACCAGAGTTCTGAACGCGAGACAATGCGTTCACGATTCAGCTCGGGTGTTACACTGTCACGGTGTAATGGTAGTCACGTGAAATATGATGAATATTCAATTCAATTCAAATTCAAATTCAAATTGTTTTGGGATCGTACACCTCTTCCTGATATTGTTCACATCCAGATGAATCTCTTCAAGTCTTCTCCTCCAAATCGTGACCGCGAGAGGCAAACCGGTTCTCCCGCTAGACGACGAAAACTCTGATTTTCTTATGCTCCAGCCTGAGATAATGCAGAAAGAATGTACTACTAGTATAGCCTGAGGATGTACCCCACAGACTAAAAAATATAGCTCCAGAAACTCTGGGAACTTCAGGAACTTGGCGATGAACTCCAGTTACGGCCGGCTAAAAGTCTCAGGAGCTTTCCCAGTGAACACTCAAGTTGTACACGTCTGTATGTCTCGACATTTGTTCTTGAAGTTACGTCTCGTGTCTAACGCATTCATTGCTTTAGTGTCATTTGCCGGTCTCGACTTCTTATCGTTATACCTCCCAGGCAAGCTTCACTTCTTCGATCGCTGAGGGCACGTCGCTTCCGTGCAACATGTTTTTGATTGACCTTCTGGTAATTAGGGCAAAGCATGGATAGCGCTCGCCCCTTTCGCAGGAGCTGGCACGCTGGTAGTTATTTCACGTACCATGGACTATCTCGGTGCGTGCCATCGTCGCGAGGTCGACAAGTTTCGAAAACCGACAACGGGAGTTCGGGGAATTAAGCGAGAGGCGTTCAAAGGTTAGAACAACGTGGTTAATTTAATGGGGTATCGTTAGGACTGTTCTGAGACCCGGGCTTCAACGATCAGAATAAGGTTAGAGGT
>Ga0210402_10002689_pt1 | contig 17139 bp, 15 predicted proteins | sample IncBWC7MmetaG_FD_161055 | JGI IMG/M metagenome (GOLD analysis project Ga0210402, IMG submission 161055) | Forest soil microbial communities from Barre Woods Harvard Forest LTER site, Petersham, Massachusetts, United States - Inc-BW-C-7-M | ecosystem: Environmental > Terrestrial > Soil >... | reverse complement strand
CAATTGCGTGCCTATCTTGGCGGATTGGGGTCTAAAAGACCTGCCATCGTTCTGGCGTTTCCGCCCAAGGCCGCTGGCACATTCCTGCGCGCGGCAGCCATCAGGGCAACCGGCGGCGAACTGCTGCGGGTCAATTATGCGCAGGGTTCGCGCGACACCCAGCCTTATCTGCCCACTTTCATCGCCTATTATCTGGGCGGTTTTTGCGCCGGGCCGCTGGTAACGCATATTCACATGCAGGCGCTTCCCCCGAATACGTCTTTTCTGGAAGCCTTTGATATCCGCCCCATTATCATGGTCCGCAGCATACCGGACTGCCTGGCTTCCTATTGGACCATGCTGGATAGAAGCGTCGCACGGCATCAGGGCGTCAATTGCACAATTCCGGAAGACTTCAGGGAATTGCCGGCTGACAGAAAGGCGGATTTTCTCATCGATATCATCGGCCCCTGGTATGCCGGCTTCTACGCAACATGGCTCGAATACGCGCAGCGAGAATCCGACCGCGTATGCGTGCTGTCATATTCCGATTTTTTGAAGGAACCGGCGGCTTCATTGGAAAAACTCCTGCGCCATGCCGGCGTTCCGCGCCCGCCGGCTGTCTGCCAGGCGGCCATCGATGCCGTTTGGGCCGAACGAAACGATCACCGCTTCAACGAAGGCAGGGAAGGCAGAGGCCAGGAGTTCTTCGCCATTCGCCACATGGAGCGGATCGGAAAAATGCTTTCCTATTATCCCAGCACCTGGGCCATGCGCGCCGATTTGATGGGTCTTTAGTAGCCACCGTCAACTGCCGGGTTCCCACCAGTGTAAACTTTTCGCAAGAATCCCTTGACGCCGGAAATGTGCGGCGTTGAAATCCCCTAGTGTTTCCTTTCGGGAGAGGATCATGCAGGATTATGACATCCATCTCTTCAATGAAACCGGCAAGCTATCCCTCAGCATGAGGGGCAATTACGCCAGCGATTTCGCCGCCATTCGCGCCGCCGAGTATCTCTGCAAGGAACATGAAAAAGTCGAGGTGTGGAGCGGCGAGGGCTGTATTTTCGCTTCCGCGCCACGCGGTGATTCCGGCAGCCATCTGACGGCGGCTTAGCAGCGGGAAGAGCCAGTTCAGGGAATGCGCGGATCTTCGCCTGCCCCCTGCGCATCGTTAGATGCGCGGATCTTCGCCTGAATGCGCGCGACGGATCGCGTCTCGCAAACCCGGCGCCAGCTTGCCCGAATCCAGAACGACTTTCTCGGAATCCACTTCCTTCACGGCGGCGAGCGGTACCTCGAAATCCCCCGCATTTTCGACATAGATCACGATGCCATGCCCCAGCACCCGGCGCACCGCGCCAAAGGAATGGCCACCGTCATGGATGAAGACGTCGAAGCCTTCCCGGATTTTTTCGGCCATGATGTTCTCCTTCAATAGTAACGCGGGATCGGTCCCATCTGCGGCGTGACGTCATCGCCCAGATCGAACAGCAGCTCGTCAACATAGCACCAGCCCCAGCCTTCGGGGGGATCATACCCCTCGATGATGGGATGCCTGCTGCGGTGAAAATGCCTGGTGGCATGCTTGTTCTTGGACTGGTCGCAGCAGCCGACATGGCCGCAAGCGCGGCAGAGGCGCAGGTGAAACCAGGTATCGCCCTGTTTCAGGCACTCCTCGCAGCCCAGTGCGCTGGGGGTGACTTTGCGGATGGTGCCGAGATGGGTGCAGGTGCCAGCCATGGTCACTCGGCTGCCTTTGCCAATTCGCGCTGTTTGGCAAGGAAGGCGTGAATGGCCGAAACCACCGTGGCGCCCTCGCCGACCGAAGAGGCGACCCGCTTGATCGAGCCGCAGCGCACATCCCCCACGGCGAAAACGCCATCCCGGCTGGTGCCCAATGTGTGGCCGCCATTCTGGCCGGTGATGACAAAGCCCTTTTCATCCAGTTGGACGCCGGAACCATCCAGCCAGTCGGTGTTAGGGTCGGCGCCGATAAAAGAAAACAGATGCGCGATGGAGTAGTCCCGTTCCGTGCCGCTGTCGCGATTTTTCCAGCGCACCTTTTCCAGAAACCCATTGGCGCCGTCCAGCCCGCAGATTTCGGTCCGCAACAGAACCTCCACATTGGCAAGCCCGCGGATGCGCTCGACCAGATATTGCGACATGGTGTCTTCCAGACGCCTGCCGCGTACCACCATCCAGACTTTTTTTGCTCCCCCCGCCAGGAACACCACCGCCTGCCCCGCTGAATTGCCCGCCCCGACCAGCGCCACTTCCTGCCCGGCGCAAAGCCGCGTCTCGATAGGCGAGGCCCAGTAATGCACGCTGGTGCCTTCAAAATCCGCCAGATTGTCCGCCGGCAGGCGGCGGTAGCGCGCCCCGCTGGCCAGCACCACGCTCTTTGCCCGCAGTTTTTCGCCATTGCGCAGGGCAAGGCAGAAACGCGCCTCGCCCGGCAGGTCGGGGCCAAGATCGATGGCTTCCTCCGGAATCGCGATCTCGGCGCCGAACTTTTGCGCCTGGTTGTAGGCTCGCGCCATCAGGGCAATGCCGGAAATGCCGGTGGGAAAGCCCAGGTAATTCTCGATGCGCGAGGAAGCCCCCGCCTGGCCGCCAAAACTGCGGCAGTCCAGCACCAGGGTCGAAAGCCCTTCCGAGGCGGCATAGACGGCGGCGGCCAGGCCCGACGGCCCCGCGCCCACGATCACCGTGTCAAAAACGCGGTCCGGGTCAATGGATTTGAGCATGCCGATGCAGCGCGCCAGCTCCGCTTCCGCCGGGTTCCGCAGCAATTGCCCGCCGGGGCACAGCACGATGGGAAGCTCACCCTCGGCGATCTTGAATCGCTCGCGCAAAGTGTGGGCGCAGGAATCGGTATTGGAATCCAGGCTCTTGTGGGGTTGGCCATTGCGGGTGAGAAAATTCTCCAGCCGCAGCATGTCGCTGCTGCCTATGGGCCCGATCAGGATGGGACCGCTCTCGCCCGACTGCAAAAGGCCGACCCGGCGCAAGATCAGGGCCCGCATCAGCCGCTCGCCCAATTCGGCCTCCTGCACCAGCACGTCTCGCAAGGCGCGCGGCGGAAGCACGATGCTTTCCACATCGCCGACGGCCGTGGCATCCACCAGCGCCGGCCGGTCCGACAATTGCGCCAGCTCGCCCAGGAATTGACCCGGGCCGTGCTCGACAATCGGCGCGCCCGAGCTGAAGGCACCGCCTTGATAAACGGCAACCTTTCCCGACAAGACCAGCACCAGCCCCGGGGAAATTTCGCCTGCCTTGACGATGCTGTTGCCGGCGGCCCAGGCCCGTGGTTCGCCAAAGCGTTTCAGGCGCGCAATGTCCCGCGCGTCCAGGACAGGAAACATCTGTTCGCGGCGGGCTTCGATGATCGGTGTTTCGGCCAAGCTTGTCTCTTTGAAAGGGTCGCCTATCCAACAGGAAAAATTGCCAGGGGGAAATGGCGAAGGGCAAATTCGCCCCATTTCCCACGCCGAGTTCCTCTTCGGCGGCTAACCACCCGCTTTGCTTGAGCTTTTCCGCATGCCCAAAAAGTTGCCACCGGAACCTGTTTCGCGCGTTTTCGCTAGGCAATTCGAGCCCCAGGACCATTCATGCATATCGATATTGTGACGCTTCAGCCTTTGGCGGCGCTTCTGTTCGGGATCCTGATCCTGATCCTGCCCCGCCTGCTCAATTACCTGATCGCGATCTACCTGATCCTGATCGGTCTGACCGGGCTTTTCCCGCATCTTTTCAACACGCCGATTTCCACATGAAGGAGCGATTCCATGTCCGTCCCCCACCCGACCCCGCCGCCGAAAGTCGTCCATGCCAGCGGCCAGGAAGTGCCCGAGCATCTTTCCACCACCCGGCCTGGCGCCACCCGGGAGGAAAGAATCGACCAGCAGATGGAAGATTCCTTCCCCGCCAGCGATCCGCCGTCTTATTCCGGCGGCAATCACATTGTTGGCGCTCCGGTGGCGCGTGAAAGCGATGCGCCCAGCGGCGAAGCGCCGGAAGTGAAGGAAGCGGAAAAGAAAGTGCATGACGGCGGCGCAAAGAAGCCGGGTACCTACTAGCTCTTGATCGCGTCCAGCACACCCGATTCCGTCAAGATCTGCGGCAGGATCACCGGTTTGTCGGCGCCGGGGGCGTAGTAGAGATAGAGCGGCACGCCTGAGCGGCCATTGGCGTCCAAAAGCCGGGTGATCGCTTCATTGCGGTTGGTCCAGTCTGCCACCAGATAGGTGACCTGTTTCTGCTTGAAGGCATCCTTCACCGTGGGCCGCGACAGCACCGCCTGTTCATTGACAAGACAGGTAATGCACCAGGCGGCGGTGGCATCCAGGAACACCGGTTTGCCGGACGCGCGCAGCGACGCGAGCTTCGCCTCCGTGAATTTTTCACTGCTGATCGACGCCGTGACGGCGGGCGCGCTCATGCCGGACAGGGTGGAAAGACCGTACGCCATCGCAATCAGGATCAGCGCTGCCGCCGCCGCCCCGATGCCGCGGCCCCGCGCCGACATCTCGCGCGTCACGCCCCATAGCCAGACAGCCAGCGCCAGCGCCACGAAGGACGCCAGCAGCACGGCCACGCCATTGGCGCCGGCTTCCTGCGCCAGCACCCAGGCCAGCCATGCCGCCGCGCCATACATGGGAAAGGCGAGAAACTGTTTCAGCCGCAGCATCCAGGGGCCGGGCCGGGGCAGGAACGACAGGGCGCTGGGCCACAGGCCCAAAATCATGAAGGGCAGCGCAAAACCCACGCCCAGCGACAGGAAAATCAACAGCGCCGAGACCACACTCTGGGTCAGGGCGAAGCCCAGCGCCGCCGCCATGAAGGGCGCGGTGCAGGGCGCCGCCACGGCCACCGCCAATACGCCGGTGAAGAAAGGTCCCACCCAACCACTGCGCGATGTCAGCCCCTCGCCCGCCGTGATGGTGCCGAACTCGAATAGGCCGGAAAGATTAAGGCCCACCGCGAAAATCAGCAGGGCGAAGCCCGCCACCGCCACCGGATTCTGCAGCTGGAAGCCCCAGCCCACCGCCTGGCCGCCCTGGCGAAGCGCCACGATCACAAGACCAAAGACCAGGAAGCTGGCGATCGCACCGGTCGCATAGGAGAAGCCTTCCTGCGCCGCCGCGTTTTTGTCTTTTCCGGCATGGCCCGCCAGCGCCAGCGCCTTCATCGCCAGGATCGGCAGCACGCAGGGCATGGCGTTAAGGATCAATCCGCCCAGGAAGGCAAAGGCAATAGCCAACAACAGCGAGATGTCAGTGCTGGCGGCGGGCGCGCCACCCGAGAAATTCACCGCCGGTACCGGCCCCGGCGGCGCGTCCACGCTCAGCGCCTGCACCGATCCGTCTGAGGATTTCATTACCAGCACGCCTTGCAACATGCCGCCTATGTCCTGGGCCTTGTCGGGCGTCAGGCGCAGCACCAGCCCGCCCTCGGCAAAGCCCATCTGTTGCGGCGCCGGGCCCTTGATCAAGCCGGACTTTAACGGAAAGAATGTCACCTCTGTGGGATGGGCCGCCGCCAGCGCGGGCGCGGCGGCATAAAGATCGAGCGACGAACCCAGCGCATAATTGATTTTCCAGGGCGAAGCCACCGGCAGGGCGGCACGCGCTTCGGCGAAATCCTTGGCAACGGCGGGATCGGCGGCGCCGTCGCCTATCTTGATCGGGAGCGTCAGGGCGTCGTCTTCCGGAATGCAGATCTGTTCGCAGACCAGAAAGTGCGCTGTCGCCTTTAACGGGAGCGTCTCGCCAATTTTGGCATCGGCCGGCACCGCGACACTGGTGAGCAGCCAGACCTTGCCCTCATAGCCGTAATCCATGAACGGCCCGACCGGCAGCCGCTTGGGCGTCGCCCATTGCAGCGCCCCTGCGCTCCAGCCGGCCGGCAGCGCCCATTCGATACTGGTGGCCTGGCCGACATCGCCGGGATTGACCCAATAGGTATGCCATTGGGGCCGGATCACCTGCTCCAGGGCGATGGTGATGGTGCTGCCCGGTTTGGCCGCGGCCTGTTCGGCGACCAGCCGCGCCTGCACCCGCGGAGAATGATCTTCCGCCTGCGCCAAGGCGGGGGCGCAGAAGGCCAGAACAAGCGCAACGGCGGCGAGAAAACGGGTCATGGCCGCCCTATACCATCCTTCCCCTTCCGCCGCTAATGTCCTGCACGGCAAAGGGGATTTCATGCGGGTGACCGGAGGAAAATTGGGGGGAAGGCGGCTTGTCGCGCCCGATGATGCCCGCGTGCGGCCTACTTCCGACCGCACCCGCCAGGCGATTTTCAACATCCTGGAGCATCGCGATTTCGGGATGGATTTTATCCTGGAAAATACCGCCGTGGCCGATCTTTTCGCCGGCACCGGGACGCTGGGGATCGAGTCGCTGTCGCGCGGGGCGCACTTCTGCCTCTTGGTAGACGACAATGCCGAAAGCCGCGCCCTGATCCGCGAGAATGTCGAGGCGCTGGGGCTGACCGGGGTGACAAAAATCTGGCGGCGCGATGCCACCGACCTTGGCCCACTCGGTGCGGGCGCGGGAGGGCCGTTCGGACTGGTTTTTCTCGATCCGCCTTATCGCAAGAATCTGATTCCGCCCGCGTTGAAAAGTCTGAAGGATGGCGGCTGGCTGGCGCCGAACGCGCTGCTGGTGGCGGAAGCCAGCAAAGGCGAAAACATCGAGACGGAGGGATTTACCGTTCTCGACACGCGCGGTTATGGCGAGACGAATGTCAGTTTTCTGACACCGGTTGTTGCAATTCAATAATGGTCACGTCACCAATGCAACATTGCGAAAAACCAAAAACAGCGGACCGCCGGCTCCAGGTGCGCGATAGACGCCCATGCCTGAGGTGATGCGCGCCGTGATTGCACTCAGCTCCCATCCCAAACTTTCGAGCGCTTCATCCTCAAGACAAGCCGTAGTGAGTTCAACAATGCCGTGCTCCTGACCAAAGCGCCTTGTTGCTTGGGCATTCGCGATGATCGTCTCCGGCAAAGAATCATTGGCCCATGCCCAAAGCCAACTCTTGTCTGTCGCAACGCTGCCGACGGCTTGTACCTCTGCGAATACACCGGGCTTGCCATCGCGCGAAAATACGAGGCACGCCCTATCGAGGTCGTAGTCCCAGCGCGGCCATGTTCCAATCTTGAACTCGGCTTCTAGCTTTTCGTTCTTTTCAAAAAGCGCATGAATTGCTTGATGCCTCCATTGAGCGTACCAGCCCGGCCCTTCCATCCGTGCCTCCGCTATCGCCGTCCGAACAACCGTTCGATATCGGCAAGTTTCAACTCCACATAGGTGGGGCGGCCATGGTTGCACTGGCCGGAATGGGGGGTGGCTTCCATTTCGCGCAGCAGCGCATTCATCTCCTCGGCATTGAGCCGCCGTCCCGCCCGCACGCTCATGTGACAGGCGAGCGTGCCCGCAACCTCTTCCAGCCGTTCCTTCAGCGACAGGGCATTGCCGCTTTCAGCGATCTCATCGGCCAGGTCGCGGACCAGGCCTTTCACATCCAGCTTGCCCAGCATCGCGGGGACTTCGCGCACCATCACCGCGTCCGGGCCGAAGCCTTCCACCACCAGGCCCAGCTCCGCAAGCTCGCCGGCCCGCGCCACAACCCGCGTCACTTCCGAAGGGTCCAGGTCCACCACTTCGGGAATCAGCAAAGGCTGCCTGGCGATGCCGCCATTGCTGAGTGCCTTTTTCATCCGCTCATAGACCAGCCGCTCATGCGCGGCATGCTGGTCCACGATCACAATGCCGTCCCGGGTCTGGGCGATCACATAGGTTTCATGCAACTGCGCCCGCGCCGTGCCAAGCGGCGTATCGGCAATGCTTTCCGGCGCCTCTTCCACCCGCGCCGACAGGATGGGCGCGCTTTCCGACGCGAACAGCGGCGCGCCCTCGCGAAATCCGCCATGACCGGCGGACGGTGGCGTGCCCCACTGATCGCGCACCGCAAAGTCCGGACTCTGGCGCTGGAAGGCCGACATTGCCAAGCCCGCCACGGTGGTGGAAGCCCGGTGACCCGCCTGGTTCAAGGCATGCTTGAGCGCCCCCACGATCAACCCGCGCACCAGCCCGGCATCGCGGAAACGCACTTCGGTCTTGGCGGGATGGACATTCACATCCACAAAAGCCGGATCGCAATCCACGAACAGCGCCAGCGCCGGATGGCGGTCGCGCGCCAGGAAATCGGCATAGGCGCCGCGCACCGCCCCGATCAACAGCTTGTCGCGCACCGGCCTTCCGTTCACGAACAGGAACTGCATGCTCGCATTGGCCCGGTTGTAGGTGGGAAGCCCGGCATAGCCGGTCAGCGACACGCCCTCGCGCACCGCCTCCACCTTCACCGCATTGTCGGAAAATTCCCGGCTCATGATTTTTGAAAGACGCGCCAGCCGGCCCTCGAACAGGTCTCCGTCGGCGGCCAGATCCAGCGCCCGCCGCCCATCCAGCGTCATGTGAAACGCCACATCCGGCCGCGCCATCGCCTGGCGCTTGACGATATCGCTGATCGCCAGGTCTTCGGAGCGCGGCGATTTGAGGAATTTCAGCCGCGCCGGCGTGGCATAGAACAATTCGCGCACTTCCACCCGCGTGCCATGCTGGCCCGCCGCGCGAAACGAAACCGGGCCCGGACCGCCGAGTTTGCCGCCATCCACCTTGATCTCATGCGCTTCGCCCGTCCCGGTGCGGCTCACGATGGCAAGCCGCGCTACCGCGCCGATGGAGGGCAATGCCTCGCCGCGAAACCCCAAAGTTTCGATATGGGAGAGATCGTCCTCGCCATTGCGCTCAGGCAGTTTTGAAGTGGCATGACGTTCAATGGCCAGGGACAGGTCGGTCCTGTCCATGCCGCTGCCGTCATCTTCCACCAGGATCAAGTCGGCGCCGCCATTCGATGCGGCAATTTCGATGCGGGTCGCGTCGGCATCCAGCGCATTCTCGACCAGTTCCTTCACGACCGCCGCCGGTCGCTCAACCACTTCGCCTGCTGCGATGCGGTTCACTGTTCCCTCGGAAAGTCGGCGGATCGCCATTACTATCCTTCACCCAAATACTGCCGCGCCAGAACCTTGCCTTCTTCCACGCCAGGCTGGTTAAATGGGTGAGCGGCGGTGCGCGTAGCGCATGAGCAGGTCCGGTGGACCTGCGAGAGCCGAGAACGCCCGGAGCGAAGCGAAGGGCCGGACCGGACCATCAGCCCTCACCCAAATATTGTCGTGCCAGAATTTTTCCTTCCTCGACTCCGGGTTGATCGAAAGGATCAACCCCCATCAACCGTCCCATCAAAATCGTCTCCAGCATGAAGTGCATCATCAGCGCCCCCATGCTGAAGGCGTTGACCTCTGGAACATGGATACCGCGCACCGGGCGGCCATTCTTGAACAGAGTCTGGGCGGTGGCGCGCGCTTCCGCGTCCACCAGGTCGCCCAGCCTTTTTCCCGCCAGGTAATCCAGCTTGAGCGATTTGGCGGCGGCGCGCGGCGCCACCGCGCCTTTGCCCTTGGTGTCCACCGTGACAATCGTGAACAACGCATTTCCCGGCCCGTCGCGGAACAATTGCAGCTGGCTGTGCTGGTCCACCGGCCCCAGCACCGACACGGGGGTCGATCCCTTGCCGTCCTTGCCCAGGCTTTCGGCCCAGAGCTGCCGCCACCAGCCGCCGAACACGGCAAGCGTGTCGGCATAGGGCCACAGGATCGTGGTCGCCAGCTTGTTCTCACCGGCCAAAGCGTGATGCAGCGCCGCCCCCTCCGCGGCAGGCGCATCATTGGCGCTTTTCGCCGCCAGGGTTTGCGCCAGCACGGCGCCGGCGCCCGCGCGCAACGCCTTGACGTCGATCCCCATCAAAATAGCGGGCAGCACGCCCACCATGGAGAGCACCGAATAGCGCCCGCCGATGCCGGTGGGATGGTCCAGGCGCTGCGCTCCGATGCCATCGGCGAAATCGCCCAGCACGCTTTTCTTGGGCTCGGTGATGACGGCGAAATGTTTTTTCAGGCTTTTGACGCCGGCTTTCTTCAAAGCTTCCGCCGCGGTCAGGACCTGCATCAGGGTTTCGGCGGTGCCGCCGGATTTGGAGATGGCGATGAAATGCGTTTTCTTGAGATCAAAGCGCTTCAAGGCGGCATCCCAGGAAAATGGATCGGGATTGTCATGAAATTCAATGCCGGGCTTCTTCTTCAATGCCGTCAGGGCCTGGCCGCCCAGGCTGGAGCCGCCTATGCCCAGCACCGCAATGGTCTTCATCCCTTTGATCGCGGCGGCGGCTTTCTGCGCCGCCCGCAGATCGTCGGTCCGCGCCGGCAGGCCCAGCAGCTCCAGCGATTTGCCCGCCGCCTGCTGGCGCAGCCAGACCAGCGCCCCATCGGCTTTTGCCAGCGATGCCGTCCAGGCATAGGGCAGCGGCGCGCCTTTGCCGGACAAGGCCAGATCAAGGGAAAAGCGAAGCGGGGAGGATTTTGAGTCGGACATGGAGACCATCCTAGCAGAGGGTTTTTGACGTTCGTTCCTGCCCGCCAAGCCATCAACAGGCGGCGTTTACGGCCCCGGCGTTGCCGGCTTGGCCGGCGGGACCGGCTGTTTCACCACCGGCTTGACCGCCGGCCTGACGCCGGGGGGCGGGACAGGCGCGGTTGTTCCACTGCCCGTGGCGGCTGAATTCGCGGATGTCCCCGATGATCCCGCAAGCGGCGGGGTCGGACGCACCGGCACCTTGGGCTGTTCGGGCGCGGAACGTCCTTCCGCCGGGGTTCCGGCCACCACCACGGTCAGGCGCGCGGGATCGTAAAGCTTCTTGGCCACCCGCTTGATGTCGTCCAGCGTCACCGCCTGAATCAGCCCATTGCGTCGCGCGACATAGCCGATATCCAGGCCCTGGCGCTGGAAGGTGTTGAGCTGGGACGCGATCCCGGCATTGGAGGCAAAGGCAAGGGGAAACGAACCAGTCAGGAACGTCTTGGCATCGTCCAGTTCCGCCTGGGTGGCGCCGCCGGCGGCGAACTTGGCCATGGTATCGCGCACCACCGCAATGGTCTGGCGCACCGCATCGGCGCGGGTGGCGACCGAACCCTGCATGATGCTGGCGCGGTTGAAAGCCGTCAGCGAGGTTTCGATGCCATAAGTCAGCCCGCGCTTGACCCGCACTTCATCGGTCAGGCGTGAGGAAAATCCGCCGCCGCCTACGATGTAATTGGCGACATAGCCGGCGATGAAATCGGGGTCCTGCCGCATGATGCCCGGCAGTCCGAAGATCACGGTGGGTTGCGGCACCGGCATGTCGCTGACATGTACGCCCGGCTGGCCCAGTTTGCCGATCGGGGGCAGCGGCGGCGGCGTTGTCTCCGGCACCGGCTTGAATGTGTCGGCGATCAGCTTGGTGGCGGCAGCGGCAGTGATGTCGCCCGCCACGGAAATCTCTATGCCGCCCCGTACCCAATGGCTTTTGGCGAACCCCTTCAGGTCTTCCAGAGTGATGGCCTGGATGGACGCGGCGTCGCCTTCGGAGGGATGACCGTAAGGATGGCCGTTGAAGAAGGTCCGGGCAAAAGCCCGCCGCGCCACATTCGGCGGCTGGCTCTCGGCCTGCGCCAGGGACTGGAGAATCTGGGTGCGCACCCGGCTCACCGCTTCGGGATCGAAGCGCGGACGGGTCAGCGCGGTCTGCAAGAGGCGCATCGCCTCGGGCAGATTCTCCGTCAGGGTGACCACCGAAACGACCAGATAGTCGCGCTCGACACCGGCGCGAAACTGGATGGCGCGGTCGGCCAGCGCCTCATGAAAGGCCTTGGAATCCATGCTGCCCGCGCCTTCGTCGATCAGCGAGGCCGCGAACGAGGCAAGACCGGGTTTGTCGCCGGGATCGTAGGCCGAGCCTGCGGGCATCGCCGCCGCCACCGCCACGATCGGCACGGTATGATCCTCGGCGAACCAGACTTCGGCATGCTTGCCCAGGTCGAGATTTTTGATGTCCGCGGCCAATGCGGGAACCGCGAAAAGAACAAGCGCGATGAAGGCAAGAAAGTGTCGCTTCATTTCGCGCCTCCCATGGGAAGCATATAGGCGGTGACCGCGTCGCGCCTGTTGAGGCTCTGCGCCGCGCGCCGGACGGCATTGCCGTCCACCGCGCGAATGCGCGACGGCCAGGCATTCACGTCATCCACCGTCAGCCCGATCATCAGGGCGGTGCCATAGGCTGTGGCCATGGCGTACTGGCTGTCGCGGCGATAGGTGACGGAAGCCACCAATTGGGTCTTGGCGCGGGTGAGATCGGCGGCGGCGGCTGGCGCGGCGGTAAAGCCCTGGATCACCTGGTCCACCGCCTTTTCAAGCGTCTCCAGCGACACGCCGGGACGCGGCACGGCATAGACGTTGAACTCCGCCGCATCGCGGGTGAAGCCGTCATAATTGCAGCCGGCATCGGAGGCGAGCTTCTTCTGCTCGACCAGGATGCGATAGAGCGCCGACGTCTGGTCGCCGCCCATGATCTGGGAGAGAAGCTCGAAACCCTCGGCCTGGCCCTGCGCCGCCTGGGCATAGGACGGCACGCGATAGATGCGGCTGAAGACCGGCACCCTGGCATCGGGACGCTGCACTGTCATCCGGGATTCGGCGATGCGTGGCGGCTCGGTATATTCCGCGCGAGGCTGAAGTTCCCGCGCCGGCACCTTGCCATACTCCGCCTGGGCCAGCGGCCTGATCTGGTCGGGGGTTACGTCGCCCGCCAGGATCAGGATGGCATTGTTGGGGGCATAATGATGATCGTAGAAATCCTGGGCCGAAACCCGGTCGAGGCGGCGCACTTCCTCCGACCAGCCGATCACCGGCCGGCCATAGGGATGCGACAGATGCAGCGCCGCTGCCATCTGCTCGCCCAAGAGGGCCTGGGGGTTGTTCTCAATGCGCATGCGGCGCTCTTCCAGCACCACATCGCGCTCGGTCGCCACGCTGTTGTCGCTCAGATCCAAATTCGCCATCCGATCAGCTTCCAGATCCATCGCCAGCTTGAGCCGGTCGGCGGCAATCTGCTCATAGAAGGCGGTATAGTCGTGGGTGGTGAAGGCGTTTTCCTCGCCGCCATTGCGCCCGATGGTCTGGGCAAAGGAGTCGCCCGGCACCTCCTTGGTGCCGCGGAACATCATATGCTCGAAAAAATGGGCCATGCCCGATACGCCGGGCGGATCGTCGACCGCGCCCACCTTGAACCACAGCATCTGGGTCACCACCGGCGCGCGGTGATCGGGGATCACCAGCACCTGCATGCCGTTCTGCAATGCGAACTGAAACACTTGCGGGGATTGCCCGCCTGCATGTTCTGGCGGCGCGGCATTGGTCGCGGCCGACGCGCTGAAGCACAGAGCGGTCAGCGCGGCCAAACCGCAGGCGGCGATCCTAGAGCCAGTCAAACCAGCCGCCCGATGCTTTCTTTGGCTCCGGCTTTTTGGGCGCGGTGCTGGGGGCCAGCGTACCGCTCAGCACGCGGTCGGTGAAACTCTGGTCGGCGGCGGCGGCGGCGGCGCGCGAATCCGCTTCAAGTTCGGCGCGAATTGCCGGATCGGTGTTCTGCGCCCCAGCCGTGGCCAGCAGCATACGCTCGCCCAAGCTGAGATTGGGACTCATGCCGGCCGCCACGGTGGCGGGATCGGAGCCGTTGAACAGAGCCGCCTGGGCTGAATCCGTCGGACCTTCCTGGTTCAGCGGCGGCGCGCCCGGCGCCGGCGGGCGCAAATTAAAATTGGGCGGAATGATCAGGGGCGCCTTGGTCACCACCGCGAATTCGTCGGGCGCCTGCTTGGTCAGGCCGGCTTCGCGCCGGATGCTGTCGCAAGCGGACAGCGACAGCGCCATGACGCCCAGCACAGCCAGCCGAAAATATATCTGAGTACGCATTGTGCCTCTAGGTCGCGTGCGGGTGCTCGGGCTTGAGCACCTCATAAATGATCGCGACGGCGCCCAGGGTAATGGCGATGTCGGCGATATTGAACACATACCAGTCATAACCGAAGGCGTAAAAGTGGAAAAAATCGGCCACCCGGCCATAAACCACCCGGTCGATCATATTGTTGCCGATGGCCCCGCCGATCACCAGCCCCAGCCCCAACGCCAGCGAGCGGCTGGTGGTCTGCCAAAGCCACCAGCCCAGGCCCAACACAGCCAGAAAAGACAGGCCCACCAGGGCAAAAGTTCCCACTTTGCTGGAGGCCGGAAACAGCCCGTAGGAAATGCCGGGGTTCCACACCATCACTAGGTTAAAAAACGGCAAGACAGGTACAGTGCCCCCCGGCGCCATATGGACAAAGTCCGCGCCGTACAAAAGAAAAAGCTTGGAGCCCTGATCGGCGATCAGCGCCACCGCCGCCGCGAGTCCGCCCAGCTCCCGCGGCCTCATGTGGGCACGCTTGGGGCAACCGCGGCGTCACAGCGGTTGCACAGATGGCTGTGGCGGGCCATCACTTCCGGGAGCACGCGCCAGCAACGCTCGCACTTGCCGCCCCGCGCCGACTCAAACCGCACCTTGACGCCCGGAACATCGGGCAAGGCGAAATCGCTGTCCGTGCCCGCCGCCACCGCCTCGATCTCCACGCCCGAGGTGATGACGATTTCCTCGAACGGGATGCTGGCCAGGATCTCCGCGTCGGATTCATTTTCCAGGATGATGAAGGGAACCGCTTCCAGGCTGGAACCGATTTTCTTTTCCGCCCGGGCAATTTCCAGGGCGCCCGTGACCACCCGGCGCAGGTCGCGGATGCGTTTCCACTTCTCGATCAGAAGCGGATCAGCCCATTGCTTCGGTGTGGCAAGAAAATCCTGCAGATGCACGCTTTGCCCTTCGCCGGGAAAGCGCGAGACCCAGGCCTCTTCCATGGTGAAACACAGGATCGGCGCGAACCAGGTGACGATGCGGCGGAAGATTTCGTCCATCACGCTGCGCGCGGCCCGGCGGCGCGGCGCCGCAGCGGCATCGCAATAGAGCGCATCCTTGCGAATGTCGAAATAGAAGGCCGACAATTCGTTGGTGCAGAAGGAAAACAGCGTCGCCGCAACGCGGTTGAAGTCGAAACCGGCATAACCGGTGCGGACATTTTCATCCAGCTCCGCCAGCCTCGCCAGCATCATGCGCTCCAGCTCCGGCATATTGTCATGGGCAATGCGTTCCTTCTCGTCGAATCCGGCCAGGTTGGCGAGCATGAAGCGGATGGTGTTGCGCAACCGGCGATAGGACTCGACATTGGACTTGATGATGTCCTGCCCGATGCGCAAATCCTCGGTGAAATCCGACGAGGCCGCCCACAGCCTGAGGATATCGGCGCCCTGCCTTTCCGCGATCACCTGCGGCGCCAGGGTGTTGCCCAGGGACTTGGACATTTTGCGTCCCTCTTCGTCCAGCACGAAGCCGTGGGTCAGCACACCTTTATAGGGCGCGCGCCCCCGTGTGCCGACGGATTCCAGCAGCGAGGACTGGAACCAGCCGCGATGCTGGTCCGAACCTTCCAGATAGAGATCAGCCTGGTCGGCCTTGGGCCAATGCGGGTCAATCGGATTTTCAAATGTGAAGACATGGGTCGAGCCGGAATCAAACCAGACATCCAATATATCGGTGATCTGTTCGTAATCCGCCGCCTTGCGCCCCTCGCCCAGGAAGCGTTCCGGCTTTGAGGTGAACCAGGCATCCGCGCCTTCGGCCTCGAACGCCGCCTCGATGCGCCCAAAGACCGCCGGATCGTTCAGCACCAGGCCGGATTTCTTCTCGACAAAGATCGCCAGCGGCACGCCCCAGGCGCGCTGGCGCGACAGCACCCAGTCGGGACGGGTTTCCACCATGGCGCCGATGCGGTTGGCGCCGCGCGGCGGATACCATTTTGTTTCACCGATCGCAGCCAGCGCCAACTGGCGCAACGTCTTGAAGCCATGATTTTTCATCGGCATGTCGATGGCGACAAACCATTGCGGCGTGGCGCGGAAAATCACCGGCGCCTTGGAGCGCCAGCTATGAGGATAGGAATGGCGCAGGGTGCCCTTGGCCAGCAGCTTGCCGCGGGCGATCAATTCCTTGATCACCGCACCATTGGCGTCGCCGTCCTTGCCTTCCGGCGTCAGGATGCGCTTGCCCGCGAAGATCGGCACGTTTGGCGCAAAGCTGCCGTCCGGCAGCACCACATTGAAAGCGTCGGGATTGTTGCGGGGATAATCGCGGTCTGCGCCCACCAGCAATTCAAAATCATCCTCGCCGTGACCGGGCGCATTGTGGACAAAGCCGGTGCCGGTATCAGCCGTGACAAAAGCGGCGGGCAGCACCGGCACATCGAAGGTGTAACCCTGGCTGCGGAAGGGATGCGCCGCCACAAGCGATTTCAATTCCGCCGTGTCCACCGTCCGCACCCGGCTCAGCATCATCTTGGCGTGCTTGGCGACCTGCTCCGCCAGCGTGTCGGCCAAAAGCAGCTGCTCGCCCGCCCGCGCCAGCGACTCTCCGGCGGCGTCGGCGATCTGGTAGAGCCCGTAGGAAATATCCGGCGAAAATGCGATGGCGCGGTTGCCGGGAATGGTCCAGGGCGTCGTGGTCCAGATCACGATGAAGGTATGCGCCAGTTCTTTCGGCGCTTTCACCAGCGGAAACTTCACATAGATGGTGGGTGAGGTTTTCTCGTGATACTCGACCTCGGCATCAGCCAGGGCGGTCTTCTCGACAGGCGACCACATCACCGGGCGAAAGCCGCGATAGAGCAGCCCGTTCTCCACGAACTTCATGGCTTCGCGCGCGATCACCGCCTCGGCCTTGTAGTTCATGGTGGTATAGGGATGCTCGAAATCCCCGATCTGCCCCAGCCGCTTGATCTGTTCGCGCTGCACATTCAACCAGTGGCCGGCAAAGGCGCGGCACTCACGGCGCAGCACGTCTCTGGGAATCTCGTCCTTCGCCCGGCCCTCGGCGCGAAATTTCTCTTCCACCTTCCATTCGATGGGAAGGCCGTGGCAATCCCAGCCCGGCACATACGGCGCGTCCTTGCCCAGCATGCCCTGGGAGCGCACCACAAAGTCCTTCAGGATGTGATTGAGGCCGGTGCCGGAATGGATATCGCCATTGGCATAGATCGGGCCGTCGTGAAGAATAAAAAGTTCCCGCCCCCGC
>Ga0210402_10002688_pt1 | contig 17148 bp, 17 predicted proteins | sample IncBWC7MmetaG_FD_161055 | JGI IMG/M metagenome (GOLD analysis project Ga0210402, IMG submission 161055) | Forest soil microbial communities from Barre Woods Harvard Forest LTER site, Petersham, Massachusetts, United States - Inc-BW-C-7-M | ecosystem: Environmental > Terrestrial > Soil >... | reverse complement strand
CCCGTAGTAAACTCCGGTCCTCGCCAGTCGTTCGCCGCGAACTTGACTAAATTTCTGAGTAACGTGGTAATTTAGTCAATTTCATTGTTGAACGCCTGGCTACGGTCCTCATTTACCCGTATAGTAAACTCCGGTCCTCGCCAGTCGTTCGCCGCGAACTTGACTAAATTTCTGAGTTTCGCAAGAGGTCTATTATTGGGATAAAAATAGGTGAAATAGCAAACCAACTAGGATATACTCCAACACATTTTATAGTCAAGCGGATGCCTAACAACAACTTCAAAAGCGAGATAGAGGGAGGGCCCCATGCATAACACTCACTTACAAGCGCTGTATACCTCGCTACCCACGAATAGTACGGATGCCTACATTGCGCGGCTGAGACAAATTCCGATTTTAACTGCGCAAGAAGAAACTGAATTAGCCGAACGCTGTTACCGCGATCATGATCTCGATGCGGCAAAAAAGTTGATCATTGCTAACCTGCGGTTTGTTGCGCATATTGCACAAACATACATGGGCTATGGTCTTGCCCTTGCTGACCTGATTCAAGAAGGCACTATTGGCTTGATGAAAGCCGTCAAACGTTTCGACCCAAAGGTCGGTGTTCGCCTCATTTCTTTCGCTGTGCATTGGATTAAAGCAGAAATACAAGAGTTTATACTAAAAAATTGGCGCATCGTTAAGATTGCTACTACGAAAGCACAACGCAAATTATTTTTCAATCTGCGCAAGATGAAGTCACGTTTGGGCTGGTTTAATCAAAAAGAAATAGAGACTGTCGCTAAAGATCTGGGTATAAAACCGGAAACTGTCCGTGAAATGGAAGCGCGCTTAGCCTCTCACGACGTGGGCTTGGACACGAGTTCTGACCAGAATACGGATGATAAATCGGCACGCTATCCGCTGATCGATATACACTTTGAAGATACGCGTTATGATCCCGCTCGCCTATTGGAAGCCAGTGATTCTGCTGAATCTGATCAGGAAAATCTTTACCAAGCGCTCGCTAGCCTGAATCCACGATCACAAGCCATTATTAAAGAACGCTGGCTTGCTGAACCTAAAACCACCTTGCAAGAGTTAGCTGATCGCTATCAGGTGTCGGCAGAACGAGTACGCCAACTTGAGCGAAAAGCTATTAAGGAGTTACGTGTCGCTATCGAGGGAGCGGTGTGAAAATTTCCATTAACAGTTTCAAGTCCAATAAAAGATACATCAGCGAAGCCGATTGCTTTTTGATGCGTTTTGATCAACAGCAGACTAAAAAATCAAAGTCTCAACAAAAGGAAATAGAAGAATATCAAGATTTATTCTCTAAGCGCGATATAAAAATAAGCGCTAGCGGCTCTTGATAACGCATACCACCATGCTTCTTGAAATTGAACTTAAATTAAACATTAATCCCGATCCCCGGCACGTTGATTTACTTTTTAACCACGCTCTTTTAGCACAATCGAGTCCTCTGTCCGTGTATTTAATCAGCCGATATTTTGACACGCCTGATTTATCCTTATGGCGTCAAGGGCTTTCACTGCGCCTTCGAGAAGAAGAGGATCGTACCATACAAACCTTGAAGACCACTGGTAAACAAATTGGCGATCTTCATCATAGACATGAATGGGACCAACCGATAGCAGACAGCTTCCCTGATATTCATGCCTTTGAAGATAAAGCAGTTTCTGAAAAACTGGATGCTATTATTGAAAAACGGCCATTGATAGAATTATTTCATACCAGTTTTAACCGAACACAATGGAATTTACGTAGACCCCCTTCCAACAGCCTGTGTAACAAACAAACCGGTGCCGTGTCGCTGTGTGAAAACCAGCCTAGCGAAGATGAGGATACCCACATAGAACTTGTCCTCGATCGAGGAAGCGTCAATACTGTTTTACAGCATCTTCCCCTGCATGAAATTGAATTAGAATTAAAGCAAGGTGATACGAATCAGCTCTATGAAATAGCCGCGATCCTTAAAAAAACCATTCCGTTAACCCTGGAAACCCGTAGTAAAGCACAACGGGGTTATTTACTTTATATGGATGATCATCATTTGTCAGCTGTAGCGGCTAGTGAGACTTGAGTGATTGGGGTAATATATTAGACCTCTTTCGAAACTCAGAAATTTAGTCAAGTTCGCGGCGAACGACTGGCGAGGACCGGAGTTTACTGCGGGTAAATGAGGACCGTAGCCAGGCGTTCAACAATGAAATTGACTAACACCACGTTTCGAAAGAGGTCTAATGAAATTGACTAACACCACGTTTCGAAAGAAGTCTAATCTTAAACCTAGAAGAATTTAGAGAGTTATGCTAGAACCCAGACCAACAAAGCAGGAAAGACGTATTGTTATCGAAGGAATCACAGAAAGCGGTGAAAGGTTTCGACCCAGCGATTGGGCTGAACGAATGTGTGGGTGTTTAGCCAGTTTTAACAATCGGCGTATGGTTTACTCTCCGCAACTTCGACCCATAGTAGACAACGAAAGCCGTGCGAAATGTCTTGTACTTGATCCAAGACTAGCAGAAACTAATCCAGAGGTATTTCGTTGTATTATGAAATTTGCGGATGAAAACCGTTTGAAGATTCATGAATACTATGAGGAAGCAGAGTAAGAAGCGCAACGCTTGAACTGATAGAGCGCGCTAAGGGTGAGTGAAAGCATAGTTTATGTGGGTAAGGCGCGCTTAGAACGGCAAGGACTGTACGTTAGGATTTTTCGTATAAGCATCAATAATTTCTTCGGCAATTTGTTCCACGAGTCCAAAATGTGAGTCATCAGTAATAAGACCTTGCTCTTCCCTCAAATTAGCGAGACGTTTTTCTACCAGTCTTTTGATGCTGCCATTTGGAAATAAACGCGCTAATACCCGGCGAGTTTCTGCAGGCCCTAGGTGCTGATAAAGTCTATTACGTAAATTAGCATCTTCTACGGTAGTACTAAAGGCCCATAATTCAATAGGACCCAATGTCAAGGTAAGTAATTGGGTATTCATACCTTCTTTTGTTGCGAACTGCGCCAAAAAGGTGGCGCCGCCTTCCCTAGGTCCATGTACACGTGTACGCAAGGCAATCGTTGCCGTCGGTGATAATCCAAATATCTTTGCTGATTTCTCGACAGATTGAGCAGGTCCAGCATCCATAATATAGATAGACGTGGCGAATTCTATCATTACCTCGTCAAAATCATCTAATGACTGCGATAATAACGCAATTTGAATATTCCATTTACGACCTTCCCGCATATCAACGACTACTTGATCGCGTACTGCTTTTGCTTTGGAAGTACGATGGAATTCGTCAAACACAATACGCTTAGGATCTTCCCTTAATTCAGCAATGCGTTGTTTATGATAATCTCGATATTGACTGGAAATACCGCCAATATTTTCCTCACTCAAATAATAATGACGCGCTAATACATAACGTGCCAGCATATACATGACAGCTGTTTGTCTGTCAGCCGCATCACCGCCACTCTTCGCGACTTCATCTAGATCGAGCGAAACAATACGCGCTTCTCCCAAATCAAAACGCGTTACTCGCGATAAAATAGGATACTCTCGAATAGCACTCGATATCATACGCGAAAAAGCGTTAATTAAGCTTTCACCTGTCGGTGCAGTAATTTTTCCATATAAATCTTCAATAATAGGTGTTCGACAAATAGAAGCTGCATCAGCTAATAAAGGCATCGCGTAACGCTGCGCAAGCGTCGCTTCGTGCGGAAAACCTGAGATAAATAAGGCATCAGTTACTTCCCACCACGTGGTATGCTGATCCGGAATAAAACCCATTTCTTCTAAAATTCCATCTAACAATGGCTCGATTCCAGCGGTATAAGGATAGGGTTTTTCATCGTCGGCAAGATTTTTATAAAGTTCATCGATCACTAGCCCTGCCATGTCGGAAATCGCATCATAAGGCTTAAACGCACCTAAAGGCGTGGTTAATAGGGTTAAAAAATTAACCAAAAAGCTACGCTCTTGCGGTGTAGGTTGACGACAACCTAACTGCGTATCAAAAGGATTAATAGAATAATCCGCGGTCATACGCAAACGATGGTAAGCAACCCAATAGCGTTGATCCAGTGGCAATGCTTCACGGAGTAGTGAGATAAGTCCACTGCTGGAAGGTCCAATATCAATAATTGCAATTCGCGGTAAGCGCTGCAGACCGCCAGCTAAGCAAAGCGCTAAATTTAGGGTATTGGAAAGTACTGACTTACCAGAACCTGGACGGGCATAAATCAGGTCAATCCAGGTAGTTTGTTCACTGGAACCCGGCTGAAAAGGCCAAGGTTTACCATCAGGGCTTCTAAATAACTGCGCCCCCGTTTTCCAAGGAGAGGCAGGACGCGTGATAGGCAACATGTAAACGACTTGCGAAAAAGGAATTATCGTCGGTGTTGCCACACTGTACGCCGATATCCCTAACATCGTCGATACTAGCCCGGCGAAGGGATCTCCTGATACTTCTGATACATCACAAGAACCCCATCCTTCTATTGCTTTTGCCAATTCAGCCGCGCGTGTTCTTAGCAAAGAAAGTTGACCTTCAGGCGCCCAGGTACATGCTGCCACACGTAAACGTACTACGGCGTCATCGGTATTGATAGCGATGTACTGCAATAAATTATTTGCATCACTCAGCAAACGATTTTGCGCCGATGAAAAACTTAGTACGGAGGCCAACATTGACTTGAGTTTTATCGTGCGTAAAGCATCACTTTCAATCAAAAATGAAATTCGCCAGGGAATTCTAGCCGCTAAGGCACGTTGTAATAAGGCATTAAATGGCTTGATTTCCTTGGGCAAAAGATCGATAAAGACACAGGAATAAATTTGATCGCCAAGACGCACTGTTCTTAAATCGAGGTTTTCAGCATCTCGCGGTAATACCTGCCGAGCTAATGAAGGCCAAAGCAGATCGGAAATGGTATTGCGTGATTTATCATATTCTTTTAGAGGTACCTTATCGCCAGGCAAGGCTGCTCGCCAATTTTTATCAGTAAAAGCTGGATCGGCCACAGAACGAATAGCGTGAATGGCATCATGTACCTCTAAAAGACTCGCTGTTATATTCAAAGTAACGAGATCGTGAAGAACTGAACGAACAAAGGCATCATGAGTATCACGTAAATCAGGAATAGCCGCTATGACATTTTGTGTTAGCTGAAAAGGCGGTATTTTCTTATCACGAATAAACTTAAGTTTGTCTTTGCTCGCACGCTGATATTGTTCCGTCGTTAAATTGCCGGGCCGCGTCCATAAAACAAAATAAACACTCTCATAAGCACAGTGCTGAGATAAAAAAGAAATTCGTTCTTTAAATAGGTCCGTTAAATCCAAACCTAAACGTTGACTGGTTTGTTGACCTGGCGCTAAAGCGTCTTTAATTAAATCACCAACAATTTGTTTATCGTAATGAAATAAAATTTGTAAAGCATGCCCTGAACGGGACAAGGCAGTTTGCAGACTTAAGGTTAGACCTTCGTGCAAACGTTCAAATTCAGTACTGCCTATTAACTGTGTTACCCCGGAAATTTTCACTAAAGAAATCAAAGAACCATCATGTGCGACGATAACCGTAGGACTGTCGGCTGTTTCTAAATCACAATAAGCTTCTGTGGTTTGTTTCAGCGATGTGCTCAGCCAGGCGAGAAAGGTATCCACTCCCTCCAAAAATGAATTAAGAAAGTTGGCCATCGCGTATTCTCAAGATATCGAGAGAGTGGTGTCAGGAGGCATCCTATTCCCTTTTCATGTTAAAGGCAGCGCGTGAAGGGAGTAAACGAATTGCCGCAAAAATTTTTCCTGAAAGTATAGTGTTGTCGCCAGATTCAATCAACAATTGACCAAATAGGGCAGGTTCTTGCATACCTTCACCCCATTCATCGACTATAATTTGTGAACGCAACTTGAGATGGCGATAGGCATTTTGGGCAGTTTCCTTATATTCGGTATCCTTATCCATTGCCATAAATAACACATGACAGAAAGCATTCAGATAGCTTTGTGATATTTCAGGTAAATAAATTAATAGCCCCCCGCCGTATCCGCCAGCCCCTACTGACTCTAGAAAAAAACACTGCGTACAAAAACCACAGCTAGTGACTAAATTCGGCATCTTGTTGTTAAAATAGTTCTGATCTACATTGACGATTTCCTGGAATTTCTCGGATTCCTTTCCACAAAACTGACAAGAAAATTGATCGCGACGAAAAATTTTTTGGCTAAAATCAGCAAAGAGCGGATCCAATTTACGACGCATAAAGAGGCGCCAGCCTTCAGGATTAACATTTAATTTAAGTTGATACACGTTTTTTTAATTAACCGCTAAACCTGTTGTACCATAAATACCCGCTGCGCCACTCGTGTCGCCAAATACCGTTTCCCCAGCAATCGTAAAAATATGTGGTAAGAAAATAAGCGCAGACCCCACAAACAAAAGGGCAATAGGCGTACCAATAGGAATTTGCGTAGGGTTATCTTTGTGCGCCTTAAACTTTAACATCGCCGCCATTACAAATCCCATACCCGCCATGTAGGCACCTGCCGTGATTAACTTAGATAAACCGTAGAACGAATAGGTGATAGTCAATGCCATATCACCTAAAGTCCTTACCCCGTCGGCGTAGCTAACAGCCACGTAACTTCCAGTCATTAAAGCAACAACAAGCGTAACAAACGCCCGATAAGGCCTATCTATTACACCTTTATATTTTTTTTCTTTCATGAATGGCCAGCCACCTATTTTAAGCAAAGAAAGGATTCTTATAATGAAATAAAAACCCTCTGACATAAATTGCTTAAACTTGCAGTAATTTTTAAAGGCCTGTGGTCCCCGTAACACCACCCGCTCCGCTTGTGCCACCAAAAATAGTGTTCCCAGCAATACCAAAAATATTCGGTAAAAATATCAATGCCGCACCAATGAACAAAAGCGCAATTGGAGTACCTATAGGAATCTGCGTAGGATTATCTTTATGCGCTTTGAATTTCAACATCGAGGCCATGGCAAAACCTATTCCTGCCATATAGGCCCCAGCAGTAATCAGCTTAGCCACATTGGCAAAAGAACCTGTCAACGTGCTCGCTACCGCTCCGAGATCCGTGGCGGGAGCCGCATGAGAAAGCTCTGCGTAAAAAAATGGAAAGGTAAGTATGGCTAATTTGGCCTGCCAAATTGTCATACGCTTTGATAACTTCTTTGCAAAAGATCTATTTTTCATGAAACACTCTCCCCAAGGCTTAGTATCCTATTGATACTGGTGTCAGTATATACTCTTCGCACTTGAATTTTCGGTCTGCGTTGCTCACTCAGCTCGCAATCCTCATGTATCAACATACACTCCGATTGCTTGCTTTCGGCTCGCCTTGCCGAAAACCCAATTGCTGTGAGTATAAAACAATCTTACGTAATGCCAAAGCTCGCCTGCAACATCTCTCGTGTCCCTTCAATATTAACAGCTAATAAGCCAGCAATAATATGCGTCACCGCTTTCCCAAAGGTACTGCGGCCATTAGGATTCGACGTATGTGTGAGATAAACCCAACCTCGTATAAAAGAGATAGTACCTATTAATTGTATAAAGCGCAAAATAGCTTGCGAAGCAACGGGGTTCCAAAGACCTTTGGAGGAATGATAACTCATCGGATCTGAGACATTGGTAGTCGCGAAGGTGGACAGCAGCATGCTTTTAAAAGCGGTTGGTGCATAAAGGAGCGCAGCACCTGCAAAAAAAACCATCATCGTAGCTTTAAAATTGGTTTGTACCGACATCATAGTACGTAAATCCCCATACACTTTAAGCTGATAGACACCACGAAAAATAAAAGCAATTCCCATAATATAAGCCGTTGCCGTAATCAACCGGTAAATACTAGGAAATTCATTGCTTACGTTGACAAGCATGGTTTCAACAACGGGAAACTGCATGCCCATTCCTCCGCAGCCGCTAAGTAGAAGACACGCTAGCAGTAAACAAAAATGCTTAATCAGGTCTGATTTTATGGTCAACATAACATATTATCTATCATTTGGGTTATAACCAATGACGGCTCCAGAACTTAATGTGACGATTCCTTGTTCAGGATCAATAGAATCAATAGAACCATAACCCGCTAATGTATCTCCAACGCCTAGCGTAAGCATAGAACCATCTTGTGCAGTGAACCAAACTCGGCCTGGAATCATCGCTCGGACATAATAAATTGCTTTGGGTGCTTCTTTCTTTTTTTCATCTTTTTTTACTGGCTTCGTTTGCTTTTGCATTAATAATTCTTGGTTGGTATGCAAGTCTTGGAGCTCATCGTTTACTTGTGTCAGTTGTGTATTTAAACTTTGTAGTGACGTTTGAACATCAGATATTTGAGAGTCTAACGAATGAACTGCCGACTGAACCTCTGCCTGTCCTTGCGCAAGATGAGCTAAACGATCCGTCGCCACTTCCTCGTTTACATGCGGGTTAATAGTGGCATTCTGTTTTGGAATTACCTGCTGAATTTTTTCGACCGTTTGCAGTTTTGTAAACGCCGTATGGAATAATTGATTAAGCAATTTATAGGCTCCATAAACCAAAAATATAAATATAACCCCAAAAATAATATGCTGCCGATTTATCCGCTCAAACGCATGCGACGACGCTACTGTATGAGTCGCTGTAGAGTGCGGTTCTGACTCCGGCTCGTGGAATTTGTATTCTTCTTCATCACTTGGATTATAAGTTTTTTTGTCCATCACAACCTCGTACTATAAGACATTTAGAAACTAGCTTGATTCGGGTAAGGCCGCTAAATCAGAAAGAAATAAAATACCCATAGGGGTACCTGAATAAACATGTACGGTTGGCGGCGTACTGAAAATACTTCCTAGAACTGATGCATATTGCACACCTACTTGACCTAAACCAACAAAAATTCGGTCACGGGGCTTCAAATCAGGTGCTTTGGTACTAGGATTAATCACGATAGCCCCTGCATAATTTGCATTTGAAGCTAAGAAAGACTGCCCATAACCTTGTATGAACGCGGAAGCAAATAAAGTTCCATAACGTAGCCAATAATGGTTATTGGTATAACTCGACAAGGCGGTACGTGCTGTACTTTCATCGATAGCCACTGTATTAATAGCGATACTCTGTGACAATTTTGGTAAAGTTAAGGTATTAAAAGCAAGCAAAACTTTTTTTCCTTGATTGCTTAAAGTACCTATTAAACGAGCTCCCTTAAATTTACCTTGCACAATTTCTGCTAATATAGGGCCCGGTTCATCGCTATTCACAGCGGTCAATAGCACAGCGTACATAATCGTCCCTGCTTTTACGGCGGGTGGTGCGCCGCTCGATGCCATACTCGAAGCAGAACCTGCCACACCACCTCCTACTATTTGACCAGACAATGTGGGAATACCCGCTACATATTGTTGTGCGGGTGAAGTCCAGGCTACAAATAATTGAGCAGCCTGCGTCGACATAGACGATTGTATTTGTTGCTGTAGTTGATCCGCTTTCTGTGCAGATATCTGTTGTGCCTGCCGATCAAGGATCGCTTGTAATTCTGGATTTGGATTATCGGATGCATTTGGCAACAAACTAACAGAATTGGCTGAAGTAACATTGCCTAAACTAGATTGGGTCACGCTGGGAGGGGTAGTGCTTCCCAAAAGATTGCCCTGGGCATCACGCACAATACCGTCAGCGCCGACAGTGGCAATCGCTTTTCCTTGACTATCTCTAACGATTCCATCATTACCCACCGTTCCAATTAAACGACCTTGTTTATCATAAACAGGTGTTCCTGGCGCCGTAGCGCCAATTTTTCCTAATACCTGATGAGCCAAGCCACGCACAATACCATCATGATCTATGGTAGCGACGATTTTACCTTGCGCATCACGTACGCGCCCATCTGCGCCTACTGTGCCAATCAATTTCCCTTGATCGTCATATACCGGTGCCCCTGGAATAAAGCCAACTGGAGAGTTAATATTACCAACTCGCCCTATAATGCCGCCTTTTACATTACGAACCGTTCCATCGGGTCCTACTATTCCTATAACATGCCCTTTTGCATCGAGTACTTTCCCATCTACCCCAACATGGCCAATTAAATGACCCGTTGCATCGTAAACAGGATCGCCCACCGCGGGAACGGCGGCACTTCCTATCACAGAACCATCGGCTGCTCGCACTAAACCATCAGGACCAACCTCTCCAATAATTTCTCCGTTTTTGTTTCGGACCTTTCCATCGCTACCTAAGCGACCTATCGCTTTACCGTGTAAATCATAAACCAAAGTACCTGCTCTAAGCTGGCTAGGCTGTAGCGATAAAGGCGTTGCTATTCCTGAGTGATTTAAAGTTTGATTGACACAAGCTGAAGCGCTTTCCTCGCACGTATTACAACAAGAGCAAGGTCTAGCACAAGAATTCGCACCGAGTTGTGTAGATTGATTAAATTGCGAAGTAGCCAGTAGCGTAGGAATGGCACTAGCTCCCGTTTTTGCGGCGAGTGCAGCTTGTTGAAGATTTTGTTGCTGCTGTAGACGTTGATAATCTGCTGAAGGCGATTCTTGAATTCCACCCGGAATGGATTTAATGTTACCAGGGGAACCTTTTAGTTGTACCGAGGAATTAGCCGGGGGTGCTGTTTTATTTATCAAATGGCCTAATCCAAATATTAACGCAAACAAAACAATCAACGTCGTTACAATGATAATAGTTCTTGTTCGGACATTCCTAAATAAATGTGTAATATTTTGCAATTTCAAATTCATAGAAATATTTAAAACCCTTCAACTTTTAATTGTACAGATTGACCATCTTCAAAACCTAAAATAAGCGGCGTTTTAGGCATCTCATAAGCTTTCATGCCATCAGGGCTAGACATCGTAGCAATCCACGCTGGCGAAATTAAAGTCAGACGTGTTCGCACATATAAATGATTATTTCCGTCATACCAGGCTTCAGCAGGACCACCGGAAACCTTCAAAGGAGTACATCCCTTGGGAGCAATGCCTTCTAAAATATTCAGCAAGACAGGATCTGCACTACTCGGCAGACTGCGTCCTAAAAGAGCTTTAGCATTCGGGCCATTACCAGGAATGCGTAAATCAATACGATAATCCACTGCCTTCTGACCAGAAATTAAAGTAAGCATGATCGGCGTTGTTAAACCTCGTAGCTGCACAGCCAAGTTTCCTACATTGTACAAAGCGGTCGCTTGTATCATGAGCAGGTTACTTTTTTTATCCCACTGAATATTAAACGCCTGTGGATTACCAATATCATAATTATCAACCGGCCACGGTTGACCTGTTGAATCTAGAAATGCCAACGTAGTCACATAACCTTGCGCCAAACGAATAACCGAAGGCGTGGCGCCGGGCTCTAATTTTACGTATTGGGAAGAAATGGTCGGACGTGGAGGCGTACCTGGCGTGGTTACTGCAGCGGCTTGTGTCTGATTAAACAACTGCCGTAGTCGCTTAATCTGCTCAGGTGTCATGGGCAGCATGGTTTGTGTCACGGAACCGAAAGCGGCTTTATTGAGTGATTGGATAGAAACCGAAGCATCGTTACTTGTGCTACTCGCTGATGCATCACTTGCACCAGCCGCTTTGGCAGTAGGTGTACTCTCTAACGTAGAGGAAGGAGATGTACCACTTTGTGCGTCATTAGGTAGCGCAGCCGCTTCTGAAACCGGATTAAACAATACCATCAATGCGAATACGAATATCCCAGAAGCAAAATAATTTTTCGCGATAGCGAAAATTCTAGCGAGAAATGCATACAAGGACGCTCCATCGCCTCGGTTATTATTATTTTTGATCAATATCACAGAAAAAAGTTTACTCATGCATTAACCGGTAATACCACCGCCTCCCGATACAATAAACTGTGCTATCCCTATGCCACGGGGAGATTCCAAAGGTGAAACACGTACAATAAGCATCGTCACAGTAACGGCTTGCTGAGAAAATTGGCTAGCACTTTGAAAAGTAATTAACATGGGAATTTGCACTTTCCAGGTATAACGGCCGGCCATCAAGCCTTGTTCAAGCACGACCGGTACACCCGTTGCAACCGATGAAACAATCAATTTTTTTGCAATGACGGCTTGCAAATTGTTCGAGCTTTTTACGGCATTAAAGAACATTTGCTTCCCTTCCGGCGTGAAATAATCTGCTGCCTGCTGCAAAGCTTCTCGATAATTAACAAAATTGTAACTGTAGGTAGCCGTTGCAGCCGTGTTAGCCCACTCTAATATGGCAGAATTCGTTAGATTGGGTTGTTCAAATGGAACTAAAGGAACGATGCGGCCATCGTTGCTACTAGCAAAATAACGTGGTGCCGGTGGATTCGCGATGATGTAAAACAAGGCCCCCGCTAAAATTAATACAATAAAAAAGCTTAGCAGTAACGCGGCGACAACCTTGCGATAATTGTCTCTATAAAATTCATTACGTAATTTAACGATTTGCAGCGCATCTTCTTTCATTATTCTCTCTTTTACAATTTTTTTATTAACTACACACTTGCTCGTACTGGCGAATCTAGAGAGACCACACGAGTTATTTTTCCATCCATAGAAGTTGCATAGAAATCCGGAATAGGGCGAAAAATGCTAAGATTTATGATTACACCACTGAGCAGTGCAATAACAACCAGAGCCACTAGTAGCCCGATACACACCCGATTATAATTATCTCGGTAAAAACCTTTACGAGATCGAATCAATTCAATTCGGTTACCCACCTTATCCTCTTCATCTAATCGGAACGTATCTAGATGAACTATACCCTAATCCCATGAGAAAAAGCTAATATTAGTTGTATAATTTTATTATACTTTGCCTAATTTTTTTCCTACAAAAAGGCCGTTTTACCTTTTTTTGGCCACTTTTTGTAAGCTTTTTATCCTTATTGGCTATCTTCTGGCTGTAACAGTCTAGCCCTGATCTCTATTGAAAAAATTCGTGGCGGCTCGTTACTAAAACCCCCTAATTTCTGTTGTCGCTGCCCTTGCCAAGCACTCGCCGCAATAAGGCGGGTGTTCAAGCCTTGTTGCAACAAATAATCAACTACCGCTTGCGCCTGTTGCTGCGCTAAACCTGTATTGAGTTTCGGGTTCGCCAACGACGGCGTATACGCTAAAACATTAATTCCATAATTCTTGTCTAGATTAAGTAAGCGAACGATATCATCCAGATGACGATAGGAAGTCACTTGCAAACGAGGGCTACTTTTAACAAAAAACCGCTGATTAGACAAAATTAATCTGAGTTCATCACCTAACCTTATGATTTGTACACCCGCTTTCTGGAGGTTATCGATCAAGTTTTGTCTCTGAACCGCAATGGAAATTGGAGCAAGTGGTGTACACGGCTGTCGGTTAGCACAACCAGAAATGAGCAAGAAAATTAAAATAAAAAAACGATAAAATAAATTCATAAAGTAAATGTACACCTTTTCAATGATTAAGTGTCGTCCTTTTTTTGACGGCTTGATTCACGCTCTTTTTTAATACTGTTGACAAGTTCATCCGTTACTTTTCTCACCTCGTCCGCTGATACAATAGTGTGTACAGCGGGCGGATAATGCGTTACTAAACGCATATCTTTAACAATTTCAGTAGCGATATTACTAGCCTGTTTTTCAAATTTACCGGATACCTTTTCTATTATGGCAATTTTTTCTTGCGTAAAGCTACGATTTAAAAATGGAGCGCTAAACTGTTCTAGATCGTCAACCAACAACTGACTACGCAAGTTGGCTGAAACATTGAGTTTGGTAAATAAATTTAACTCATCACTCTCTGGAATCTCTTCTTGCTCTATGCTCTGCTGTTCATCGTTCGCTGTCGACTCCACTTTGTAAAGGGCTAACAAAGCCGACAATGCTACTTGGATCGGTTTTAAACCAGCTTGTTCAAACAAGCTGCGCGTTAGATCAGAAATTACACTGGAGCTATCTAGTTTATGCAAAGAAAAAGAATCTTTTGCCATCAGCTTTTTAAAATCTTGTAAGCGCCGTTGTAGATCAACCATAATTCGGTTAACGGGTAATCCCACTTTTAGAAACTGGTTCAAGCGCATACGTAAAACAGGTGATGGATTGGCGTAAAACAAACGCGCACGAATAATTTGTGATTTAAATAAGATATGCGCTTCACCTTCTCGCTGCTCTTTTAGATCTAATAGGTCTATGCGGGCACGCTTTTCGCTGGAAGCACTACGCGTATCAGCATAGTTATTAAGAATACTCTCTGATCGCGTCTGAAAAGCGTCTACCTTAGTAACCCAAGCCTCACCTGCGCTTTTGGAAAAAAAGTCCCACGTTTCTAAAGGGTCTTCCAATTTCATACATAGTTTAATATTACAATTGGCTCCAATTGACGCGGCTTCTTCTTTGGAAGCTTTTTGAAAGGCAGGCAAATCTTGTCCCGCAAAAACAATAGAGAATCCTAGAGACCGTGCTTGTGCTGGCACTACAGAAAATCCAGGGACAGCATAGTAACCGTACTCATCCAAAACACATAGATAGGGTGTTAAGGCATTGGTCGGCTTACGTTCGATAATATCACGGTAATCACCTTCCACTTCTTCACCTAAACCCGCTGCCAACATTGCTTTTAAAGAAGCAATGATGACTTTTCCTAAATTTGATAATTCGTCAGGCGATTTTTCAAATGCAGGTAACAAAACTAGCAAGATTCGACGGTTCAAAACCACGTCTTTCAAATCTACTTCGGCTAAATTTGTTCGTAAAATATGTCCGTAGGTATCTGCTAAGGATCCAAATACCCGAGTTAATTGCATGGTGATAAAACCGTGCTGCTCTAAAACCTGGGAGACCTGTTTACCTTTTTTTGATTTATCATAACCCGGTAAATTAATCAGATAGTTGGTAATAGGTTCTAACACCACATCAGGCACTTCATTTAAGCTCAGTGGTTCTTGACCGTCACGTGGAAAAACCTTATCTAAAACGATATTTTCTACGCGGGATAATTCAAAATAATTTCGCACGACATTGACATCGAGCAAAATAGCGCCTTGGTCACGCATATATACCAGCAATTTCATGAGGGCTTCAACGAATACAATCGCCCTTCCCTTCCACATATCACCATCCGGTGTGTTAGCACTTGCATCCATTAAACTGATGACAAGTTGCGACAACATACTCGATGAACCGTTGGCAAAAGGATTCATGGTGTTAGATAAACGTTTTTCTTGAGGGCCTACAATATCCCGCGCACCTGTCATAAAATTGACGACTAAAATATCGTCTTCGCGCCCCAGAAAACGCGCCATAGAAAAAAGCTTAGCAAATAAACTATTATCTCCCTTTCCGTCGACATAAATAAAACCACTGCCTTGCACTAAGGAATTGAAAGCCAACGATATTAACGCTTCTGTTTTACCACTACCGGTTGAACCGAATATTAAGCAATGGGTACGCATATCGTCATTGCTAAACCAAAGCTCTTCTCCCGTAGAAATTTCATTGCCAAAAAAACAAATACCTCGCGATTCTCTTGGCTTATTGTTTCCCGGCGCCAAGTCATTATAGTCAAGCCTGTGAGCACGTTGTGGCATACGAAACGGCAACGCTGTCTTTCGGGTATACGCGTAAACAAAAGAAAGAATACCTAATAAAAAGACAGCATCCGCTACGGCTGGAATAAAAAAAGAACCGCAAGCAAAACCTACGAGTAGAACGGTTACAGATTGAGGACTTTTAAAAAAATCAACAAAACGTTGCCCAAGCGTACGCGTATCCCGTATTAATCGACGAGGATCTTGTTCGTGTTTTTGTTCTAGACCGCGTGCTACAGCAACCATAAGTTACTTTTTTTACTCTCCATCCGAATCTGGTATATATAAAATATCCTTGATCGCCATATCTAAACCATTCACGGCCTCATCTACCATAGGGATCAGTAACCGCCTTTCCATCGCGCGTTCAACATTCCAGTGGGCGAAGGGTCCAGCCACCTCGGAAAATACACTTTGACGGCCTACGGAATTTAACATAAACCATAATGTCCTATCGGTGGGCTTTAGCCATAAAAAATCAGCTGACGCTAATACGCCTTCTTTTCTCGCTAAAACTAACATCGAAGCCATCACTGTTAAGGTGTAAGCATGGCTTTGTATAACTCGATTAACGGCTTTATTATTTTTATGTTTCTCCCATAAATCGTTAACCCCAGAAAAATTAAGTCGCTTACCAGTCGCCGATTCCGCTATTTGCAACAATAATTTAAGCGCACCTTCTCGATCGCGATCCACTCGTGCAGCAAAAATAACGAACAAAGCCTTAGTAGCTTGGGTTAAATGTTCCACTCCCTGCCAATACTCACCTAATTGCAAAACGAAAATCTGATGGGCCGCTTCTCTGCGTACTTGCGCGGTAGTTTGAGTACCAATTCTAGCCCCCATTGTCATCGTTGCGGATACTATTTTTTCTTCGTGTAACAAGTGATATTTTTTAGCGAACTGCATAGGAGATAAAGCCATCGCCCAGGGACCTTTGTCGATATCTTCTTGAACCAAATTAAGATGCATCACTGGTGATATCTGTGGCCAATTCTTTTTCTCGGCCTCTGCAAGCGACTTCATGGAGTAAACTTTTTTAAACTGTAAGTTAACATGGCCGAAGTAGATAAAAAATGCCAAAATTACAAGAATAACGATAACAGGATAGCGTAGATAAGCACCTACTTCCCCGCTAATAGCCAATAGTTTAGAAAATTCAACTTGGTCAGAAGGCAAATCTGCTATTTTTGCAGGTAAATAGGCAACACTGGGCAATACAGCCGCAATGAGGCGCGCTTCAAAACCTTTTATTGCCAGCAAAAATCCAACAATCTGTGTATGAAAGAAAGCCCACAACAGCCATCCTAACACAAATAGACCAATCACAATCCACAAAGGAGCAAGGGAATTATCGGCTGACTGCTGCTGTTGACCTGAAGAAGGGGGCATAAATATTCATTAGACCTCTTTCGAAACGTGGCAATTTAGTCAATTTCATTGTTGAACGCCTGGCTACGGTCCTCATTTACCCGGAGTAAACTCCGGTCCTCGCCAGTCGTTCGCCGCGAACTTGACTAAATTTCTGAGTTTCGAAAAA
>Ga0210402_10002687_pt1 | contig 17152 bp, 17 predicted proteins | sample IncBWC7MmetaG_FD_161055 | JGI IMG/M metagenome (GOLD analysis project Ga0210402, IMG submission 161055) | Forest soil microbial communities from Barre Woods Harvard Forest LTER site, Petersham, Massachusetts, United States - Inc-BW-C-7-M | ecosystem: Environmental > Terrestrial > Soil >... | reverse complement strand
GTTTCGACATGATCCGACTGCTGAACAAATTGACACCCTCATTCCCATTGATCCAGTTCTCCTGATGGACGGAATTGACGCTACTCATACTGTTCGATCAGACCCAGGTATCAGCGTGAGTACAATATGTAACTTCCGAAAATATTTCTCTAACTATCGGGACAATAGTTTTCTTCTGAAAGGAATTTATCGCGGGAGGTTCTTGACAGTCATTCTATACATACAACAACCATCATTAAGACACCGCCTCAACAACACGGGGGACTCCTTGATTTACATGTTCCTAACAGCAATCTGAAAGGTGGTGCACGAGACGTCCAGCTGGATGCAGCCTTCCGACCCAGAGTTAACGTATCTCATCTACGTCGGGAAAACGAATTATATCGGGTCATCGAAAGTCTTGGAGGGATTGTCAATATCCACACCAAAGAGTTCTTCGAAACCCATATGGCCTTGATCGAATCCCTGACCAAATCTGGCGAGCCGACCAGTGCCCCGGTCGGCACCCGTATCGATAAACGCACAGCGAACACAACTTTCAATAATATGGAAAGTCGGGGAAGAATTAAAATGCTCAAAACATCTGTTACCACTCATACCGGAGTAAGCCGTCCTGCATGCATCGTGTACCTGCCGGATATCGATCCAGCCAAGATAAATTCCTTTCTCACGGATCTCGGCCGCACTCTCCCGCCGAATGAGCCTCAACCGATGGCGGTCAAGAAAATTGACAAGCCCATGGAATATGGTGCCGCCCACCCAACTCCGGCTCCAAGAGGAGCACTTCCCCTTCAATTATTACAAATGGAACAGCCCGGCGATGATCACAAAGAACGATGGAGCAAAAATGCTGTTCGAGCTGACCAGCTCTTTTCCTACGATGATGCCACTATCCGAGATGTCTTGCTGACGGAAAGGACTACATTAGGGCAACTATATGGTTTCATCGTCGGGAAAGCTGTGAGAGCTCGTGAACTCCATCTTTCAACTCTCCAAGCATTCGAAAACTCCAGCTCTTCTTCGCAAATAGTCTCCCGCGATCAACGTATTGTTCACATATCCTACTATTGTCACGACCTTCCGCTTTCGACCTATTGCTCTGTAATATCCTGCCTGTCTCACAGTGACGACCTAACACGCCTCCTGGCTACAGAAGAAGGTCGGCAGACACTGGTACGAAACATTCCTGCCCATCTCCATTCAATATTGCAAATTGGCAGGTCAAGGGCTCGGTCACGATTTCTCGATACTCTAGAGACGCTTAGGTGTCTGAAATTGGTGACGCCCTTACAAGTAACGGATTCTGATACTCCATGGATTACCTGTGCCGCAAATGGTGACTACCCAACTGCTTTTGACGTCGATTCATTGGAAGGCTGGACCGTAAGCACGCCGATGTCCGCTCCTGTATACTGGCATTTCAGTACCATGGTTCCCCTTCATCTCTGGGCCATTTCTGAAACCGCGCCTCCATTCTGGCAGGACATATCGGTCGCTTCCTGCGCCGATAGCATTGTATACTGGCGGTTACTTCAGGAAGCCTGTACCAACAAACAAATCTCCGTATTCCCATCTTCCCACTTTTCGAGTGCAAACGGTCCCGTGAATACGAGTACAAGCGCGGCGAGATCCCTTCGTCGTGCTATATCTTGGAATCCTGACTATGTTTTCACCTGGCATCAGACACAATATCTCAAGAGGTTCGTGGGGTTATCTACTGGGAACACGCCCCTCCAGCATGAGGATGGAGGAGGCCCTCGAATAGAGAAAATTTCTTGGGTCATTAGCGCACCCCAACACGCAATCCAAGAATACTTTAGGTTGACTCATTCAAAGTTAACCAAGGAGCTCGAAAAAGCCCGCCGCAAACTGGAACGCAAAACCACCGAGATTAATGCTAAACTCGCTACAGAGACAAAGATTCTACTTGCGAAAAAGGGTGCAGAGGCCCGAATCCAACGAGAAACAGACTGGGACGACATGCTACATCGAGTTCATCCAGCGCCGCTGAAAGGCGCGGCTTCCACCCGTGTGCGGCGAGTACGGACTCGTTTTCTACAGTCAAGTTCTGGAAAGGATGTCCAGAAATGGGAAGGTGAAATTACGGACGCTATACACGAGGCGAACATGGCTGCGAAGAAGGTGTTAAACGTCGCGAAAAAGCGACCAATCGCGACAAAACCTGTTCCTCTTCCGCTTGCCTTTCCTCCCACAGTTTCTTCGAATCCACCTGAGAAATCCATCGAGTTACTTATTGCTGAACAAGGACCACCGATTCCTTCTCGACAAGCAAACAAAGTCAAGACCAAACGCAAAGTAAAAGTAAAAGATTCGGCAGAAGGTGCTTATTCGTGCGGATGAAAATTATTTATCGACTAAAAATCTAAATTCCAGCAGGCGAGTCTCCTGAAGTCAATCCTAAACCCCCGCTTCGCCGGCATCGATTTCAATGGAATCGGGACTACGAAGAACTAGCTCGCGATGCTTCCGCCATAATTAAGGCTCGTTGTCGCAACCTCCCGAGACTTGACTGGGGGGCATTTGAGCAAGTCTTTCCTGCGGTCCCTAGGAACACCGTTCGTCAGCGCTTGTCTCACATTAGGGAGACTCCTGGAAACGAGGCTTATTTAAACCGCTTGGAGGACAGGTGGTACGATCTCTGGGTCCAACATAGGGGCACCACACTTCTGCCAGACGACGATCCCTATAGTTCGTCCAATTTTAATCTCATCAATCATATCGAATTTCTCCGCAACCACGTTGACAAAAATGCCGTGTGAGTTCTTCGCCGATCTGCAATAGCTTGTTGCTTAATGTTTAACAAGACGAGTCGGGTTTGCGCAAACCCAAGAGAAAGCCACAACCATCATCCCGATGTCCGTCGATTGGCTTCTGGAAGAGTTCGACGTCGTCGAGAGTGCGCCAAATTGTCCAACTTGGGATTTTATGTGGAATGCAACGGTAGAGGAAGGCCGTGAAAAGCGCTTGTTACGGCAACCCTTCACCGCAAGACTCGATGCGATGTCCGTTATAACAAAATTGTCTTCGGATCTCACCTTGGTAGCTGAATCGGCACTCAAGGTATATTTCAGATGTGCCCTAATCTCTGTAGTTCTGACATGATGATTAGATGGCTTTAGGGAGTCCCCACGAAAGTTATGACGCCGAGTCCGCATCGAATTTACTCCGCAGCGTGGGCGAGCAAGCCGTCGCTGTTGCAACGAAAAACCTTATGAGTCGCGGCATCCTATCAAAACTAGTACGAGACCCTCAAAAGCAGAAGCCGGGGAGGCAGTTAAAGATATCTGAAATGTACGTTTTATTCAACAAGGTATTTTCTCTGAATCTCACACGTTGCATCAGCAACCAGAACGCTCTGGGAGGTTCAATTCCTCGAGATACCTTTCAGGATGCTGCGACCTTGGAGGATATTGCTGCTCAAGAGGAGAACACTTGGCGCGAATGGCCTATCCTCGCTACAGATGGTGATAATGCCGCCTTGATCCAACTAGCCTCAGACAATAGTGTACGTCCTCGCTATAATGTATGCAGTTTGGGAATACTGATGATTAGTCTTCTTGTCGTTAGGTCGAGTTTAGAATCGACACATCCCAACCTCAGGCTGCTCGACCTGGGCTCGACTGGAACAGTAAGAAAGCAGGTGGGTCCTCCCTATGATGGAGCCAATATTGTTTTTCCTGAAATATATTGCAGATGACGATCAAATTGAAACGGCGATTCATTTTCGGTTCTGTAATATCTCAGTTCGACAGCCACTAAGCACTGAATCGTTGTCCCCTCCCGACCCTGTCGAGATGGACGACGACCATGCATCTGGGCACGGGACGACAGTTGATGACGGTCTTGCTTGTTGTAGGAGAATGTGCGACGATGGTCTTATCGACTGTTTGGCTTGCCTCGACGAGGAATGGGCTTCTCTCATTGCTACTCTCAGCCAAGAAGATAACCAGCTTGCTCTTTGTGTACTGACTGTTGTGCGTCGGGCTGGGCCGAAAGGCGTCACCAAAGATGAGCTTGTTGTCAGTTCCCAGTCTTCGACGTGTCATTCAACTTCTAACTTGATTTCTATTGCGCTTGCAAGGCCGACATGAATTTGTCAAATGGACAGATCTACTCCATTGTCCGCCGCATGACTGATCCATCTATTCCTCTCCTCTTTTGGTCAGGCTATTCTTCCCTTGTTTTGGTTTGGTCTGGGTATCTTAGAAGCTGGACTGTACTGGTCTCAGAAAGTCCTATTACGAGGATTTTCCCCCGACGTTGGATTGATATTGCTGGCTTGAAGATCTTTGACGTGTGGGAAGCAGCTTTAAGGGCTGTGATCGGTGTGATCGTCTTCAGACCTGGTATTTCACAGGTACAATATTGTCATAACCACCGAGGATCATTGCTCATGGTTCATACAGGCTGACCTTCGGTGGCGACTACGATCAGTATATGACAGACAAGAAGTTAACGATATCCTTCGTCATTTGCAGGAGGAAGGTTTTATAAAGATTCGTTTTGACCCTCGTGTAGTCCGAGTAGAGCGAGATGGAGCTGTGGTCACAGCCCTGGATGACAGGGAAGAAAAGACAGCATTCTGGTTTGTCGGTGATGGAAGGCGGCATTGGTATGTGGTGTAGTTCTTACAATATACGTAGATGAAAGGTGTACAGTCAATTGCGACCGATCGGTCATTGTGGCAGGCTCCTACCCAGCCGCCGTTCCGAGGTTGTAGAAAATCCACAAGACTCATGGTAACGAGTCATGGACTATCTCCTGCAATGACCATAGCATGTATGTCTCCAATTTTTTGTTTTTAACCAATAGTGTACCCCTTCTTGCCGTGTACCAAATCCTGAGTGAATCTGTGAGCATTTGAAGCACAGCCGTACACATTTCGATTTGATATGACAACCTCCCGTTTCGACTTTCCACTGTGCCATGCTCGCTGACCCAAACACCTACTGCCTCTTGGAGGGCATTAAATTGTTCTTTGACTCTGTGTCAATCCAACTGAACCAATGGGACAAAACCCTATCTCCCGTTAGGCCCTGACAACGCTGACTCGTTGTGTCCACTTTGGTCATTTTGGCACTCGTTGCAGAAAATATTTTCTCTTCATTGAATATGGGCTCCTAAAATTCATCCAAAGTGCTAGATTGCTTTGAAAGACATTACAGAAGGTTTCTCTCTCTTAGGATTTACAAAATATGAGGAAATGCGAATGCCTGAGCAAAAGTTCTCCGCCGTGACTCGTTACAGGGCCACAGTATATCACAATTGTAAACAAATGAGCCACCCATGGAATCCGGTCGTGATATTTCCACATTTGATTATTCCCTATGGAAGTCAGCTCCAAAATAAAACTTGTTTGGCTATGCCGGCGGCGGCATGTGGTAGGACCCCGTTTACCACACACTGTTGTACTTCGAAAGGTATGCGTAAACACGGACCTACCCGATGTTCTTGTGGTCAAAATGTAATGCTAGGCCATAAGTGTAGTCACAATGGTGAACTTGGGCTGCTGTAAACTCCAAAAACTCGGACCAAGAGGGCCGGAAAGGGCAAATAGATCCACCACATAGCTTTTGACCTAAGGTGCACCTCAGGATGTGCGGAAGAACAATGGAGAAGTAATGCCACAGATTATGCCTACAGGGTGAGGCGTGTTTGAGTTTTGGATCAGGTAGGGTATAAGTGACTTGCCATAGGTTTCTGGGAGACCATACAGCAAAACGAGTCTTCTAAGCATCCAATAGGTTGTTTGAGACCTAATTTGGTTGCTAGAATGCCAAAACATCGAGGTGGGAGAGTAGAGGGTGACCCTGGACAGTCTACACCGGGAGGCTCCTGTCTCCCCGGGGTTCCCGTACATCCCAACCACATTTCTAAAATATCTGTGGGTCGGTTCCTCCGGATGCCCCAAACGCTAAATGGTTCTGGACAGAATACTAGGATGAGGTGCTTCACCTCGAATGGAATGTCCAACAGATCTAGAATTCTTTTTGATTTATCCGAATTTTGATTTGCTTAGGCATGCGTGACGGTGACAGTTTGATCGTCCCATAGCAACTTGTGATCTTTTTTGGAAACTGATTGCTGTGACCATCGTTTTCAACGGTCTCTTCGTTCTATCATACCCTTCATCCTTCCTCCTACCGGCTGGTCCGTCTCTGCGGCCACCTCCACAGTTATCTAACCTCCACAAGTTTCCGCTTGGGTGTCGGAGGCCTGGTTGTCTCTCTTTTGACTTTTGCCCCAGTGGCACTTTCTGTCTTTCCTGAGTCTCGTATCCTGTCAACGCAGGTGAACGGAATATGTGCATTCAAAGTCTATAGGCTCTGATATATTGGCTCTACAGTTCTGATGCGTGTCATTCCCCTTCCCGCAATGATAAAGCTCGTGGTATGTGATTTTCGGGGTTGGCTTTGCAGTGGACTGAGTGTAGGTGGGAGGACACGGTGGATTGCTTTCGCCGCCGATCTGCACTGCAATAACCACTTGGCTGGCTTTTGATATACAAGACAACTACTCACTTATTTTTGCTTGCACAGTGGAGCCGGATTATCTTTTCTCGACTCACGACCGCCTACTTCATCTTCTCGGTCATCCACTTCATTATCCAGATTGCCCTCCAGATTGAGGCTTTCACTATTAACGCCAATGCGGCCAATTTCTTGTTCAATATCGTAGAGCAGGGCAACGCGATCAGCACAGATGTCCCTGTTCTTGGCGCAGACCTGCGCTTGTGCCATGATTTACGCCTCAACCTCAGCACCGCCGCGTGTCCAGTGGTGTGGAATGGAACTCCCAGTACCAACAATACTCTAAATAACCAACCTGGCGTGGAATATGACATGGCGACGTCCTCATTCTCCAGTCTTTCAATTGTCCCTACTTCGGTCTCTTCCCAGGCATCCAGTTTCAGTGTTGGGCCCTCAACATCACAACCTGTCCAGCAACTCGAATCTTCAGCCGTTCAAAGCACTGTTCACGAACGGCATACAGTTACTGTCACAATACAGCCACCCCCCACTACTTCTTCGGCAACGAATGATGCTGCTCAGACCGTCGCTACCCCGGGAAATGTTGATCTCAATGACGATGATGGTGATAATAATGATTTCAAGCCTCCAGTATGTCTTCCATTGCACTTGTACCAAATGCATTTAATGACCTCCCGACAGGCTGTCATCAAGCGCCACGTCAGCAAGCGTGAGGATTTCGAGGCAATAATGGACACAGTCTCGGACCGTCATACTTGTTTAGTGGTACTGAACTGGCCTGTCTCTATGTCAGTCGGTTTGATACTCATGGTATAATATTTCTGATGATGGATGATTGCATAGTCTCGATAACACCAAGCGTGAGGATATTGTTTTCGTCGCTTTCCAATTCTGGGTCCTTGGAATGTCCGTCGTTGCTGTGAGTACGGAGTCCGACACAAACAACTTTTTTTAACAACGTCCGCAGCTTCTGAATGAATCCATCCCTCATATGTAAGCACCACTGTTTATATTCATTTCATCCTTAACCTGACAGCACGGCGCTCAGCATTGCGTCGTTGCTCACCCACATATTGGCAACAGCGTGGGCTGCTTTTCAAATATCTCACACCGCACTTTTCCGCGCGGATTTCGCTCGCCTGGTCACCAAGGGTGCCTGTCGGCCCGCCATGATTTTGCCTATAAAATATTGGGAAGAGCGCAGCAAAGCAGAAATCTCAAGCTTGGCACTCAATGTTCTCGCTTTATTCATCTCTTCTTTTCTGACATGGAGACTCATCAAGGTCAGTAGAGCTTTCTCTCAGGAGTGCATCGAAGATGACACCCTTTCTAGTTGTTTGGATGGCAGACCTTCAAGCGTGTTGGCGCTTCATTGGCCATCAATCGCGTCTACAAACTTGTCCTCACTTTGTCTATCACCATCCAACTATCCTTGTTCTTCATGGTTTCCACTGTTGGTCTTTGGATTGATCAGCTCTTCAACGGTGTAATCGCCAAGAAAGCTACATATGCCACCTTGTACAAAGTCAACTTTTTGGTCACCCTTATTGTAGGCTCGTTTAATCAATATCTGAGATATCGCTAATTTACCCTGGTTCCTCTTAGCTGTTGGTGCCATGGCTGATGACGGTATGTCACGTATCCCCTCCCCTCCGAACCGCCAAGTCTCACAGGTTGTTGTAGGGGTGGTTTGCAGTTCGCCGTGAACAGAAGATTCCTATGCTCATATTCCTTGCCTTGTCTTTCGCATATCTGGTTGGTTGGGGCGTTATGTTTTTGTCGACGACTTTCCGCTGGACTTACGTCCAATGGCAATTCTTCGGGGCGATGGCCTCAGCCTCAGTGATACTGACCCTTATGTCTGCCATCCTGGGTGTAATTTGCCGGTTCAACTTTGGAAAGGGTTTGTCTCGGTATCGTAAGTTACTCGATGCCATCGTGTCTGATGTATTGTCTTCTAACTTCTTTATTTCAGTCAACGCACACCAGACCTTGCCCGGCGATGACTTCACTCCCGTCACCCCTGGTGGTACGGATCTAGAGAAGGTTGCCTTCCCTTCCAACGAGAAACCGATACCCACGTATTCTGCAACTTTCGGCTCTGGACCGGAAGTCCCCCTTCCCACTCAAATGTTTGCCTCCCGTATGGGACCCCGTTTCTTCAATGCCTCAACCGAGCCCTTCGAGTTTCAATCCAACGCGTCGCTTGTGACGGCTCCCCTGCCAGTTCTTACCAGGACGGAATCTGATAAATCGTCTAAGGACGTTCCTTTGGTGCGACGTGGAACTCGCGAAAGTGATCGAAGCACCAAGAGCTCTTCGTCTAGTTCTTATAGTTATTCTCGCGATAGCGACCATTCTCGGAACAACAGCCAATCGACGTTGCCGGGACGTGCGAACAACGGAAAACGCTGGGTGATAGAGTGAAGGGGTCGTTTCAGTGCTTAGACTGCAGGGTGGTCGATGTAGTTTGTCAAATATTCCCTGTATTGTCTTAAAATCTCTTTTTCTTACTGATTTCTATTCCAATTTATAAGGTTACTTGGGAAGTGATAATGATAGAAATGCAACAGGCAAGTACAGAGTGTGTCTAGGCTACATAAATTGTTCTTCGTAACATCCGATGAGAGGGGTCGATTAGGGCGACAGTGATACGTCCGATGGAGGTGTATCTGGGGAAGCACGTTTAATTCGTTCCATTTCTTTCTCTTGAATGATAGCGGCCTGTTTCGCGACGGTAGCGTTTTCGAAACCTTCTTCTGTTGGAATTTCGGTTAGAGGACGGGGGGTTATTTCTGCTTCCCCGTAGCTCAACAGGGCCTCCCTGAATTCCAACATCCACGGATGGTCCATGAGTTCGATGGCGGCGGGTCGCCGCATCGAGTCAATTATTAGGCATTGTTTGATGAAACTTATGCCTAGTTCACTGAGCTGACCGGGTTCTGGTAGCGGAGGATGTTGAGTGGCCACTCCGATGTGGAACATGATCGCCCTTGAGAAGACCGTGTCACAATACGTTCACCAATAATAAAAAACAACATGACATGCCATTCGTTATCAAGGTTACTCCAGGGTTTCTTGCCAGTAGAAAATTCAAGGACCACGCAACCGAGCGACCAAATGTCCATGGCTCCATGTCGACCTCGTTTATCGTTTTTGATAATCTCTGGTGACATATACATCGGTGTTCCAGTGAGACTGTTATGCATTCCTAGTCCGCCAAAGCTTGGCAGACCGGAAATTTGGGGAGACATTGCATCTGGCGCACGGCGAGAGCGTTGTATTGATCGTTGATTCTTGGCGAGAATTTTTGCGGCACCAAAATCAACAAATTTGATGACACCCAAATGGTCAAGAAGTATGTCTGCGAGAGGATCAGCCGTCACCCATATATATTTCCTGGTTCACAAAACTTACTGTCGGGTTTGATATCCCGGTGAACAATCCCTTTAGAGTGTAGATATGCTAGTCCTTCCAACATCTGCATCGTGTAGACTTGGATGATACCCTCGTCTTCGATCCTACCGTGTTCAAGTAAAGCCGCCAAGCTCCCTCCTTGACAATACTCCTCGAATATATACACCTTATCGCGATGAACCTCGATGCCATAATATTCGACAACATTTGGGTGGTGCAACATCTCCATGACATTCAGTTCATCCTTGATCTGTGAATACAAATTAGGCAAGCCGGAAAGCTCCTGGGATTTGATCTCCTTGACGGCCATAAGAGAACCGGAATCCAGGTTAACAGCGAGATAAACCGACCCGAAGGCACCTGCACCGATAAATCTGCCCTGCTGCCAACGTATCGAAATGTTCGAGCTAGAAGAAGCCAAAAAGACCAATGACCGATCCTCCGGCTTCTCGTCATCAAGGACGCGACCCAGGGTACGATGTTCAGACCCTACAGCAGCTCGCTCTTCCTCGAGGTCATGCAGGGACCGGGAAATCTTCTCCCAGAACATCCGTGAACTCGAGTCGGTGAATGCAAGAGAATCGTCATTATCTGGAGATAGAGACCGTGACAAATCATCTCTATCATCGAGAAGAGCATCCGATGCTTGCTGCCGCAGAATCTCCTCTAGTTTTTCCTTCTCCTTCCTCGCTTCGAGTGTCGAACGTGCTCCAAGGATGTCAAAGTGGCTGATAAGCAGTGTCATACAACTGGCAACCTTCTGCCGCAGCATCTCGAACTGATCATCGGGCAAGTGCAAGATATTGTTCCGTTTCGTTCGATGTAGCGTGAACTCGAGGGAATTCACAGCCCATTTAAATGTTTTCCGATCCGTTGGATCGCAATCGTCGCAAATGAACGACACCCAAGATATCGCAAGCCGAATCAGCAACCGATTAAATTTGAGCAACGAAGATCGATCCATATATTTCTGCGCGTGCTGTCCATGCTCCGACGCGAATAAATACCAATTCTCCAGCAGCTCCTGACACCCGTTAGCCACTCGGAGTGAGCTTCGTACGTGATGAACGGAATCCACGATCGCTTCAGCCAAACGGTTTGTCGCACGAGCAATCTTTCGTAATTCGCGGTTAACACTAGGAAGGTGAGCTTGTTGGTCAGTCAAACAGGTCAGTGGACCCATTGAAGTTTCGATTGGCTCTCCATCCTCATCCACTGGTAAGAAAACCTCTGCGAATACCTGCTTTGCCAAAGCCAACCGGCGCTGGGGTCCGTCTGCGATAAGCCGAACGCGATTGTCCTTGGGGTCGAATTCAACCTTTGACATCTCCAGCAGCAGCACCCGGCCATTCCATAGGAACTGGCTCCTAGGGGAAAGAACGAGGATGTAACGGGCTTCGTCGTACTCGTCCCCTATGTATTCAGTATCACCCGCGACTCGACTGCCATCGTCATTGGTGATTTCGTCGACATGGAATGCCTCTGTTATTATACGACGGATGGAGTCCGGTCGAGTGAAGAGTACGCTAGGTGCAACAATATAGGCTCCTTCCTCCTCGAATGAGTGTGTATACACGAGAAAATGATCGGTCGCCACGAGGCTTGCGATAAAGTGGTCCAATGGAACATCTTCCAAGTTGTACTCAGCAGAATTACTAAACCGTTGAGTGAGGACTCTAGAAAAACAAACCCAGCGATTAATAATTCACAATATATTTTGCATCAAGGTGACTTCACACCTGGCAAACCGCTGCAGTTTTCTGTACCGCAACCGCACACTGTCGAGAATTTTACCATACCAGCTGACCATTTGTTCATCCGTCATTTTCCTGGGTGTAGCTGCACTCCCTTGGATGTGAGTATGGAAGGCCGATTTCGCACCATTGATGCTGTGCTCGGGTGTTCGATTACCATTGCGGTGATGGTATCGATTATAGTCAATGTTATTATCATCAGACGTTGGCACTCGCACTTGGGTCTCAAAATAGTTCGTCACCCGGACCATGAGTTTGTTTGTCAGCGCGCTGTGTTGCCAGAGAAGTGTGAGTAAAGATAAGGGCGAGGACTTGAGAGGCGTACCAAAGTTGTTCAGCAACCAAAGAGGATCCTCCAGCCGCCGTCAGGCTCACATCATTAAATGTAGCCCATTGGGCTTCCAACACATCCGTCTCCTTGAAGTAAATACCCTTCACGCCGCTCTTCAGCTTCCAATGTATAAGCCGGAAAAAGATCGTCAACGCTTCCAGAATTGTCGAATCGTAATCTTCGCTAATGCATTGCGGTAAATTCCACTTTCCGTCGGGATCAGGTGCCAAAAATGCTTCATACTGTCTCTTGAGCGTACACGCAAGTCCGATGCTCAGTTTCAAGTCCTCAGTCATCTGGTCAATGATCAGGACCTCTGGATCCCTGAGTTTCTGAACATAGTCGAGGCGGACGCGGAGGCCTGCTTGCGCAAGTTTTGTAGGGAATGAGATGAGCGGGACCAATTCTTTCTCGAAGGTCGGGAGGTTCATTGCTTTGAACAGTGACGAGAGGTTCACTTGCGCGTCACGGGCGGCGCCAATGAACGCATGAACTGTGGTCAAGAACCCCTTCTCGAACGTCCGTTGCATAGATTCTTCCTTCAGCACTCTTTCTACAAAACTGGACCCATCTACGATCTCCGTCCGTCCGTGTTTGGACCGTGTAGGGTGGGTGCCAATAGGGATCTCGGTGCTGGTGTTGGGCTGGTTCACGTCGAGGGTTTCGCTGCCCGTCCACCGTTGAAGGAGAGCGATTTTTTGACGTAGGGAGGTGAGGACTGTGAACCATGTGTTTAGGGTGTCGCAGCGTGCCTGGAAACCGCCGTCTGTGGCAGCGGGTTTATCCAAATAAAATGTTTTCATGTTGGGGTAGAGAGAATGCGCGACATCCAATCGGCGTAGAACAGCGGTAACCTGCTTCAGAGCACAGGTGATATCGTTCTCCTCTCGCGCCTCAACCCGGAAGTTTGTGATTTCGTCGATAACAGCATCTACCGTTCGCAACCTCCGCTCTTCTAATTTTCTCCGTTCCTCATCCTCAGACCTTCCTTCAACTTTCGCCCGTATGCCTAACCAGATATTCAGATGTATGTTGTTCTGCTGATCCGCAGAAGACTCTAATGCGAATGCTATTCGCGTTTTCTCCGATTTAAGCACGTCCCCGTCCAGCACGGAGGCAAGCATTGTCTGCCATTCTAGGCGTTCTCTCTCCTCCAGAGTCGCCGGTTGAACGGGCTCAGATTCAAGCATGAGGGCAGACAGTCGGTCAAATCCTTCGCCTCCTGAAGCCAGTGAGATGCGACCAATGTCTTCTTCGTCACTGTCTCCTGCATCCACAAGTTGACCAAGACCCCTTTGATAATAGTGGCTGTCGGGGTCGTTGCGAGGGTCGTCTTCGATACCTTGTTCGGACGACCTGTACCGTCGTACGAACTGGGAATAAATGTCAGAGTATTTCGGTATTGAGGATGATGCATTGAACGAGGGAGCGTTGGGGGCACTCGGGCTAGGTAAGAAGGTGTTCTTGGAACGTGATTTTATTCGAGGACGGGTTGCAGAACTAGTTGATGCACCGGCAAAGCGGGAAGGCTGGAGTTGAACATCGTTCCAGTCAGCGTCCTCCGGGTCATTGGAATCTTGTTCTGGGTGAGGGTAGAGCGAGGGCGTGTGCCGCGGCATCGGTGGACGAGAGGGTATCTGCTAGTAGATCTTCGAGGGAGAGAAGGAACTTCAAGTTGAAGGGTCAAGAAAGTTTACCAGCCAGTGAGCACCCGGCCCGTGACAACCACAAATAATATTTCCACCGTGACCTTCAAGTTCCAAATCTTTTTGAAAACAGCAGTAATATTCATCAATTGCAACTTGAACTTGCTCTTTCAACATGGGTATCGTAGAAAAGGTATATCGTCCAGATTCTTCCTCCATCCCAAACTCTGATGCTCTATCCACCGACAGATCAAAGAGATCGAGGGTGAGCCATCTCTTCTCCAGATGAGTCGGAAATGCATCCTAAGCTCAGTTCTCTTCAGAGGAGATGGCGAGGAGTAAGCAATGCTATCCATCCATGCCGCGTCAATATTTACCACCTACATAGCCCAGAAAAATAAAGTGACCACATTGCCTGCAGAGCATAGAACGAAATCATGATATTAAATCTTTCAAGTAGGCCACAGAGTACCACCTTGGACTACTCAAAGCCAAACTAGCGCGTTACCGAGCACAGCTTCTTGAACCTGTGTCGAAATCTGGTCCGGCTGGTGTGGGTTTCGATGTGCAGAAATCAGGAGATGCGAGAGTTGCCTTGATTGGGTTTCCGTCGGTCGGAAAGGTGCGTGCTATTTTTCGGCCTACTCAATCACATTTTACTGAAGCCTGTTCAGTCTACCCTTCTAAGCAAAACTACCCACACCGCGTCTGAAACAGCCGCATATGAATTTACAACACTCACTGTTCGCAAGAGTAACAAGCTCCCTCCAGTTCCGCAACTGATCTATGAAGCTGGGTTCTAGGCTATCCCCGGTGTAATCGAATACAAGGGCGCGCGAATCCAACTTCTTGACCTACCCGGTATCGTGGAAGGCGCGAGCCAAGGTCTGCACTGCACTCCTCATTTTTGTTATTTAATCTCATAAAACTAGGTCGCGGACGTGGCCGTCAGGTCGTCTCGAGTACGTCGAATTTGCCTTGCCTCACAGAGACCGAGTAAACGATACTCCGCGTTGTATTTCAGCGGCGAAAACAGCGGACTTGATATTGATCATGCTGGACGCTACCAAATCCGAGGAGCAGCGCCGGCTTCTGGAGATCGAGCTGGACGCCGTTGGGATCCGGCTAAACAAGAGTAAACCGGATGTTGTGTTCAAACGGCGGACAACTGGGGGTGTAAGTTGAGCGTGTTTGGTAACTGCTCAGTTGGTTCGCTTTGACTGATTCCCTTTTGTGCTGGATAGATCACAGTACGAGGATCTCTTAGCGTGGCAAGATAGCTGATCCCGATTGATATTTAGTTCAATACGACAGTGAAATTGACGAACACGGATGAGAAGACGATTCGCACTATTTTGGCTGGCTGTAGGCTATGTTGGCATTGCATGACATCTGAAATCTAAACTCACTCTGCAGATAAACTACACAATTGTGATGTGATGATTCGGGAGGACGTACGTCCGTCGACCCCTGTTTTAATAAGTATCATGGCGCTTACCTCCCTCGTAGATTACGACTGACGAATTTATCGATGTCCTCATTGGTATGTATAACGCTCTATCGTTACCTTCAACTTACCACTCGCAAAATATCAGGAACTCGGAAATACATCCCTTGCCTATGTTGGTTTCTTTGCTCTGGCTTCTCCTTAGCATTCACATCTTATGTTTGCCCTCATAGACGTATATAACAAGATCGACTCAATCAGTCTCGAACAAATGGACAGGCTGGCGCGCACACCGCACTCGGTCGTCATCAGCTGTGAGATGGACCTCAAGTCTGTCATACGTCACCCCTTCACACGTCTTGTACTCATCACTAACTTATGAACTCAGCCTAGACTACCTGATCGAGCGGGTCTGGGACGAGTTGGGGTTAGTGAAGATTTATACGAAAAAGAGGGGTGCGCATCCTGATTTGTCGGATCCAATTTGTCTGAGGAAGGGGGCGACCATTGAAGTGCGTATTTGACATCTGAACTCAGCTCCAGAGCATTAGGTTTATTCTCGCACGCAGAACGTATGTAATGGCGTGCACAGATCCTTGGCGCCTAATTTCCGCTATGGCCTCGTCTGGTGAGTGTCCGTTCACCCACCCTTGATACATCAAACGTTGATCCGACTTTTTATTTATTCAGGGTAATATTTAGGTGGTTCCCATTGTCTTCTAGCCCGTTTTGATATCGTTCTTCAGGGGAAATCAAGCAAATTTTCTCCACACGCGCAGAAAGTGAGCCTCGCACATCCTGTACAAGACGAAGATGTCGTATCTAGTACGTGGGATTTTGATTGTTGTTCCCGAGTGACGTTGATGCTATGGGTGGTAGTTTTCACCAAGTGATTGCAACTTTAAGTTGGGATTGGTCATTTTGAAAGGTAGAATCTGTAGTATGTGTTGTGCCCGCTGCCGATGGATTTTAGCTCATACACTTCATCCAATGCGCCTTGCTTCCCCTCTCTGTACTGGCATGTTTTAAATATCAACCCTACCATGTATGTACTTGAAATTGCTTTGCGCTCAGGCTATGCGTACCAAATTTATGTCCATGGCCACAATATCGATGCTGAAGCGTTGAAGAACCCGCTCTCAAAGTGCACAAGAACAGGCCTATAACCATCGGGGGACACCTCAAAAAGTTCTCAAAATTGAATACTGCCAGTGATCTGTTGTTGCCCGGGAAAGATAAACACAAGGCCGAAAAGTCAAAGACAATTGCCAATGCCCTGTGGTCCTTTGTACAGCAACAGGCTACTAAGAAGAGTTTTTATCCATCATATCAAGGTATTTCTTGTGAACCATACGACGAGCCAGATCTTTGATTTCTTCTGTAGAGGAAGGGTCGTTTGCTCCAGTAAGACGGGAGGTACGAGGGATAGACCGGACACTGGTAGCAGCACATGGTTAGCATTGCAGGACAAAAGAGGGGCAGTGGTCATGGTACAAGTCTAAATCCGGAACTTACCTCTTGGCCAACAATTCCAACGCTGCAGTCGAATTCCTTTCAATATCATCAACTGTCTCAACTAACTCATTGAACTTATCACGGCACTGCTGGGCGAGCTGTAGTGCAACTGCCCAGCAGTCGGTCGATTTCCGTCCGCTATTATGAGTATATGATTGGGAAGGCTGTGCTCAGGATTAGTATCAGCTGTAACAACATCTCACTTTAGGCATACCCCTGGCTCAGATGGAGCATTCCGTAACCGCATTCGTTGGAGAGGCGCGGAGCCTGGAGATGAAACCTACAAATTCAATCAACACCATCCAAAATGCACAAGAGAGCTGATCACTAATATCCCCTTTGTTTTTCCTTTCCATGCTCTTTGCTGTTGTTGCTTCTAGACCATCAATATATGCGGTCAAGATCACACCGAATATCTTGTTACAAACTAGATATGTCTGGTCAATTGTGACCTATGTACATAGAAAAAGGCACATACCTGGGACCATGTCAGTGAATGCCACATCGCTTGTAATGTTCACAACCAGTGT
>Ga0210402_10002686_pt1 | contig 17157 bp, 12 predicted proteins | sample IncBWC7MmetaG_FD_161055 | JGI IMG/M metagenome (GOLD analysis project Ga0210402, IMG submission 161055) | Forest soil microbial communities from Barre Woods Harvard Forest LTER site, Petersham, Massachusetts, United States - Inc-BW-C-7-M | ecosystem: Environmental > Terrestrial > Soil >... | reverse complement strand
GCCAGGCGGTCGAGATCGCGACGGGGCTGCCCCGCGGGACGTTCCTGACGGCGTGGCAGCAGAACGTCGACCTCCAGAACAACGCGGCCGCCCAGGACCCCTACGTCGGGGCGCTGTTCGACTACTTCTCGCGGTTCACCCCCGCGACCCCGCCCGTCCGCGCCGAGGCGATCGCCGCGGAGCTCAACACGCGGTTCCGAGACTCGTTCCCGAAGGGCGTCAACCCTCAGCAGATCGGGAACGCGATCGCGCGGTGCAAGAAGACGCTCGAGCACATGGGGGTCCACCTCGGGCGGAAGGTGGATCACGGGCTGTCCGTCTACTACCGCCGCGACGCACCGGACGGCCAGGAAACACTCGAGAATTCGAAAATCGGGTTTGGAGGTCCTTCGGGTCCTTCAGGTCCACCCAGCGCCTCCGAGTCGCCGTCCGCGCGACAGGGTAGCCAGGATGGGGGCGTTGTCGCTCCCCAGAATTTGGGTGGACCCCACTCGGGAGAGGTCCACCCAGGGTCCTCACCGACAGCATCGTTGGGTGGACCCGAATTCGGGGTCCACCCAGGGTCCTCACGGGGTCCACCCAGCGAATCTCCCTCGGAGAACTCTAACTCAGGTGGACCTGAGGACCCTCTTTCCTCTAAAAGAAGGGTTGAAGGGGAGAGCGGGGGGCTCGCGGAGGAATCGAACCTCGCGCCGTCCCGCACCGAGGCCCGCATCGCCGCGTGGCAGCGCGACCACCCTGGCGAGCAGGGCCCCGTGGACCACATCAGCTCGGCCGACGCGATCGAGTACCCCGACGGGACCGTAGCTCTGCGCCTCACCGGTGAGACCCTCTGGCGGCCGGGGGATCCCCGTCCCCGGCCCGAGGTCACCCATCCTGACCCGCCCGCGCGTCGCGGGCGGCCTCGCACTCCATGAGCGAAGCAGCGGCAACACCGCAACCGAACGCCGGAGCCCCCACCGACGAAAGCCCCACGACGAAGCCGAGCGCCGACGACTACCTCGCCCTGAAGATCGCCGACCTGGATCTCAAGGGCATCGGCAACCTCCGCGAGCTCGACAAGGAATCCCTCGTCGAACTGACGAGGGACATCAAGCAGCACGGCGTGCTCGAGCCCGTCCTGGTCCGGGAGTCCGGCGGGAAGTTCCAGCTCGTCGCTGGCTTCCGACGCGTCGCCGCCTCGAAGGCCGCGGGGCTCACGCACGTGCCCGGCCGAATCCTCGAGCTGTCGGACGCGGAGATCCAGGAGGTCCAGCTCGTCGAGAACATCCAACGGGAGGGACTCGCGCCGTTGGACGAGGCGCGCGCGTTCCAGCGCTACCTCGAGGCGACGAAGCGGACGCAGCAGCAGCTCGCCGATCGCATTGGGAAGTCCCAGGCCTACGTCGCGAACCGCGTGCGGCTGCTGGGCCTGCCCGACGAGATCAAGAAGCTCGTCGACGACGGGAAGCTCACCGGCAGCCACGCGGTGGTCCTCGCTAGCGCACCACCCGAGGCCCGGGGCGTGGCGATCGACAACGCCCGCCGAGCGGCGCGCGACGGGTCGAGCGTCAAGGAGCTCGATCAGCAGCTCGGCTGGGAGGTCAAGCAGAAGCTCGCCGAACTCGAGTTCCGGAAGAAGGTCGAGGCGTCGAAGTTCCCGAAGTGCCCGAGCTGCGGCAAGCCCGCGACCGGCGAGGAGAACTACGAGAAGCTCGTCAACCACGGCGACTGGTCGGCGGCCCATCGGTGGAATTTGACCACCGGGAAGACGGCCGCCGACGCGATCGCGGCACAGCAGAAGAAGACCCGCGAGGAGCGGAACTCGTCCCCGACGCCGACACGCGACCTCAGCCAGCCGGCGACGGCGCGCGCGGGCCCGAGCCCACACACGATTGTCCTTCGGATGCTCGAGCAGCTCGGCCCCGCAGGGGTTCGGTTCGTTCGCGTCGGCCGGGATCCGTACAACGACGAGGCGGCCCTGATTGTCGTTCTCGATGGCGACGCGGCGAAGAAGACGAGCTTCCCCGGAATCACGTCCACCGAGATCCGTCTCGCTCCGGCGAAGTACCGTTCTGGGGAGCAGACGCAGGTCACGGCGCTCGGAGGAGGAGTCTTCGACGCGAAGGAGCGACGGGCTACGCTCGCGGCCTGGGAGGCCTGGTCAAAGCGCGCACTCAAGGCGACGAAGACGGTCAAGGTCGCCGGCCCGAAGGCCGACGCGAAGGCCCTGGATGGCAACTTCAGCGACGTCCTCGGGCGCCTCGAGAAGGTCAAGGGCCTCGACGAGGACCCAGAGCTGCTCGAAGACCTGCGCGCCCTCGAAGCGGCGGGGAAGAACCGCCCGTCCATCCTCGAGCGGATCGACGACTGGCTGAACGTCGACGGAGAGAACTACTGAGCATGGCCGAGGGCGTGGCGCTCTACCTCCGGGTCAGCACGGAGGAGCAGGATCTCGCCGGCCAGGAGCATGAGCTCCGCGCCTACGCCGAACGGCGCGGATGGTCGGTCGCCTGCGTCTACGCCGAGAAGACGAGCGCCTCGGGCCGCGTCGCCCGGGTCGAGCACGAGGCGCTGCTGCTCGAGGCACAGAGCTCCGGGCGCAAGTGGCGACGCGTCCTCGTCTGGTCGATCGATCGCTGGAGCCGCGAGCCGAGCTTCGTGAAGACCGTCGGCTCGATCGAGCAGTTGGAGGCCGCGGGGGTCCGGTTCCACAGCTTCCGCGAGCCCCAGCTCGACTCGGGCGAGGACGGAGTGCCGAACCTCGGTCGGGACATTCTGCGTGGAATACTCCCGACGATAGCCAACTTCGAGGCGATGCGCCGCTCTGATCGCACGCGCGTGGCGATGCAGGAGCTCCGCTCCGGACGCCGTCGCACGAAGAGCGGTCGACCGATCGGGCGGCCGCGGAAGGTCACTCCGGAGCTCGCGCGCAAGGTCCTGGAGCTGCGCGAAGGGCCGGAACGGAAGACCTGGGCTGAGATTGCCCGAATCGTCCATTTACCCGCTGGGACGTGCCGGAAGGTTCCCCGAGCACTCCGGGGGCAAACACCGAGTGTGGAAAAAGGTCAGGGCGGATTTAGAACACTCTCGGCCGCACCTGAGGAGGTGGGAACCGCGCCCCGCTGAGCGCAACGGTTCCTTTGTCCGCAACCACTTCCCGCGTCTGCACGGGCGAACCCGTGCGGTGGCGGCGGTGTCTACTCCCCCCCATACCAATCGATTCATAGACTCCGGGAGGGAGGGGACGGCGGCCGCCGCCCCGCCGCGGCGGCCGGGCCGGCCTCAAGCGAGCTCCAGGAGGCCGCGGTCAAGGCCGCGGCGGCGTCCCGGACGAGATCTCGCGCACGAAAGTCTGGGAGTTCCGGCCTAATCGGCCGGTCGAGCCTGGATCGAGTGCTCGGGGTTCGATCGGAGGTGACGACGGAGGACGTCGCGCCTCGAGAACGTCTCCTCGCAGCCGGGACAACTGAACCTGATGGGGTCCGGTCCCTCCGGGGCGCGCGGCGCGATCGCGCCTGGTCGCCGTCCCCGATAGGTGCTCCGCAGGAGGAGTCGCCAACCGGGATCGGGCGGCGGATCCAGGCGTCCCTTGTCGAAACGCTTGCCTGCGAGGGTAGTCCCGGTGACGAAGAACTCGCCGACCTTCAGCGCCTGGTGCGCTTCCCGGGAGTGACGGTCCTTCGGGTTGTGCTGCCCGGCGAACGCCACGTGGTACTGCACCTTGTGCTGGCAGACGTACCAGAGGTCCGTCGGAAAGTGGGAGGTCATGTAGACGGAGACGTAGGACTTCCCGGTGTCCTCCAGCGCGCGCGCCAGGCGGAGGCCGCGGTAGTACGAGCCGTCCTCCCGCTTGGTCGCACCCGGCGCGATCTTCGCCGTCTCGTCGATGAACACCTCGACCATCTCGAGGCCGGGGCGCCGGTTCAGGAAGTCGAGGAAGTCGAGCACCCGATCGGCGCGCTCCGCATCGTTGAAGACGAGCACGTTGAGGAGTCCGGCGTCCGACGCCGCGTAGAAGTCGTGGGGGGTGGAGAGGTCCCGCTTCGCTCGGAACGGGACGGCTTCCTCGCGCGCCTGGCCGGGCCACTGGCGGACCAGCTCGATGTCGAGGTCCTTCTCGACGAGCAGCTGGTAGTGGTCTGGGAAGAACGTCAGGTACTGGGGGCGAGGCTCGCCCCACCAGAAGACGCGGTGCGCCGGGTTCTTGGCCCCGACGAACTCGCGGGCGATGCGCTGCAGGAGCGTCGTCTTCCCCGTTCGAGGAAGGCCGTCGGCGTAGACCGTCACCCCGCCGTAGTGGCGGTCCATCAGGGCCGCCCACGGGCTGTCGAATTGGTAGTTCTCCGGGAGCCGGGTCGCGACCGGCAGCCGCTTAGTCTTCGCCGCCATGTTCCTCCCACCCGAGGTCGACGCCGCCGCGCACCTCGCGCGGTTCGGGGCTGAACGGAAGATCCTCGATCGAGCGCTTCGCGTAGACGTCGACCAAGGCGGCCTTGTTCGACCGGTCGAGCGCGCGGAGCAGCTGGGCGCGGATCTCCGCGCCGTGCACCGCCCAACTCCACATCTCGAGGTTCGCGAGCTCCGCGGGCGTCTTCGCCCGATCGCCCGGACTGAACAGGTCGCGCGTCGACGGCGGGGGGAGCGTCATCAAGAAGCACTGCCAGTCGCCGATCACCGGCGACTCCCACGGCGCCCCGTAGAGGATTAGGTCGACCGCAGCGTTGGGACGTCCCAGCGTCGCGACGTTGATCCGCGGGACCAGCTGGCGACGGACGAGGGTGGCGACCCTCGACCACGTCGCGGGGTCCCGGGCATCGCGATCGTCCGCGAACTCGGGGTGGCCCGCGAGCTCGGAGATCTCCTGCATGACGTCCTCGAGCTGCTGCCCGACCTCGGCGAGGCCGGGACGCCCGCCGATCGTCTCGGGCCAGCCGACCCGGCGCAGTCGCTTCTCGGTCGACGGGTCGGCCGTCTCACCCGGGGGAGCCTTTGCGGAGGTGGGGCGGTACGGGGTTTGTGGCCTCGGCATTCGTGGACGTCACCTCCTTCGCCGGCTTCGGGTGCCGCCGCGCCTGGTCCTCGAGCCAGCGACGGTCGAGGAAGTCGACGAACGAGCTCGTATCGAACTCCCGCGCGATCTGCCGTCGGCTCATCTCGTCGAGCCCGACGACCGCGCGCGGCGACCCGGGAGCCTGGTGGACGATCGACCGGAGAGTCAGGTGGCGCATGACCGAGTCGCGGATCCGCGTCTCCTCGCTCCAGCGCTGCGAGAGGACGGCTGTCTGCATCCGCTGGTGGGCGATCCCCATCGAAGACCAGTTCGCCGTCCCCGAGCACCAGCCCTGCTGGAGCACGACCCCCTGCTCGCCGAGCGCGGCGACGCGGCAGATCCCGGGGTCGAAGGAGAACAGGAACCCCGGGAGCCCGTCGTTGCGGATCCCCGTCTTCTCGGTGTTGATCAGGTCGAGCCCGACCTTCTCGCGCCACTCGGCGCGCTTCTCCGCGACGGACTTTCGCCACGGGAAAAGCCAGAATTTGGGCGCTCTCCTCTCGAAGTTCGGAGCCTGCCCCGGGACGTCGGCCCAGGTGAAGTAGAACTCCTTGACGTCCTTCCGGGGGTTCTTGAAGCCCGGGTCGGCGACGATCCAGGGCGTGGGGGTGAGCCCGGTCGCATCGAAGACGCTCCGAACGCCGAAGAACCGTCCGATCCCCGCCTTCGTGCCCGGCGCGATGTACTCCGCGATCGGGCCCTCCCCGTAAACGCGGATGAGGTCGACCTCCATGCTCCCCTTCCCGCGGGTCAGCGGGATTGCGGGGCGCACGATGCCGACCGCGGGCGCCTTCGTCGGGAGGACGGCCATCCAGACGACGATCCCGGCGAGGAAGAACGGGATGAACACCCAGGCGAGCGATGCGTCCCCGACCCAGTAGAGGAACTGGCGGAAGTTCCCTACGATGTAACCGACGGCGAAGACGATGGTCAGCAGGACGACGACCGCCGGCTTGACGAGGTTCACGTGGCGGACCCGCTGGACGATGTAGTGGGCGACGCCGACGCCGGAGACGAACACGACGAACGCGGCCCCGAGGATCTCGATGAGGAGCAAGATCACCTGCCCGTAGTCGTACGGGACTGGGAGCGCCGTCTTCGGCGTGTGGATCGTGAACGACAGCACCAGGCCGAGGATCCCGACCGTGATGTTCTCCGCGGAGAACTGGGGCGGCACGTTGAGGTTGAACTCGTCGAGCTCGCCGGCGCTCGCTGGGACCGTGGCATTCGACCAGAGGACGTTCTGCTGGACGAGCTTGTTCTCGGGCACCGTCGTGTTGTTCGGGCCCGCGACGTAAACGGTGACGCTCGCCGTGGTGAACTCCTCGACCGAGATGGGGACGATACCGCCGCTCGGCGTCGACGGCGTGTAGATCCCCACGATGATCTGCGCGCCCTCGATCGTCGCTGCGGGAGGGAGGGCGCACGCCGTTCCCGAGAGCGGGTCGGGCTGCCACAATGCGACCAGACTTCCGTTCGCCGCGGAGGTGCCGTCCAGGAGCGGCGCTGGGGGACAGTTCGGGTCGCCGTTGCTCGGGGGCTGGTAGGGGCCCACGCTCGAGGCCGCCGCGAGCTGCGAGAGCCCGAGGACCAGGAACAGCCCGGCCACGACGATCGGCGCGATTCGGACAAGCGGCGTTCCCCTTCGATTCATCTTTCCTCCTGCGAGCCCCGATAGCCGACGACGAGGACGACGGCGATCGCCGGGACCGCGATCGCCAGCAGCGCGAAGGCCCACAAGCTCGACAACGCGCCCCCCGACGCCGAGCCCCCAGGGCCGGTCGCGAGCGTCCCGTTCGACACCTGCACGGTGACGTTCAGCGGCATCGTCCCCGGGGCGAAGGTGAAGGGGAGCACGCCAGTAGCGTTCGCACTCAGCTGCTCGTTCGCAACGAGGTAACCCGTCACCGAGTTCCACGCCGTGACGGTGTAGGTGAGCCCGGCGGCCTCGCTGAACTGCAGGGTCACGGGCGGCGCCGAGCCCGCGTCCGCGGCGATCCGCATCGTCGAAGGCTCGACCGCCAGCTGGTAGGCGTGGCCCGCCCAGACGAAGTTCGGCTGCAGGCCGCCGAGTCCGACGTAGGAGACCACCGGGCTCCCACTCGAGGTGTTCACGCTCGGCGCGACGCCCCAGGACCAGGCGTGCGTCCAGAGGATCGACGGGTAGATGCCGTAGCGGGGGTCGTACTGGAGCGTCGTCGTGTTGAAGACGAGCGGCGAGCCGTCGTTCGACGGCCCGGTCACGTTCAGCCCCATCGGGAGCTCGAAGGAGACCGTCGCCTGCGCGGGGATCCCGAGGAAGTCGAGCGGCGCGCTCGGCGACTCGCTCGGCTGGTAGGGTCCGCTCGGGTCGACGAACGGCTGGCCTTCGGCGGGCGCGAAGACGAGGTGGTTCGACCGCATGACGATGTGCGGCTGGGATCCCCCCGCCGACGGCGGCTCTCCCTGGAGGTTCGTCGACGCGACCGCGACGGACTCGTTGTTGAGGTTCAGGAACCAGTTGTGGGTGATCGTGACGTTCCCGCTGGTCGCCTGGATGTCGGTCGCGTAGGGGTGGACGATCAGCGCCCCCTGGACGGTGACGTACGACGGGTCGTTCCGGAACAAGTTGTCGGCGATCACGTAGTTGACGTTCGTCTTCGCGACCTCCATCGTCATTGGCGCGACCTGCCCCGCGCCGACCATGATCGGGTCGACGGTGTTGTGGACGAAGACGAGCCGCCCGTTCCGCGGGGCCCCGTAGTTGTTGGTGTCCTGGACGATCTCCTGCGCCTCGGGGGCGAACCACTGGATGCCGGTGGTGACGTCGCCCCAGACCGTCCGGTTGAACAGGAGCCGGCTCCAGGTGTCGTTCTCGAAGTCGTAGGTCTTGTTGACGCTCGGGTGCATCGGGTCCGGCTGGTAGAACATCTGGATCCCGTCGGCGTAGCCGTTGTAGACGACGAAGACGGGCCAGAGGTCGTGGGTCATCGCCCCCGACCCCGCCGCGAGCCAGCCCATCGAATTATTCAGCGTGGAATAATTGATGAACATCGAGCCGGCGTTGCTCCAGATCCCCATCCCACCCGCCTTCAGGAACAGCCGTCCTCCCGACGTGTAGTTCGCGAGGAACTGGCCGATCGGCCGCGTCGCGTTGTAATCGTCGTCGAACCAGCAGAGGCGCGCCGGGGCCGCGGCGTTGAACGTGACGTTGACCATCGGGAAGGCGGTGTATTCGAGATCCGACTGGGAGAAGTTCCAGTCGTTCGGCACGCGGTAGGCGCCGGCGAACCCGGGGAACGGTCCCGCGTTCGTCCCGCCGGGACGAAGGGTCAGGTAGAGCGCGGTGTAGTTCTGGCCGGTCGCGAGGCCGAAGGAGATCCGCGCCCGGTCGAACGTCCCCCGCGGCCCCGAGAACCCCGAGGTGTTCGCGCCGACCGAGTAGTTGACGGTCAGGTTGTCCCCCCAGAGGAACGTCGCGTTCGCGTCCGCGAACATCGTGGAGTTCGCCGAAGTCGAGTTGGTCAGGTTGAGCCACCCGCCATACGACGACTGCGCCAGCGAGTCGGTCAGCCCGGCCCGCGAGCTGACGAACTGGACGTGGGCCCAGTTCTCCGCATAGCTTCCGATCGATCCGAGAGAGTTCAGCCCCCAGACCGCCGAGCTCGTCACCGACAACGTGCCGAAGACGACCGTCGCGCTCGAGTTGCGGGACGTGCTCGCGTTCCACTCCCACCGGTCGTTCGTCCATGCGCCCGAGACGATCCCCGGTCCGGCGAGGGTGGTGTTCGTGACGTCGACGATCGAGGACGTCGCGGACGTCACCTGAAGGTTGAGTTGCGCTCCGAACAGCGCCGGGATGGCCGACCCGAGGAGCGTCGACTCGTTCAGGTAGAGGAACGCGGCGCCGGTCACGGAGAAGGGGCTCGCCTGGTCGAGCTCGATGATCGTGCAGTTGGCGAGCGCGATCCCGGCGCTCGCGACATTCCCCTGGTCGGCGTCCCAGTAGAGGCGAACGCCGTTGAGCTTGAGGGTGAAGCCCGCGGGCCACCAGTGCTGCCCGAGAAACAGCGTCCCGCCCGTCAGGACCGTGTTCGCGGCGAGCGTCCAGGAGAATCCGGCGACCGGCGGGGACGTCCCCGTCACGCTCCCCGAGTAGATCGTGTAGCGCGAGGCGTGCATGGTCGCGTCGACCAACGAGCTCCCCGCGAGCGGACCCGCGCTGTCGTTCGATGTGCTCCAGACGACACCGGTGTAGGCCTGCGAGTAGCCGTTCGTCGCGAACGAGTAGGAGTAGACCGAGTTCACCTGCGTGAATATCGCGGACCCGTTCGACCCCGTGACCGCGGAGGCGAGCTGAGCATTCCCGTTGGAGGCGTTGAGCAGGAGGACGGTCCACTGGGGGAGCGCCTGTTGGCGCCAGAGCCCGAAGACGTGGGCGTAGACCGTGCGAGTGCACGTCGACTGGCTCGCGCCGCAGTTGTGCACGAGCGCGGTCGCCGTCGACGTGGGGAGGAGCCAACGCGACAGCGTCTGGCTGGCCATGATGTTCTCCTGCTCGGCGAGGTTCACGACCCCCGACGGCTGACTGACGACGACGTCGTACCAACCTGCCCAGACGGAGAGGTTGACGAATCCCTGGGCGTTCGTCGTTCCATTGGCCCACCAGCCGTAGGTCGCGTTCCGGGCCGAGACGTGGGCGTCGACGGAGGGCGACGCCGCGTTGGGGTGCAGAGTGCCGTTGAAGATCTGATATCCGGCGCGCACGGCGCTCCGGTGGAAGTATCCGCTCGACGGGTCGGCGACCGGGCCGAGGTGACCGACGGGTCCGACGACCAGCCCCGGCGGCGGACCGATCGGAAGCCCCGGAATCGTCCCTTGGCGGCCCTGCGCCCCGACGCCGGCCGGAATATTCGGCGTGGAATACGAGTAGGGGAAGGAGGCGAGCGCGGCGTGGGCCTCGCCGAACGTGACGAGCGGGCCCGTAGGCACGCCCGAGAACAGGACGAGGGCGAAGACGAAGAGGACGACCGCGACCCCTACCGACGTCGGATCGTCCGAGACATGCGTCTCCTCACCGCGCGACGGCGGACGCTGCGAACGCGCCGCGATCGGCGGTGGTGGTGCGGGGCTCGACCGGTCGAGCAAGCGGGGCCGCACGGCCCCGAGTGGTGATGACGACCGTGGGCGTGGGCGTGGACGTAGCCGCCCGCGGGTCGTCGCCTCACGAGCGTCCCCTTCGGCGAGAGGGGTTCTTCGCCCAGCGGCCGGGAACGCGTCGACCGCGTGCGTCGACGAATCCCTCGACCCAGTGGCTACCGCGCCCGTGGTGGTCCTTCGGGCGGCGGTGGCTCACGCGGACGCGTCGTCCGCGGACGGTGATCCGCTCGGGGCGTCGCGAGAGCCGGCCGCGCGTCGCGAACTTCTCCCCCCGGTTCCAGGCCAGGTAGGCCTTCCGGCTGCGGAAGTTGCGGCTGCGGACTCGAGCTCGGCGCGCCACGGGCTACCCGCTGCTGTGGTACTTCTCGACGCGCGGCTTGTCGACGAGGGCTCCGACGACGATCAGGACCACGCCGAACACGGCGGGGATCCCCCAGTCGATTGTGACGAATCCCTGGAAGCCGGGCCAGTTCAGCAGGCTCCCGGCGGCGCCTACGAGTCCGAAGACCGTCAAGGCGCTCCCGAGGATCCAGATCCACCAGCCGTCGTATCGCGCTACGCCCCTGCCGTTCCGCCTCAGTTTCCGCATGTTGGTTTCCTCAGCCGCCGAAGAAGCCGCGAAGGCCCCCGATCAGCGTCTGGAGTGTGAGGCCGAACCCGAGGTCGAGGATCGCGAACAGCAGGAGGAGCAGCGCGATCACCACCAGGGCACTGGCCGCGGCGCCCCCGCGGCGATTCCTCCGTCGGGGGTGGAATCGGGCGTGCTCCGCGCGCGCGGCGAGGATCAGCCCGAGGACGATCAGCACCCCGACGGTCGCGAGGACGTCCAGGCCCCAGCTGGGGAGATTGGCGACCCAGGAGAGCCAGCCGGGCGGGGTAACGCCGAAGAAGAACGCTCCGAAGTAGATGTTCTGCAGTTGGATGAATACCACGTAGACCGCGAGCGCGACGAGCAGGAGGTGCGCCACAAGGCGCATCTGCTGGTGGTGTTCCTCCGCCGCCGAGAGTGTCACGCACGGATCCTCAGAGGAGGTTGAACGTCGTCTTCAGCAGGTTCAGGAGTAGGCGAACGAGTTGGACCGTTCCCCAGAGGAGAACGCCGAGGATCACCAGCATCGTAGCGAGCGCGGCGACCGGGGCGAGCGGACCCGCCCAGGCGAACAGACTCCCGAGCGCCACCATGACGTTCAGGATTGCGTTGAGCAGGCCGGTGAAGAACCAGTTGACCGCCCCCGAGATGGGGCCGTAGGCGTCGCTCAGGGCGGTGGTCAGTCCCCCGTTCACCGTCGCCAGCAGGTCGCCGAAGAACCCGACGACCACCGACCAGATCTCCCCCGGCAAGGCGCTGAGGAACGAGGCGATCTGGTTGGTCAGCCCCGTGATCGCGTTCCAGACGGGCGCGATCGATGCGTTGAACACGGCTTGCGCCGCGCTCGTGACGTTGCTCGCGATGACGCACCAGATCCAAGCGATCCAGGAGGCGGGGTTCAGCGACGGGATCGTGATGCAGTAGTTCGTGCCGAGGATCGAGATGCAGGACGATTGCGACGGAACCCCCCCACAGCCGGCGGGCACACCGCGCGCGGATTCGTTCGCGAGGCAGGTCGCGGTCGGCGTGGTCGAGCAGCTCGAGTTCCCCCCGTCGGTTACATGGCAGTCCTCCGAGTGGGAGAGCCCCGCCGACGGCTCGGCGGGGGAGTGGACGACCCCGAGCTGCAGCAGGAGCCCGGTGGCCAGCAGCGCGGCGAAGACGGCGAGCAGGCCCAGGAGGACCCACCGTCGGAAGGAAGGAGAGCTCTGCCACAATTCTCCCCCTCAGGCGATCTCCTCTTCCTCGTCCTCGGCGGTCTTCGTGGACCCGAGGATGAACTCGCGGAACACCCAGACGAGCAGCCAGGCGAGCATGATCCCGCCGACGCCGACGATCAGGATCGCGACGAGCGGCGCAACGGGCCCGAGGAAGTTCAGCGAACTCGAGGCGGTGTTCCAGGAGTTCTGGAGGAACGTCGCCGCGCCGTTGAACGTGCCGACGATCAGGCAGCCGATCGACTCGAAAACGTCGGAGAAGATGTTGAGCAGGAAGTCCCCGATGGTCGAGAAGATCCAGAAGATCTCGTTGAGCAGGTAGGACCCGAGGTCGCTCAGGTTGCCGTCCCAGGTGGGCGAGTTGCCGGGGCTGAACTGCTGGGGCGTGCAGCCGGAGATCGCGGCGATTCCGCTGGTGAGTCGCGGGCAGCCCAGCTTGATCGCCGAGACGAACAGCAGCGGCAACGCCGCGAAGGCGCTGCCGCCGGGCCGACTCGGAACGAGGATCCCCCGCTCCACGACGGCCGCCTTAGAGCTGGTGCCTCGCCGCCCGCTTTCCGACGAAGTAGAACAGCAGCGCGACGCAGATCGCGACGAACAGGAGTCCGCCCGACACGATCCCCGCGCCGATCGATGTTCCGATGTCGGCGTTCTGGACGATCTCGATCCCCGCGACCGCGAGGACCGTCGCCACGACCAGGAAGACGACGATGCCCACCAGCGCGTGGTGCATCCGGCCGTCGCGCAGGACGCCGCGCTGGGAGCCCCGCAGGTTCCGGGCGCCGCGCTCGGCCACGAGCTCCGCGAGGAGCTCGTCGACCACCGCGCGCAGCGTCAGGAACAGCGCCAGCAGCTGCCCGAAGACCGCCGGGACGCGGCGCAGCCAGACCAGGACCACTCGCTCGATGCTCTGCATGTGCGTTTCTCCTCCTTCGTTGAGCTCCCTACCGGGTCCTCAACTGCGAGGCGTTGCGCGCCGCGGCACCCGCGCCGAGGCCGAGCGCGGAGGCGACGATGCCCACCGCGACCCAGTAGTAGTAGGCCAGACCGCTCGCCGAGAAGAACGACGGCGCCGTGCTGATCGAGTTCCACTGGGCCTGCGTGTAGTCGATGATCCCGAGCCACGCTTGTCCGAGCGTCGCCGTGGTCGTCGACTGCACCGTGGTCCATTTCAGCGGCAACAGCGCCTGGTAGACCGACGTGTAGGAGCTCCCGCCGAACGAGGCGGAGACGTACTGGACGCCCGAGATACCGAGCTTGTCGACCAGCTTGAACGTCGTGTAGCTCAAGCCCGGAGCGACCGGCAACCCGAACGTGAACTGGTAGGTCACCTGCTCGACGTAGCCGGGGCCGCCCGCCGTCGCGTTGGCGATGTTGATCGGGCCCTCGGTCAGGCTGACGTTCGCGCCCGGGAGGTCCGTCGCCTGCTGGGTGATCGCGACGGTGTAGCCGCCGCCCGCGACCGACGTGTAGCTGAACGGGGGGGAGAACGACGACAGGTTGTCGGCGCCGAAGACGGTGCCGCGCTGCATCGTGGTGTTCTTCGCGCCCCAGATCGTGTTGCCGAGCACCAGCGGCGAGGTCGTGAGCGCCACGTCGACGATCGTCAGCGTGTAGGTCGCGGCGGTCGCCGTCGCCGGGAGCCAGAGGCCGACGCTGAACGCGATGTTGGACGTCGCGCCCGAGCCGCTCGCGTTGAAGCCCGCGACGGCCGACTGGGAGAGGGTCGCGAACGTCGCGCTCGAGTAGGCGCCGGTGCCGGGGGCGATGCGTGCCGAGGCGACGCCCGCCGTGACGACCTGGCTACCGCCGTTCGCGGCGTTGTAGCTCAGGCCGACCCAGGCGGTCTGGTTGTAGATCCCGAGGTCCGCGTAGCAGGCGCCCGCGACCGGGCAGCTCGGCCCCGTCAGCGTCGCGCCGATCGTGTAGGTGTCGAACGCGGGGTTGGTCGGGCTCGGCCAGTTCGAGGCGATGATCAACGAGCTCTGGATGGCGACCGAGTTCAGGTGCGCGGCCGAGGTGTTCAGCGTGAACGTGATCGCCGGCTGCCCGTTGACGGTCGTGACGGTCGGACCGGTCTCGGTGGCACCGCCCAGGATCGTGCCGTGGCCCGGCCAGAAGCCCGTCGTGTTCCAGTACGTTCCCGCGATCTTCTCGCCCTGCAGGATCCCCGGAGCGAGGATCGAGGTCGGCGTGACCTGGTAGGGGTTCTTCACCCGCTGGTCGATCGACGCGGAGATGTTCTGCGGCGTTCCCGTCGCGGGCGCGTACTGCAGCGCCGCGTAGCCGGCCGGGTGCGAGGCGACGGTCACGTTCCCCTCGAGCATCGGGTCGGGCTCGACGGGCGCGCCGCTCGGCCCCACCGTGTAGGCCCGCGCGCTCCCGAGGAGCGCCGGGGACAGGAGCAGCAGGAGCACCGCGACCCCGAGGAGCGCGAGGCTCCCGAGAGGGCGGGTATTCCGCGTGGAATGAACGGGCGCAGAGCGCCCGGTCGTCCCGAGTGTTCGGACTTGGTCGCGCTTCGTCGCTCCGTGTCCCCGCATTTTCTCGCGGGCGGGGCGGGCGGGGGTGTGGCGTCTCCGCCCGCCACACCCGAGGTCGAACTGCGGCGGCGGCTACTTGAACCTATCAGCGGCGCGGGGACGCGGTTCTCATCGGAGACGCGCGGCCGGGTCCCTACCTATCCTCGGATAGGGGCTACGCGCGCGGACCGAGCTTCCGGCGCTCGCCCTCGTGGAACATGACACCCACGAGCACCAGCAGACCGAGGAAAATCGAGACGATCTCGATAGTCCCCACGTACGAGGACCAGCCGCTCCCGCCCGCGGTTCCGAGCCCCACGACCGGGCCGAGCGACGCCGCCGCCGTGGCAAACGTGACGAGGACCACGCCCATCGGCGGGATCAGGAGCGAAGCGGGGAGCGTCGCACACGTCTTCGCGCTCGTCATGGGCTGGGCGTAGCTGCCCGTCGGCGCTTCGGAGATCGAGTAGATCGTTCCGCAGGCGCCGAAATCTCCGGCGAGGTTCCCGAGCGCCAGGTTGAGCGCGACCGTCGTGTTCGCGTTCACGAGGAGGGTGCCGCACGAGAGCGTGCTGCAGGACGAGACGGCGTAGGCGTTCCACATCGGGACCGAGGGAGTCACGTTGTCGTAGAGCGTCGTGCCGATCGGGAGGTGGCTCAACAGCGTCGAGAACAGGAAGTAGGCGGGTCGGGGCTGGCCACCACTCACCGACGAGTTGACGAGCGAGAAATTCTGGCTGTCGTAGAAGTCGTAGTAGGTGAGCTGGTTGATGCTCGCCTTCAGGACGTTCACGACCCCCGCGCCGTCGAACGGGACCTGCGGGTAGCCGGCCTCCCAGGTCGTCGGACTGAGCCCTGTGACGTAGGAGTTGAACTCGTCGAGGAACAGCGGCAACTTGCAGGTCGGGCAGCCCAGGCTGATGTTCTTCTGGAGACCGAGGAACCCAGAATACTCCGTCGTCAAGTTCGCGCGGCCGAGGAAGAGGCTCGCGGGGACCACGCCGGTCCCGAGCCCGTCCGGATAGTTGTGTTCGGCGACCGCGGTGAGGTTCGGACCGTCGATCTTCGAGATGTTGTACATCCAGTAGCCCTCGCCAGAGTTCAACGGCTTCCCTCCCTGGATCCCGATGATCCGCGCAGTCGGGTCGAAGGCGTGCATCGCGGCCGTGTAGTTCTGGACCTCGAGGGCCCACTGCAACGCCGACGGCGCCGACGCGTCCGCGGTGGTCCAGCTCGCGAAGGGCTTGTTCCAGTGGATGTAGTTGTCCGGCTCGTTCCCGATCGACCAGTAGTACGGGTGCATCCCGAGCGTGCCCTCGATGTAGTTCATCTCGGCGACGGCGAACGCGGGGTTGTTGAGCTGGCCGTTCACGCAGGCCAGCCATTTCGCGCCCGTAGCGGCGAGGAACGTCTTGAGCTGCGTCCAGTTGAATCCGGTCGAGACCGTGCCCCCGCTGTTCGTGTAGGTCAGCCCCGAGCTGTAGTTCGAGCTGTCGCAGGGCGGGGAGAGACGGAGGACGTTGATGTTCCCGACCCCGTTCCACCACGTGATCATCGAGGGGTCGGCCATCGAGGACGGCTGGTAGATCTTGTTTCCCCAGAAGACCGTCGGGTCGACGGAGTGGGCGAACTTCGTGGCGTTCAACGAGGCGTTCACGGTCGAGACCGCGTCGACGGTCAGGGAGAGACCCGAGGCCACCACCGACAATCCGTCGGGCGTCGTGACCGTGACGTTCCAGGCAGCGTAGGCCGAGGCCGCGTTCGGGGTGCAACTGAGCGACGAGGTGTTCGCCGTCAAGCACCCCGGCGGAAGCGAGCCCCACACGAAGTGGTATGGCGAGGTCCCCCCGGTGACGTTCGCATAGAACGTCGTCCCGCCGCCGAGTAGCACCTCGCCCAGGGACTCGGCGGTGTTCACGACTGGGATGTTCCCGAGGGCGTAGGAGGAGTTGCTGACGACCGACGCCGACGTCTCGCCGCAGCAGCGCATCGCGTAACTCCCCGTCGCGTAGTCGGCCATCGTGGCGCCGTAGCCGGCGCGGGGGCGGGTGGTGCCGGCGGTCCCGATCCCGACGCTCGCGGAGATGTTGGTCCAGGTCGTTGTCCCGCCCGACCAGGCGTAGGTCGGGCACCCGGCGTTCATGTTCGCCGGAGCGACGAACGTGCCGGTCGCGCCGCAGGCCTGGATGACCTCCGACATCGCGGTCACGTAGGACAGGGTCCCGGAGAACTGCTTGACCGGGCCGGCGCCCGCCGTCGTCGACCCCGAGGCGATGAGCTGGACCCACTGCGCCGTCGTCGGGTTCCATTCCCACGTGTCGTTGAAGAGCGTCGCGCCTCCGACGCCTCCTGCCCCGCCGAAGAGGAGCCCGTAGTGATCGGCGGTGTCGTACGTCGCCGAGCCGTAGGCCCGACCCGCCGGGGGAGTGCCGGCCGTGCTCGTCACGTTCGTCCAGGATCCCGCGGCGAACTCCCATGTGTCGGAAAGCCACTGACCGTTCTTCTGGCCCCCGAACAGGACGACGTAGCCTCCGTGGCCGCCGAACGCGGGAACGTCGAACATCGCGGCCCCCGCGCGCGCCGTCGGCGCCGTGCCCGGCGTGAGGAGCGTCCATGTCCCGGCGAGATACTTGAACGTGTAGGCGCGATAGGATACCC
>Ga0210402_10002685_pt1 | contig 17160 bp, 23 predicted proteins | sample IncBWC7MmetaG_FD_161055 | JGI IMG/M metagenome (GOLD analysis project Ga0210402, IMG submission 161055) | Forest soil microbial communities from Barre Woods Harvard Forest LTER site, Petersham, Massachusetts, United States - Inc-BW-C-7-M | ecosystem: Environmental > Terrestrial > Soil >... | reverse complement strand
GTACTCGGTTGTTAAGATGGACCAAGCCGGTCAGCCTAACGAACAGTTAGCTCAGATCGTATCTGCTGTAGCTCCTACCGCTGAGCAGTATCACGGTATGACATTCACAGCTAGCCGTATTAACCCTGTAGCTCCTTATTTAACTCCCGGTACACCAGTAGTCGTAGCTGCGTGGGAGCCCCCCTCGTTCTCGGCAGATAAGCATATATGGGTATTCCCTGATCCATCTAACCCTGCCACTAACACAGTAGTTGACTTATACACGGCTGCTGGACTCGGTGCTATTAGCGGGGATATCCTAGGCCACCAAAGTCGGATTGTAATATTAGAGGACGTTACCTTCCCGTTCGGCGGTGACTCTGGCGATCGTATCCCTACTAATGAGGACGTTTCATTCACAGACCCGCCTAACAGTAACATCTTCGGGTCAGGTGCCGTAGCTTACCAACGGGAGGTATTCGTATCTGAGTACCCTAACGGATACGGTGCCTGGGGTAGCATGTCGGCTGGAGAGCTATTCTTAGTTAAGCAACAGGGTGGCGGGTTAATCGTATCAGGAGATTTGAACTCTCCTTCAGTTACTCGGCTACCGGGAGTGGTATCTACAGCAGGTATGGAGTGCCGTGCGGCTGAGATGCCTGATGGACTCGTATACTATTCTAGGTTTAAGGGGGCCTGGATCTGGAACGGTGCTAACAACAGCACCAAACTATCAGACCAGCTAGAGGATACGTTCATCTTCTATCCTAATGGTCCTGGTAATATGGTTAATATAGCCGTCCAGTTCGAGGAATGGGGAGACTGGATCCTTACTACCAATGGCTACCTGTACGACACAGAGACTAAGGGCTGGTGGATCCTAGACTCCTTTAATAATAACGGTTATATCCCTCAGTGGTTTGCTAAGTCGTACTTCGGTGAGAACATGTATGTCGTGCCGATGCGTGTTACCCAGGCTCAGTGTATCGGTGGCATCAGACGATACACTAGAGGCGTGGCTACTAACGTGTATAACTGGGAGGGTCAGCCGTTACAAGCCTCCCTTGACCGTGTTATTGATATCCGTGAGGTCGTGATTGTAGCTCAGGGTGCCAACTGCCAGATTAACATTGTGTTGACAGCGTTAGATGGCACTACCCAAACTATCGTCTTTACCGTTAATAACGCTGCACAGCCTGTGAGACTTCGACAGACGGCTGCTGTTAAAGGCTATAATGTGGTACCGGAGATCTTCGCCTTCTCTACAGTAGGTGGACCGGCTCCTATCGTTTATAGTATCTCGTTCGGGTGTCGTGAGGCTCCGTTAGCGGTGGGTCAGTAATGGCAGATCCCTGTGCAGGCCCGTCAGTAAGTACACTATTCATCCCTCGTAAGGACTCACTACAGAACCAAGACATAAGTAAGATCCAAGAGTATCAGGATCAGCGAGCTAACTGGCAAGCTATCGAGTTATGGGCTAAGCAGCTACTAGTTAGCTTCAGTCCAGCCAGTACAGGACTGGTAGCTACTAACTCCAATATCCCCTTCCCGACCATCCCATCAGGTGTAGCTACTGTAGTCCCTTACGACTTCACGTTATGGGCTAGTCCACCGTGTGCGGTTAACAACACCCTCGTTGTAGGTGGTGTACCTAAGTCATCAATGGCAAGTTTTAAGCTGCCTGGTGTCATGCAGGCTACAGCAGGTGTGGCGTTTAACGGAGCGGTACTAACAGCCGTCGGAGCGTTCGTACCTTCCATATCCCTCCGCTTACACATAATCAACACAGGTGCTGGTCCTTACGATAAGATCATAGCTCAGCAGACTATCCCGGTTCCGGTTAATGCTTCTGGATTCCTTCCTACTCCCAAATTAAACGTGTCAGCTATAGCTATTAACGTATCACCTGACGCTAGCTTTTACTGTGACGTAATCCAGAACACAGGTACTACCCTTAACTTCGCAGGTGAGAATACCTGCTTCTTATCTGCTGCTATGATTGCTCCTAATCACGAACCGTTAAACCCCTACCTCTAAGGGTAAGCATGCCGACCACCTTACAAGATGCTATCAACCGTGTCAGGTCCAACTTAGAGGAACCGTCAGCCCGGTTCTGGACTGACACAGAGCTTACGAACTGGATTAACGACGGCTGCCGGGACATGGCTCGTAGGTCAGAGGATCTTTTAACCTTCGACCAGGGCATAATCATTCCAGCTAACACCGGTAACTTATCGGGACCAACTAGATTCCCGCTGCCACCGGACTTAATCCGTATCCACCGTGTAGAGTTCACGCCTAAGGGTATTGGCTCACAGCAGATCTATTACCTTCAGGCGTCTACCTATCAAGAAATGGACCAATATTGGGGTGTTACACAAGCTACTCCTAGCAGCTTTCCTATTTACTACGTTCTTTGGGGCACTCCAGGTATGTCTGGACGCAATCAGCAGACCATACAACTCTACCCAAACTGTAGTCAGGCTGGTAATCTTAACGTGTTTTATTACCGCCTTCCTCGTAGGTTTACTGACCCTCTGGCCGATGCTTCCCAGTACAACCTCCCGCTCGAAATAGTAGAGGGTTACGATGATGCTGTCGTTATGTATTGCACATACCGTGCTGCCGTAAAGGACCGTGACCCCGTCTGGAAGGATCTTAAGGAAGAGTACAAGGATACTATCGAGGCTATGATTGATGGCACTCGTCAGTTCCATGACCAGGGGCGGGCATTCCAGCACTCTACGACAGCTACTCCACAGTGGTTAACTGACTCTGGAGGGTGGGACTTCTAAATGAAAACCTACGTCCAGCCTGGTGAGATAGCTACTATCCAAGACTGGGATGGTAAGTACAGGCAGATCGATGCCACTCAGATTAAGCGGTTAGTGTGGGAGAAGGCTAGGCACTTACCGCAAGATGAGATCGCTGTAGGTCCAGATCAGATCATAGGGTTTGATGAGGATGGGAGTTACGTATGCCTAGTCCACTAACTCCGGTAATTAACAAAGCACTCACGCAGAAGAACCAAGTTAACACTCAGAACGCCAAGCCCGGTACGGCACAGCTTAACTCTGTCCCATCAGCACCGTATCAGCCTGGTCAACTAACTCCTACAGCCGGTTCAAGTCCTCCTATGTCGGCTGCTAATAAAGCTCTCCTAGGACCGGAGCAATCCTACGGTTCAGGTTTATCCCCTGCCAACCAACAGATGTTAGCTCCCGGTAATCAAGTTAATCAGACCGGCTTAGGTGACACTACAGGTACTGGAGCACAGCCGTTCTTAGATGCCTTAGCTGCCGATACGCCGGCGCAGCGTCAGGCCTTACAGCAGGCCTATGATAACGAACAGGCTATGGCTAGTGTAATAGGTGGGCCAGCAGCACAGCAGCAGCTATCAGATGCCTCAGCCGCATTCCAACAAGGCTTAGCTCAGAACGCCTTAACAGGTATTGAGAGTAACGCTAACATTGCTGAACAGCAGGCTGTAGGTAATGAGAACATCCTTCAGCAGCAGGAAGCTAATCAGATCTCGCAGCAGCAGTTAGGCCTACAGGAGAAGTACAACCCTCAGCTATATGCCATCACACAGCAGCAGCAGGCTCTACAGGGTCGTGGATTAGGCTTGCAGCAGGAGGGCATCCAGCAGCAGGCGGGAGAGGCCGGTAATACACTTAAGCAAGCGTTACTCGGTAACTACTCCAACGAAGCTACGTCAGGTGCGGTCGGTACATTCGGTACTAAGAACGCTTACGCACAGGATCAATACCAGTACCAGCAGCAGATCGAGAACTTACTACGGCAAGGTAAGCAGGTTGGGCTACAGCAGGAAGGCTTAGGACTCTCAGAGAAACAGTCAGCTATTCAGGAAGCTGAGACTAAAGCCTCATACGGGATATCTCAGGAACAGATCGATAACACGGCTCAACGTATCGGCTTCGATACTCAGGACTTAACACGTCGTATCGACAATGCCAAACAAGCCTTAGGCATATCACAGAACATCACTACAGAGCAGCTATTTCAGGCTATGGCAGATGTCCAGGCCGGTATCCCTAATCAGCTATCAGCTATCTTACCTTACATTGCAAGCACAGGGAATTACCCTGCTATCCCAGGTGTGACCGTCCCTGCTAGTGGAACAGGAGCTACGCCGTGAGTTGGTTAACTGATGCGTTAGGTGGAGTTAAGAAGGACATCGGTAAGGCTGCTAGTGAGGCTATTGGTGTAACAAACCCGTCACCGGTAGCACAGAACTTCACTAAGAACTTACAGCATAATCTCGGTAATATCGGGAACTATTTTGCCGGTGATAATCCAGGCTCTCCACACTTCGGGGGCTCGATCCTGGGCACGTTAGGTATAGGTGGTGGGGGTGGTAAGTCCGGTCCTCCTCCTGCTCCAGTAGATTACTGGTCGCAGAGTATTGGTGGTCCTAACTCTCCTTATGTCACCACTAACGGTATCGACCCTTCTAAGTTAATGCAGTATTTCGCTCAGACACAGAAAGGGTTTAACCCGAACGACCAGAACCAGGTCTTAACAGCTATCAAAGCAGCACAGACGGCTGGCTGGTTACAACCTGCGTTCGAGGCTAATAACACCGGTAGTGACGCCTTATCGCAGCAAGCTATGTTCCAGAACACTATTCAGCCGTATCTACAGAAGATCGCTGGTGATGAGAAAGCTGGTGCGGCTCAAACTCAGTCAGCTATTCAAGGTATACAGAACCAGTATGGTAGTGCAGAGTCACCTGATGTTAAAGCCCTACTCGGCACGTTGGATTCCTCAATTAATCAGCAGGCAGGGCAGGACGTTAACTACGCTCAGGAAGCTGCTCTTACGGCTCCAGGTATCACGCAGATCATTGACATGCTGCGAGCCCAGTACATTAACTCTATCAACAACCCGACTACTTCCCCGTCAGGGATAGCACCGGCTAAGCTCCCGGCTCCTAGTACCTTATCAGCAGTTAACAAAGCCCTCAAAGGTTAATCATGGCTAAGGACGCACTCCAGACTGTCATTGATAACTGGACAAAGCGTACTAGCACTTTGGCTGGAATGGGAGTTACACCTGATAAGTTCAGCCAGTTAGCACAGACCGACATTAACAAAGTAGCTAGAGGCGGTACCGGCTTAACTGACCAAGAGGTGTACGATGCTGCTTTGTCGGGAGCCAATAACCAGCCAGTTATCCAAGACCCACAGAAATCGACATCGCCATTAAGCATCCTCGGGAACGCCGTACCAGACATTCAAGGTATCTTAGAGGGTGCGCCCAAAGGTATCTTCAACCTGTTCCGTCATGCTCCGTCAGAGGCCACTAACCTCGGGCATTATGTTGCTAATACCCTAGGCCGTAGTGGGGCTAGTGAGAGGGGATGGGAACAGAACCATGGTTATGAAGATTCCTCAGGCATGTCGTTACGGGCCTTAGCAGCAGGCTTCCGTAACGTAACTAAGAACCCATTAGTTAGTACCTTCGCTCCTGGCGTTAGTGACATTGCCCAGGCGACCACTAGCGCAGGCCGTAAGAACATGGAGCGTCACCCGGTCGGTTCACTATTAGACATAGTGCCTGATGCCCCTAAGGAACTTATCGGGGAGGTAGGAGCCCGAGCCCTGTACGGGGACGCTGAAGGGGCCAGAGCGGCCGGTGTAGCTGCCGGAGAGGGCGGTTTACTCGCTCAGGATACTTGGCAGACCAAACTCGCCTCGGGCCACCCTGCGGCGGCGCTGATTAGGTCGATTGAGCCTCTTAATGAAGTCAGGATCCAGTTCTTACAGCGGTTCCATCTTGATCCTGAATCATTAATGGCTAACCGTAGAGGGAACGAAATCAAGGGTGCTACGGCTATTAAGCAGAAGCGGCTTATCGATACTATCACGTCTGTGCTACCAAGGGACGCTGAAGGTAATATAGACGATGAAGCCTTAGCTCGTATATCCCAGGAACATGAAGATCCTCGGCTACTGGAACAATCACCTACACCTGAGGCAGATCAAGCTATCCTTAACCTCATGCGGGAGCGAGATCATATCGCAACTGACGTAGCGAAGGCTTCAGGTGATTTACGTAGCGTAGAGTTCAACGGTAAGGAAGAACTGTACTCTACAGAGGGGGCGGGCGGTAGAGTCCTATCAGCTTACGACCATATGCTATCATTAGAAAACCAGGTAGCATTAAAACGTCAGGAGATAGATTCTCTCCAGGCTGCACACTTAGATAAGTTCGGCCATGACCCTCAGCCTCCTGTACCGGGTTCTCCGAGAGAGGCCTCGTTAAAGGCTATCAACGCTCGAACTAAAACTCTTAACAAGCTCATGAAGTCCCTGAAGTCAGCACAGAAGGACTACGCTACCCAGCTACATGATACGGCTCCTGCTAGATTCCAGCCTATGATCGCTAACGACTTACGGGATCAGGTCAGAGCTAAGCTCCAGTCCGTTGCTCCTAAGATGCAGGGTGGGGATGCGCCGTTAACTGACCCTGAGTCTGGTCTGACTAACTCATTAGTAGGCCTTAAGGAAGCGTTCTCTGACTTAGAGATGGGTCGTATGGACCGTATCTTCAGTCAAGAGGTAGGGTGGTTTACACCTGAGCATTGGGCTGACATGTATCGGGAGGCTGAGCGTACCTGGCAGGATATGTCCAAGGCAGGATATGACCCTCAGTGGGTGCATAATACCGACTTACGTGACCTACAATCCCTTAACTCCGTAAAGCCGCTCTCGCACGCCGCTAAACCAAGTATGGTTAAGGACCGTACTTTAAACCTAGCTCCTAAGCTCTCTGACTGGGGTGCCGCGTTATCAGTAGCAGCACATGAATATCTCCGTATGAGAGCATCAGAGGAGTATATCCAGACCGTCCTAGTGCCTCAGTCTATGTCGTTAGAACAGGTTATGCGGGAGATCGAGCCTGAAGCTAGTAAACTTATGCTCGATGCCAAGCGGACGGTTAGTAAAGCTTTAATCAAGAAAGATCTCTTAGAGCAGCATTATCAGCGGATCTCCTCAGACATGACTGGCGGGATTGTTACACCTACCCTTAAGCCAATCATGGATAAAGAGTTATACATCCCTCGGCACCTAGCGGAAGCTAGCAGGGAGTTCACAAGTCCTAAGGCTCATGGCAACTTCGCTCGAGCCTTACAGGGTGGTAATAAGGTCTACATGACCTCTGTGCTAGCATTCAACCCTACGTTCATTGCTAAGCACTTAATAACAGGAACCGTCAGCTTACTAGGCCGTTCAGGGTATGAAGAATTCCTCCCTGAGAACTTAGCTAAAGCCTGGCATATGGCTACTAACGCTGAAGAACTCATGCCTATTCAGCTATCTCAGCGGTTAGACACAATGACCGAGGATGATATTACTAGTTGGTTAGCAGGTACTAAGCACGGTGCTATCCTACGTGCGGCTGGTAAGGCGGCTGGCTTCAACTACAAGATCGCTAATCTCGTTATGAATATGCAACGCAGCATGGCGTTCTTAGGGGAGGAAGCTCGTAACTTAAAGGAAGGTTATACCCCTGAGGCTGCCAGAGAACTAGGACTCGTTCATGCAAACAAAGTCTTTGTTGACCTTAACGGTATGCTGCCTGTCGAACGTAATGCCATTCGTCTAGCTATACCGTTCTATTCATTCACAAAGCAGATCTTACGTTACGCCTTAACCTACCCAATCGACCATCCGTACCGTGCTAGCATCATAGCTAACCTCGGCGAAATGGAGCAGCAGGACTGGACTTCAGGCCTACCACGCTCATTCATGGACTTGTTCTTCTTTGGTAAGGGCGATAATAAAGCTGCCATTAACTTCGCCACACTCGACCCTTATCGGGACGTCGGTAATTACTTCACCCTCACCGGGTTGATAAGTTCGCTTAATCCACTCGCACAGGGTACTCTGACAGCTGCTGGACTCAATACCCTTAGTGCGACTCCAGAACTCTATCCAAGTGTCACCTACAACCCCGATACTGGTAAGCTCGAATCTAAACGTCCTGGGTACGGGCCGCTCTCCATGCTCCAGTCCGTTATACCTGAGGTAGGCACGCTCGACCATTTCCTTCAGCTTTCTAGTAGTATGCGGACGTTAGCTGCGACTAATAGCACTAACTACCGGAGACAACTGTTTAGTAGTCTCGGGCTACCCTACGTACCGTACAACGTAAACATCCCCTACTCAGCAGAACAAGCGGAGCTTAACCGGTTCAAGTACGCTCAGGGCCAGGTAGCTCAGACCATGAAGTCAGGGGACATATCCAGCATTAAGAACCTGAACTTAGTCCCGTACTTAGACCAGCTTTACACACCGGATCAACTCCAGGCCATTATACAACAAATGACCGGGCAAGCCCAACAAGTGAGCCTACCCGGTCTTGTCGGACCTGAATCAATTAAGGCTATATCTGTTAAGCCTAAAGTCGTCAAGGGGGCGGCTCAACTAGGAGCGCAGCAGGCTGAGCAGTATCAGCAGGCTCAGAGTCAGCTACAGCAAGGAGGGGGAGCGTAAGTGAGCAACAGGTATACGAGTCCGATGCCCATAACAACGAACCTAGCGGTTTTAATGATGTCAAATCCCGAACCTCAATATAGAGTGGCGGCAGCATGTGATATCGCTCCTTCCAGGCTATCAGAATACATACACGGCAGGCGGATTATAGCAGCACATCATGTGTTAGCACTATCTAACTACTTCAAGGTGCCAGCTACACAGGTAACAGGGCTTGTGACTCCCGACACCTTCTCGGAGACTGGTTAATGGAAACATCCATTATAGGAGCCCTAGGGGCTATCGCTGCTGCCTGGATTATTCGAGGCCAGCGTAGAATCCATATCTTAGTGAACAGTAACTTAACAGCTATCACTAAGGTGGCTAGAGAGGCTATAGAGGAGAATCTTAAACTTAAATCACAAATTGCTATGCTGAAAGGAGAGCCAGGTTCTACTGATGTTTCGTAGTCCGCTTTCACAGGGAAAGTAGTCCAGACCTTGCTATCTGACCTGACACCCAATTTAACGACTAACTTTGTATATGTGTTCTCGGCTGTTGTTGTAGCCCTTATAACAAACATAACGCTTATCTACTTGGCGTGGTTCAATCGCAAAGACAACCAGTCCCTGAAACGGTCTGTAGATACCGGGAACGGAGTGACGCTAGCTCAGGCTGTAGGTAGATTAGAACAGAAAGTTGTTGACCATATCCAAGCTGATGACTTTCAGTTCCGTACCTTAAACCATATCCTAGAGCGTCACGACCGGCATCATGTAGAGGATGAGGAGGGGGAGGCTAGCTGAGCTTGTATATAGGCAGCTAAAACATGCCTTGCATATGACTCAGCTAGCTCCAGTGAATTCTTAACCATATCTCCCTTCCAGCCGCACTCACACTCCGGTAGAAAGTTCTGATGTCTGTCCTGAGTTAAGTTAATCGTTACGTGGTGGAATTCGCTGGTCATCTATAACAACCTCCCAATACTCCTTATAGACCTCTGGCCCATTCGGGTCGGGGGTCTTTTTTAGTTCATCATCTAAAGATCCTTGTCCGATTACTACCGGAGTACCTGACGTTTTCTTCTTTCCTCGCAAAGAGCCTCCAAGCGTCGGACCGGCATAACTCAGAACAGAAAGCTCCTTCCTTAACTTCTACTCTGCATAACGCACATCGTTTACTACTTGCCTTAACCTTAACTTTCCTTTTGACTCTAGGCGGCTTACGGATCTTCTTTAATTTCTTGTCTGTCTCTCTAACTATCTTCTCTACGTCAAGACACCAGTCTTTATGTGGGTTCGGGTAAACTACTCCGCAACACCAGCATCTTATCATCACTGTAAAGCTTTATAGATCTTTTCGGCTCGTCCATGGCCTATACCTTCTAACGCCGTTAACGAAAGCGGTGTCACTTCCGGTATCCACTGGAACGGGCACCCGAACTTGTCCACTATCACTTTCGCTAACTTCGGGCCCACTCCCTCGATCCCTTGTACTAGGTGATACAACCAGTCTAGGTTCGTCTTGTGGCCCCACGGTGATACTGGTCCGGTACGTGTAGATAAGAGACTCCGATCGGTCGTGGCCCAACTTTGTAACATCGACAACAACTCTATAGTCCCCTGGAGTGAGTCCGACTTGACTATCCACACACCTTTTAATTGCGCTGATAACTCCACTCCAAGCTGCTGTTGTCTCGTCCATCTTCCGTGTTGATGGTCCCTTAATAAAGTTCCTTCGCTCGTCCATAGCATCCTTCCTTCGATTAGTAAGATCCCGATATCTAAACTCTTCATCTGAGCAAGCTCTTTACTTAATCTACCATCCTGCACAGACGCTACAAGATCAGTTACTTCTTTCCTCTGTATACCAATCAATCCCATTCTCGTCGCTAACAACACGTCCGCTCCGTGTTGTTCTGGCACGATACTCGTACGAGCTTGTGGTAGCAACCGCTTTAACTGTGTCTCGGTAGGACTTAGCAGCATCGTGGCCTGTATCCTTTTCGTGTATGGCTATCTGAGTCGCTATCTCACCGTAGTTAAAGCCGTCGTATATCCACGTACATTCATCACAGAAACCTTGGTAAGGTGGGGATGATCTAATCGGCATTAGTCCTCTACTCCTAACCAGCCCAGGAGATCCCACAGATTAGGAGCTATGTAGTCAACCATCTTATACATAAGTTCTGGTGTCACTGTAGGGCCGTCAAGTAGGATGGCTGTTTGCTTGCCTTGTCCTACGAACCATCCTAACTCCAGGTGGGCGCTACGACCGCAAGGCAGTACTAACACGCAGGTGTCACACTCCTGCATTGCCTTAAAGTCATTACTGAACCCCTCTTCGCTTACATGGTGCCTTAGAGCGTTAATGTACTCGTCGGCATCACATGTCTCATGGTTGTAACTAGGCATGACTTGGGACCAGTGAAAGCCGTGATTACCAGGAGAAGGGTTCTTGAAGTCGTAGTGGTCTATACCTGCGGACTTAAGAGCAGCTATGATAGCCGGGTGGTAAATACACCGCCAGCTACTAGCGACATAAACTCGACCGGGGTTTACCATCTCCCTGCTCCTGCCCTTATCTCAAAGAACTGCCTACTGCCTAAAGTTTCCGCTGGCGGTAAGCCTGGATAAGCAAAAACACCCCCATTAAGACCAGGGCCGAAAGTATAAAAATCCCCATCATCACCCTTAATTGTATACGTGTGAAACACCGGTTCTTGTGGCACGGTCTTACCGTCACTGGCAATCGTAAAGCCGATTCTACTTGCCTGTACCTCTCCTGAGGCTCGTAACGTATATACCGTCCCATCTGAGAACGTCAAGATATCGGTTAGCTGCATTGGGTTAACAGTCATGTTATCGTCTACTCCAGGCCAGAAGTTCTGTACTACGGACGTGTCAAACTTATCACCGCTAGTCCACTGTGTAGCTACACTCCCATCTACAAGATGTAGTTTATTAGTCCAGTCAGCTATCCAGAACGGGCATAACGGTTTATTAGCTGTTGTGAATGCGTTGAAGATGATGTCCCGAGAGTTCTGACCGGCATAACAGCTAGCCCATACCCCTGCCGCTCTCCGCATTAGTATCCACGGTAAGACCTCTTCAGGGGTTAAATCAAACCTCTCACAGTCACAACAGTTACCGTCATTCGTACTGGCAAACACAGCGATCTTAACCTCACACTGAGCTAGCTTATCCTTGGGCCAGGCATACAGACCATCCACATACCCCGCATGCATGCCAGGTAAATGTAGGATGTTATCAGGGTTAACATCATCGTACATGATCCTCATACCCCGACCCTCCTACCCCGCCTAAGAATCCTCCTACGTTGGTTCTCGGTCATGCCACCCCATACCCCGTCATCGATATGGTTAAGTAACGCAAACTCACCACATTCTTGCTTGCAGGGGCATTTATCACAGTAAATCTCAGCTACGGCTTTCTGAGAGGCTTCACCAAACGGATACATGATGCTGGTCTTATCTTTACATACAGCACTTTGACGCCATCCCACCTTATCAGGATCAGTTACAATCCTAGTAGCCGAATGACGCTGGTTACGCATAGCTCGGTAGCTAGCCTGGTATGCTGAATAACAGGCTCTACAATATGAATTATGATTACCGTCATGCGGACCGCCACATGCAGCACATGTACGCTCAGACTTAGGAGTTACCGTTCGTGTAGGTTGGTTAGTAGATGAGAAGAACCCACTCACTCTATAACTCCTGACGGGACACCAGCTTTAGGCATAGGACCGTCACATACTATTGCTGTCTCCAAGCACTTCATCATGGTGACAATACACTTACCCATGGCCTGCCGCCCTTTCTTATTGTCTAATCCAAGTAACTGAGCCCGACGTAGGTAGTTAGTGATGAATACTATCCACTGACCCTCATCACTTAATCCGTAAGTCTTGTATTCCTGGGTTAACGGGATCTGACCGTCATAGTCGTACTTTATATCAGCATAGAAGATCCTCTCTTCTTCGATCCAAGACTTAAGCTCACCTCTAGCCTCATAGTATTCAGCCGGGAGCCGGATCATTTATAAGCCCTTAACATCTTATCTAACGTCCGAGCTACGTCAGGACTAGTCAAACAAGCCACATCTAACGTAGCCATAACAAACATCAGTAGAGCCTGCGCCCGCTCCGGCATGTCTGTAAGCACGTCCAACATCTGTTGGATACCACGGTCATTCTTGGGCTTAATTAACTCATCATGTAGAGAGTTAAAATCACTTACAGCCTGTTTCTGGACCGCTAACGTGTTCTCCATTACAGTTTCCAACCCCCTTGTTGTACTAAGTAATCAATAGTGAAGTTATGCAACGGCTTCTCTACAACCTTAACACGGTTAGTATCACCGACAGAAGTAATAGTATAATCGCTAGAGCTTCTACCGAAACCAGTAAGTAAGACACTATCGAACTGGTACCCGAGGTCTTTCTGTCCGTCGGGCTTAACCCCATAAGGGCCAAACAGTTTCTTAGTCGTGGTATCATCTTGCTCCAGGTCTATCTTCTTACTCTGGCATACCGCTAATACATGACCCTTGCACCGTAGAACCTTACCGATCCAGTCCCTGTAAATACTATTAATTATATTCCAGTTCTCACCGTAAGCTCCAGCCATGGGATTACCTTTACCGCCACCCATCTTAAAGTCCAGAAAGAACTGTGACGGCTTCTTACCCATGACCTGCTCGATGTAGTAAGTAATAACATACGACCAGGCCTGCCCGATCATATCGAACACAAGCCAGTCGTTCTCTTCCATTGCAAATAACGCTTTATCCGTTGCTTCGACTAACTCTTCCCAGGAGGACGGCTGCGTTAATACAACAAAATCCTCCCATCCAGGGATATGCTCAAGTGACTGTGGAGCACGGTAGTCGGTATCTTGGGCATATACCTTAGTAGGAGAGTTAGATTCTACAATACTAGCCCATGTCCTTGTCTTACCGGACTTAGGAGCGCCGAATACCAGTATCCGTTCCTTCCGTTTACTCTCCGTCCGTAACACAGTGATCCTCCATAAACTTAATGTATCTGGCCGACTCCTCTTGCTTCTCCTTACCGTGCCTAATACCGGCTAGATCCTGGTACAACTGCCAGACTTCTTGCGAGATAGTAGGAGTCCTACAATACCTACATCTTATGGATATATCAGGAGCGCCACAGTGTTTACACTTCATCTATCGGCTCCTGTCTAGTAGAAATCCTATACATAGGATTATCCTTAGTTCCGTACCTTACGATCCTCGACCCGCCGGTTGTCTCCAGCTTGTCATGGTCGCCCAGGGCCTCAGCGAGCAGCAGACGGGCCGATGCGGCCCGCTCAGCGTGGATCTTCCCCTGAGCCTGGGCATCGAGATACGTGTTAACTAGCATGTCGATCTCGGCATCGGATTTAATAACCTTAGTCTCGTTATGCAGATACTCATACGGACATGGAAAGTTATTAAAGTCACAGTCAAACGGGATATCCGCCATCTCAGCGGCTGTCTCGATTAACAACAGCCGTTCTTGGATCTCGTTATACTGATACCACCATTCAGCAGGGAGAGCTAAACTCTCACCGTTGTTACGGTTCTTAACAAACAGTATCCCAGGCTTCTCCAGGGCGAACATATACACGTTAATCTGCCACTTGTACTTCTGGACCAACCCTGGCGTGTCCCACAGGTGCTTCTTGAAGGCCTTAAAGCTACTGTCACCCATACTCTTTACTTCAAGAATATTATCACGCCAGATACCGTCAATGTGGCCGATAACAACCGTCCCAGGCACACCGAAGAATTGCCTGATCTCTTGCTGCTGGAAATAAACCGGTGAGGACTCACTCAGGTTATCAATCACGGCTTTCTCATGTAAATTACCCTCAGAAAAGATGCGAGCCAGATAGCCGGGATCACCCGAACTATCTGGCTCTGACACCTTCTGCACCTTGCCCATGCGCTTCAATATCAGGGCCTTAGTGCAACCACCTAGTTCTGAGGCGTAATAGATCCAGTTACCGTCTTTATCACGGTCCGGTCTATCCACCCTGTTAACCCCTTTCTTTACGCCTTAACCTTTCTTGGTAACCGGCGTACTTGTAGCGTCCGTATTGTCCAAAGGGACGGGAGTATCCTTGGCTGCTAGCTTCTTAGCAGCGGCCCTCTCACTGAGAGCCTTAATCCTAGCCTTGCGCTTTTTATCGTGCTCTGCCCAATGACCCTCGACAATCTTCTCGGGTTCATAGCAGACGTAGATAGCCCGTAAGGTGTTGTCCTTATGCCACGGACGGCAGGCAAAGGACAGGCCCTTACACGTAAGATCGCCATACTTATCTTTAAGTTGGCTAGTTGCGGCAGACAGGCTCTCTTTATTCTCACCTGTCTTAATGACCGTCCACATACTACGACCGTCATCGGTCTTGAATGGAATCAGCCCTTCGTCGCAACCTGTGATGTAAGTTTCAATCATCAAGTCATAATCGCTTACATTACCTCTACCACCAGCAGGTAACTCTTCTACGGATTCAAAGTCAAACGTCGGCATTTCAACCTTTCCTAAGCCCCGGCTCGGAGTTCAGTCCAGAGGTCGTCGGGGTCAGCGATCCTCTTAACTAGGGAAGTGTACTGGCTGACACCAGGAATTGCAATAGCAGCGTTGACAAATTCCTCATGGTCGTGGGCAAGGGCCAGAGGCTTAAGCTTGGCGATCAGATCAGCTTCCCCATTCCCATTGCCGTTCGTCGTACCTGATGCTGCCTGACCAGTGGAACCACTCGGATCTTTTCCCAGGTAAGCACTAGGGTAATTCCGGGTACTCTCACGGTTCTGACCGTCAATAACGAACTTCTCGGTCTGTTCGGTCATATGGAAGCCGTTACCTACTAAGTGATTAACTTGCTGTGGGCTAGCTCCCGCTTGGCTCCACTCCTGTACTAACTGTGGAGCTGTCTCAGCAAGTGCAATGTAGAACTTAGCAATCTGCGAGTTCTTATTGAAGTTACTGGCGTTCCCCGAGTGCGTAACAGTTAATCCCTCGTCCTTACTTGACCAGTCCTTAGGGCAGTTATACCGCTCGGTATGGTCGTCTGCTACTAACACCCCATCCTTGAAGGCCTTACCCATAAGTTCAAGCTGTGTGGTCTGACCGTTATTGTACAACGGGTCACGGATAAAGCAGGCCATGGTGATGTAGAAGTCGTAGTCAGACATTAAGCCTGACGGGAAGTCGGTAAACGGGTTATTCGGCATTAACTAATTCCTCCTCTATTTCGGCGATCTCGATGGCTGTGTCTAACACGTCAATTACCTGAGCGAGTGTACGATCCCTTGTGTCGTTCCAGCTAGGGATATGGTAGTACCTATTATAGGACCCTTCTGCTTGATACTGTGCTGCAACAACGTCCATGACAAGTTCCTTAGCAGCCCAGTACTCTTTTGGAGCGTGATAACCACCATCTATGCCATACAATAAGGCTCCATCTAAACAGCAGGCCCCATCGTGGTTACGGTAGTTGCCCTTAATCCATCCTTTATCTAAGAGGATACCCCTAGCGTTGACCAGTACCTCAGTTATCAACATTACAACCTCCAAACTAACGCATCTGCCCACCATTCGGGGAACAGGTACTTGTTCTGTTTCCAGAACTTAATGAACTGAGTGTCTAATATATACGTTCTACACCAATCCTCTTTATGTCTCACCCCCCTGCCTGTCATCTGAATTAGACTCCGAGCGGTCTGGACGTTGTACCATTGCTGTCCACCCGCACTATGTAATCTAGCTCCTACTTGTCTATCCCCTAAATTTGGAAAGGGGACTTTAGCCACGATCTGAATTCGGCATAGGTCGTCGGGAAGGTCAATTCCTCGATCAAAGCTAGGAGCCAGTAACAACCCTCCTCCTGGGTTAGAATACACCCGTCGGAGGATATCACTACGCTGGTCTGAGGAGTTATAAGATAACACTTCTCGGTCCCAGTCTTGTTCTGCAAGATACTTAGTAAGGTCGTAAGAGACTGTGTGTACGAGGACGTTGCTGCCCGGTTCTCCCTCATCAAGAACCTTGGCAATTCCATCTCTAATACCTGCTCGGTCGTTAACGGATCGGGACATGTTTCCAGAAGGTCGTACATAAACCGGTCTATTCTCCTTTGGAAATGTCGAGGGGATCTTGCATGTCTCATAGTTACTCTCCCATCCTAGAGACTGGATAAGCTCCTCGGCGGATATGACACTTCCTGACATTAACAAGAACTTTTTACCATGCTTCCATAGTGCCTCTTTAGCCAACGATGCAACATGGGATGGCTTGAATCCGACGTAGTTATCTAGACCTGTATAAACCCAGCTTTCAGGGTCAGCCATGAGGTTGTTGCGTATTCTTCTAAGGCTTGTCTGTAGGCTATTAACAGCTTTGCTTTCTCGAATATCAGCAGGCTGCGTAGGTAAGCTAGGTAGGCTGGACTTGTAACTACTGACGGCTTGGATAGCCTCACCCAACCACTTAAGCCAGCTAGACGCCACGGTGACTTTTTCGGGACTGTCCAGACCGAGTCTAGCCATTCGTCTTGGGGAGATCTGGCACTCGACATATGACATTAACTCTCTTTCAAGGGTGTCGCATTCATCGAGTACAACAAGCCCTCTACCGGAAAATCTCCCAGG
>Ga0210402_10002682_pt1 | contig 17187 bp, 8 predicted proteins | sample IncBWC7MmetaG_FD_161055 | JGI IMG/M metagenome (GOLD analysis project Ga0210402, IMG submission 161055) | Forest soil microbial communities from Barre Woods Harvard Forest LTER site, Petersham, Massachusetts, United States - Inc-BW-C-7-M | ecosystem: Environmental > Terrestrial > Soil >... | reverse complement strand
TGTCCAGTGTCTCCTGGTTCATCTTTGAGAGGTCATTGCCTGCCAGCAAAGGTGCGGCCAGCAGTGCCCAGAGGCTCAGGTGTGTTATGTATTCGTCGTGGTTCATGCCACCGTTGCCTACTTCGAGCATGTCAGGATCATTCCCATGCCCGGCCCCGGCAAATGGCTCCAGACCGTTCTGGTCGAAACCAATAACAGACATCCGGTCGTAGTGATCCGTGATGTCTTCCGTTGTGCGCCACAAATTGCCGCCCACTGAAGCTCCCCATCGCCAAACGCGCTCGTATCCGTACTGACACAGGCTGAATACCATGGGTCGTCCGGTGCGCACGAGGGCATCGTGCAAGTTCTTATAAGCCGATGTCATGTCGCTGCGGCGGTAGACTTTCTCCGCGCCGCATCGGTCATACTTCAGATAGTCGAATCCCCAGTTTGCGTATTCCTGTGCGTCTTGCTCCTCATGTCTATAGCTCCCTTCATACTTCGCGCACGTCTTAGGACCGGGAGATGAGTAGATGCCCGCTTTCAGACCTTTGCTGTGAATGTAATCCACCAGGCCTTTCATATCGGTGAACTTCGCGTTGGGCCGAATTCTTCCTCGCTCGTCGCGATCTCCCTGCCAGCAATCGTCGATGTTCACATAGACATATCCCGCCGCCTTCATTCCATTGCTCGCGAGGCCATCTGCCGCAGTGCGAACATCCTCAGCTGTAACCTTGCAGGCGAAGCGGTTCCAACGGTTCCATCCCATCGGAGGAGCCACGGCCAGCGTGGAATCGGCAGCCATTGCGCAGCCAACGCTTGCCGTAACCAAGGCGATCAGGATTTGAATTCTCATACGCGAGGGCCTCGTTCTTCTTCCCGCGGATCGACTCCGCATTTCAGCTAAGCTGTCCCACAATCTCGAATCGTTTCTTATCTGCGGTTGGAATCACCACGGTGTCTCCGTGGATTCCTCCAAAAGACGCAGGTCTGCCGTTCACGGTGACGTGCTGCAGAACCATGCGCGTTGGAAGGCGTAGCTTGAAATGTACTTCCTTCGGAAAGGTGGCTCCGGTCAGTTCTACCTGCCCGACAACGGCCTTATCCTCGGGCCTCGTGATCAGACTGAACGTAACTCGGCCCCAACGCGTGGGAGCTTCCTGAATTCCGACCTGCTTCCCAGAGGCTACCCAGTCTCGCGGAACACCTTTCGCCAAGTACAAAACCTCTTCGTCCGAATCTTCCAATACCAACATCCAACGAACCAGCAGTGGAATCGTCTGCTGGGCAGGGACGCAATAGGTTCCGGATTCGCCTGTGATGCCGGTAACTTCGCCCGCCGTCCAACTTCCGCGCGTATGAGCGTGATAGCGATGCGCATAAAGAAACAGCAGAAACTCCTCGATCCGGTCCAAGCGCAATAGCATTTGCGCATATCCGTAAGAGATGAATCCTAGAATCTCTCGCCCCTGCGGCCCAAAACGCCACACGTTCGACACCACTCCCAGCGTCGTTGCGCCGTGAGCCCGCATGCAGTCGATCACTAGGTTCGCCAAGTTCGAGGCAGAATATCGGCTTGCAACAGTTCAGAATACGGCCGGTGAGGCCATTGCTGAGGACTGGGCTTCTCTTTCTCCAGCGACTCGCGGAAGGTGAGGTTTGTTCCGGGGAAGAGTCCGATATAAGGCGGTGACTTATCTTTCTGCACATTCCGTTCGATGCTCTTGACGGTCCGATCCCGCAGCATCTCGCTTCGCTTGAGCCAATCCTGAGCCAGAGGTTGCATGCCAGGCGTCGAACTAATTCGGCCTAACTGCATCCACACTTTCGCCAGATCCTTGAAGCCGCGCGCAGCAAATGCGCTGTTTGCGTAATATGGCTGCCAATATAAGGACGGAGTTTCGCTCAAGCACGAATCCGATTCGCTCCACCCGCGGATCAGACCGTATCCCGGATGATCCTCTGGCAGGCGAAGACTCTCGTCTTGCATATCGGCCAGCAGTTTTGCGGTCGCTTCGATCCTTGCCCTGTGTTTCAGGAGCAGTGCAGTGTCGGCCGTGTAGTTGAAGTACCGCGCCAGCAGGAAAAGTGTCATGCCAAACTGCGCGGTCTCTGGACCGCGCATATCGATCATGCCCTTTTCGTCCACGTATTCGGAAAAGTAGTTGTCGATAAAGAGCCGTGCAGTATCCAACCTCCCCCACTCCATGTTGGAGTAGATGGCGCTGGTGAATATGTCCTGAAACCCGTCATATTCGGATCCGGCATAATCGCGATCAACTGCTCCGTACTTCGGATAAATACCCCCCGGTCTGGTCATCAGTTCTTTGACGAACGCATGTTTTGAAAGATCAACCCAATCGTTCTGCGGCAAAGAAGCGGGAGCAAAATCATCAAGGAGTCGGTGCCAATATTCGGCAAACGCCAGCAGAGCACGATAAAACTCCTCCGGCTTGGGATCCTGACGGGCCGGGGGATACGCAGGATAACTGTTGCCGTACACCACTTCTGCGATCTGGCCATCCTCAATACGGGCGGCGCGATGCCAAGTGTGCACGATGTACTTATTCTTGTTCGGGCGTACGTCGCCGAAGAGCATGAGCTCCCATGGGCCTTCGCCCTCAGTGCTGATTATTTTGCGAACAGCTGGCATCCAGTCCCCGACGAGGCCATCGTGGATTTGCCCCTGCCGCATTGCCTTCTGGAGTCGAGCGGAGTACTGGCCGGGGTGATAAGTTCGTGTGCCTCCACCGCGGTAGACAGGAGTAACGTCGTAGGCCTCTTTGGTCCCGACGAATGTCGTCCACATTCGGGGGTTCTTCTCGGCAGATGCCATCGGAGGTGCCGCCGTTCTCACAGCTTCCGGATCGGGATCCCCTTCTCTTAGCAACCGATCCGCCAGCAGATCCGCGGATGACAATCCGATGTCTTTCAGCTCCAAACCCAGATAGGGCGCTCCCTCGGGCAAAGAAGATTCAGCACTCCTTCCCAGAGCGAGAGTTGCTCCGGAAGACGACACCAAGACCAGCGAGCCATCCCGCGTGCGTAGGTCCTCGTAGACTTTCCAAACCGATCCGTCCGCATTGAATTCTGAAACGAAGGTGTATCCTTGCACCGACACAGGCGCAGCGGCAGCCACTTTCCGTGGCAGATCCTTATGAGTCCGGAACTTCGAAACCGCGCGACCGTCTGGCAACTCGAGACCAGCAGCGCTCGCCGCAATCCCTTGCAGGAATTTTCTTCGGTCCATCGGAGTCCTCTTTTCGTTATCGAACCGTTACAAGAGATTACTAGCGACGTCGTCGCCGTCTCGAGGAAATCCCCTCTCGATCTTCCTTAATTTCGAAGCCGGCCGGCGGCGTAACCCCGAGGAGGTATCGGACGAAATAGTCCCAGCGCCGCCGAACCAGATAAAGGGCGTGATCCCCACTCTCACCGTGGAACATGTTGGGGACCAGCAGCATGTCGAAATCCTTGTTGGCCTTCATCAGGGCATCGGCAAGTCGCATGGTTTCGACCGGATGCACATTGTCATCGACGTCGCCGTGTTCCAGTAAAAGATGCCCTTTCAACCGGCTTGCCATCGTGACGTTGGACTGTTGCGCGTAGTCATCCTGCACCGGATATCCCTGGTACAACTCGTTCCACCATGCCTTATCCAACCGTGCATCGTGGTCTCCAGAAGTAGAAACGCCGACCTTGTAAAAATCCGGGAACGCCAGCATCGCGTGAGCCGCGCCATACCCTCCAGCTGATGTTCCGAAAATTCCAATCCGCTCCGTATCCATGTAGGGATAACGGGAAGCCATCTGCTTGATCATTGCCACGTGATCTTCGAAAGCTCCGCCAAGATTTCTGTAGGAGAACTCACGAAACGCGCGCGATCGGCCTGCGGTGCCGCGGCCGTCGATCATGACCACAACAAATCCCAATTCCGCCATCGACTGCAGCCAGAACGTGCTAAATGTCTTCGGGACAAAGAAAGATTGCGGCCCGGTATAAACGAATTCGACGACCGGGTACTTCCTTGCCGGGTCGAAATTCGATGGTCGCCAGATCAGTCCATACAACTCAGTCGTTCCATCGCTCGCCTTGCCGTGAAATGGCTCCGGTGCCCGCCAGCCCATCTTCGTCAACGGACTGGAATCAGTTTGTTCAAGTGCGCGCACCTCTGATCCATCTTTCGCCCGGCGCATGACGATCTTGTCAGGCAGATCCGGACGCGAATAGCTATCGATGAAGTAAGCGCCATCGGGCGAGAAATTTATGGCATGCGTCGCGTTCTCCGGCGTGAGCAGTTGAAGTCCCTTGCCGTCGAAGGCCACGCTATACAGGTGTGCCTGATACGGATCTTCATCCTTCCCGCGCCCGCTCGCCGAAAAATAAATACGCCGGTTCGGCTCATCCACATATTCGATCTGTTGAACCGCCCAGGGGCCCTGCGTGATCTGGTTCTCCAGCTGCCCAGTCTTGCTGTAAAGATAAAGATGCTCCCACCCGTCGCGTTCTGAGCCCCACAGGATCTCGCCAGTACCTTTGACAAATCGATAAAAGGTCTCGCCGGGATCTACGTATGTGTCCGACTGCTCGCGTATCAGGACTCTTTGCTCGCCGGTTGCAGCATCGACGATACGGAGTTCCTTCCCTTTGTATCCGCGCTCGTCATAGTCGTAGTAAAGGTTCTTGCTGTCAGGAAACCAGTCAAAGCTAGGGCCCTCCTGAAACGGCAACTCGAGTGGAGCAGACTTCACATCGATCCGCCGGCCGGACTGAATCTCAAAGATGATGGGCTGTGCTTTCGCCAACACCTCGCCCGGAAGCGGATATACGTAGGTGAAGGCCTTTGGCCTTAGCTGGTTCGGCGCAACAAACTGTACGCTGGTGAAGCGACCGGAACTTCTGGAATCAATGCGATAGGTCATCAGTTTGGACGAATCCGGCGCCCAGAAAACCGCGGCCGGCTGCTTTACATCTTCGGTGCCTTGATCAACCATCAGTCGCAGCGACGGAAGTGGCGTGGCATAGTCACAACCCGCAATTCCGTCGCGCGTAAGTTGCATCTCGGTGCCGGTCGAGACGTCGCGCAAGAGCAGATTGTGATCTCTTACGAACGCAGCCCAGCGCTTGTTAGGGGAGAGCTGTTCGTTGGGGTGTTCGGTTTCCCTTGGCTTGTTCTTGCAATCGTAGCTGATCAGCGAGCACGTCCAGTCTGCAGCATCCACAGAAAAGCGGACTGCCTTGTCGTCATCCCCGAATTCAAACTCGCGAAAAGGCAGGTCGGATGGCGAGTACTCCCGTTTATCTGCGCGGGTGAGGGCTGCGGCCAGGCGCGTGTGATCGAACGCCGGAACGCTGGTATTCCGTTCCGCATCCACGACAATGAACTGGGTGTCCTTCAACCCGACTCTGCGGTACCAGAAGCGGTGGGTCTTCTCGATCCAGTGCGGCGCGACATCCGCAACATAAACTAAATGCCGCACGTTCCCCGGGAGAAACTGTTCGGCCCGCTGGTAGTCCTGCAAGAGGCCTTGCGCGAGCGCCGCGGGCGCCGCGAGAAACAGCAGCCCTACTGCAATAGGACAGCAACGCCGGATCGATCTCATCATGGAGGCTTCCCGGAAAGGCCGAATAACTAAAAATGCATTCGCCGGAAGCGACGGCTTCCGTCGCAATCCGCGAATGCATGAACTGGGTAAAGGCGAACACCTCAAAACTCGAAGTTTGCTCGCAGTTCAATTATGCGCGCGCCACCATTGGGAGAATTCTGGGGATTGAGAGTATTGCCGCTAAGTCCAAACCCAGAATTTTGAAGAGCGTTGTAGCCAAAGTTCGCACCTCCATTCGTCGCCGCTGGCCCAAAAGTTGGATGATTGAAGGCGTTGAGCATTTCAGCTTGCAACGTGAAACGAAACCTCTCTGTGATCGGGAAGTGCTTGGCGATCGAGATGTCGTCGTAGGTGTTATGGGGCCCGTGCAGCCATATTCGCTGGCCAAACGTACCGGGCGTTGTATTCGCGGTAATATAGTCCCCGCCCGAGGAGGGCAGGTACTTGGGATTAATGAATGCGACGTTGGACGTTCCCTGAATAGGATATTTGCCAACTGAGCTTTGGAGTTGCGAGGGGGTGACTCCGTTCAAAGTTACGCCACCGTCGCCATAGTCGTTGAACGTGTTAGTTCCCCCCAGCAGCAAGAATGGGGCTCCGGTCTGGAAAGTGAAAATGGTCCCCAAAGTCCAGCCCCCCACAATGTGATCGAGCACATTGCTGCTATTCGCAAACTGCTTGCCCTTGCCGAACGGCAAGTCGTAGGTGCCGTTGATGTGTACCACGTGACGCAAGTCGTAAAGCGTCGGGCCGTAGCTCAGCCGCATGTCGCGCAGGCTAAAAACGGCACCCTGACCTTGCCAGTTGTTCTGGGTTGCGACTCCGAGAGTGTGACTCCAGGTGTAGTTGGCGTCAAACTGCAAGCCATGCCACGCCCGCTGGCGGAAGTCAACTTGGAGGGCATGGTAATTGGAGTACCCTTCCGCAACCGTATAGCTGGAACCAATGCCTTGTGAATAGGGATTGGACTGAAAGTAGTTAATCGGATATCCCGCACCGGCTGCATGGAACGTGCCTGCCGCTACGTTGTTTGCACAGGGGAGGAAAGAGTTGCCAACTAGATTGCAGAAATAAGGGACGGTGCCTCCGACACCAGCCAAGATGCCAGCCATCGCTCCGGCCTGGCCCGTCCGTAATTGGGTAAGGAATGGGTCCTGGCCATAGTCAACCAGAGGAACGCCTGGCCCCCCAGATGATTCCCCAGCGAACGCCGCGTCGAATATCGGCGTGGGCTGCTGCCCGGCATAGCCGTTGTTTGCGAATGAGGTTACTCCCTGGGCCTGGTTGATTGCCAAGTTCGTCTGGGCGTTCTTGAATTGAGTCAGGAAGCTATCAGGGAATTGGGACGTCGTACCAAAGATATTGATTTCATTGGGGTTGATATTGAGCCACTGACGCGCGGAGTGGCTGCCGACGTAGCGGATTTCAAGTGCTCGGCTCTCTCCGAGTTGGCGCTGAACACCGAGGTTCCACGATTCTGTGTATGGCTGCTGGATCTTGGGGTTGATGCCGTTTAGCCCGGGGGGGGCTAGGAATGTAAAATCTGAGGCCGGTTCGCTCGTCTGGAAAGTCGCCGGGGCAAGCCCGTAAACATAAGGCGGAAACGCCTGAGTGGGCAAGGCATTGGGATTGAAGTCGCTGATCGACAAGCTTCCCGGCGTAAAGGCGCCGGGTCCCCCAGTTCCGTTCGCATTGAGAAAGAACGACTGGTAGTAGAAAGAACCGTAGTCGGAAGCCTGATTCCAAACGTATTGCTGGGGCTCAGTAAACTTTCGCAGCGAGAAGCCGCCGCGCACCACCAAACTGCTTCGATTCTTGGGGGTCCAGGCAAAGCCGAACGCAGGCTGCGGAGCTACGTTCCAGGAATTGTAAGGATTGGGATTCTGCGTGAGCCTAGGATTCAGCCCATTGGGATCCGTCGTGAGAGAACCGGGATTGAAGAGATTCCCAACTCCAGACGGACCGAAAATGGCGGCCGGACTCGCCGAGTGGTACAGCTTGGAGATATCTTTGTCGGCTGACGTAAAATCCCAACGCAACCCGAAGTTGAGGGTCAAGTTTGTTCTTACGCGATAGGAATCCTGGAAGAAGAGGCCCTTGCCCCCTGTCAACTCATCCAGGTTGTAACGTCCGACCTCTTGCACATAATTGTTGGCGCTTGTGACAAACGGATATCCTCCCCCGCCTCCCTGTATGCCAGAGATCCGACCGACCAGAATCGCGTACAACTGTTCGGCCTCCGCCAGTTGGCCGGGATTTGCGTTCGGGAGTCCACTCGTAATAGCGCCCTGGGCCGGGTCTCCGTTTGCAAGACCGAAGTTGACGACTGGATACCCAGCCGCTGGATTGTAATAATGGTTCTGCTCCCGCCACCACGAGAAGCCATAATTCATGGTATGCGCGCCGTGCTGCCACGTCATGGTATCCGAGGCGTTAAACACAGGGTATTCAGTATTGATCCCCGAATAGAAAATTGTCCCTGACATCTGGGCCCCCTGCGGATAAGGGGCGCTGGGATAGTTCCAGCCCAACTGTGGGTTCGCAATACTGAGAGGCGGGGCGTTGTAAGCGCCAAGAGTATTGTTATAGAGGAACCCTCCCCGCAGCTCGTTGACCAAGCTCGGCGATAGCGTCCAGGTAAATCCAATCCCTACGGTGTAGCTCTTGTCGCTGTTGCCTGCACCAGTCTTGGCAAACCCCGAGCCCGGAAAATCAGGCGGATTCGCGCCTGGATAGTTGTCCTTGGTCATATTCCAGGCGAGATTGAAGCGCATTTTCTCCGAGGCGTTATAGTCCACGCGGACGGCCGGGAAGTAACTCACCTGCGCATTGTTCACTTTCCAGTTGATCTGATTGAGATTGGGATCGCCAGTAGTGCTCGGAATCACCTGTCCCGAAGCCGTCGATGCGTTGGCGGCCGTCAATACCGAGGACGGGCAATAGGACGCGGAACAATTCAGCACTCCCGTAGGGAGGTTTGCCCCGGGATTCGCCGTGTTGTAGTTCTGCGCCAATGTGAACAGATTCACAGTTTGGTTGTTGTAGGTGAAGGTCCCAGCTTGTGCTGCCGCAGTGAAGAGGCTGTTCGAAGTGGTGTAAGAGCCCGGAATTTTCAATTCCGCGTAACTGCCAAAAAAGAACAATTTGTCCTTGATGATCCGCCCGCCAAGGCTGGCTCCAAAATCGTTGCGGTGGAGAAGATTCTTCGGCGCCGGGCTGCCCAGCGCAGTGCTAGTGTCGTTGGCCCAACTGTTCGCGTTCAGCGCACTGTTCTGAAAGTCATCGTAAATCCGGCCATGAAATGTATTGCTGCCGCGGCGCGTAACGAAATTAAGCTGCATGTTCGCCTGGCCAAAACCCTGGTCCAGGTTGAGCTGCTCCGATTGCACCGTCATCTCTTCAATCGCTTCGATTCGCGGCGAGACAACCGCCTGAGAATTTCCTGAGAATTTCATCCGGCTCGAACTACTGATGACCCCATCAATGTTGTTTCCTTGCGCGATCGACGGAAGCCCATCCCAGGTGCCGTTATATCCCGGGACCAACTGTGAGAGCGTTGTCAAATCTCGATTCTGCAGCGGCAGATCCTCAATCTGCCTCAAATCGACGGTGGTGCCGATCGCGTTGGTGGTCGTTTCTACCAATGGCGCTGTCCCGCCTCTCACCTCCACGGTTTCGTTCGTCGTACCAACTACGAGCCTGGCGGAAATGTCTGTCGTCTGGGCCGCCTGCACGATTACGTCCGTGAATACTTGTGTTTGGAAGCCAGCCTTCGACACCGTAAGCTTGTACTTTCCAAGGGAAAGGTTCACGAAAGTGTGCGTGCCCTGTTCCTGGGTCTCAGCCTTGCGCACGTCGTTCGTGGTGAGATCCCGAAGTTCCAGCTGTGCGCCTTGCACCACGCTGCCGCTGGGATCAAGCACAGTCAACGTCACGGTTCCCTCGGAACCGTGCTGTGCCCATGTTGCGGGAGCGCTGAACGTCAACAAAACCAGCCCTGCAATAGCTAAACCACGAAGACTCCACGAGTATTTGCAAGACATATCGCCTCCTTCGGAGGGAACTATGTTTTCCCCGCGTCCACCACCGGGCTCACTCACAGCGCCCGCGCCGAAGCCTCGACGTCCGTCCTCGGAAACGAGGGGCGCCGGGAAACACGCCCTACAAATGCAGCCAGCCAAATCGTCGAGGAAACGTTTACCGAGTTCGCGGATTTTGTATACTTTATGCTATCTCTTTGTCAACCATAATTTCTGCGTGCCAGAAAATCGGCCTGGGAGCATTGCTGCTGCGGTCATCCCCATGCTCCCGACAGGCCTCAACCCTTCCGGATATTGAAGAAACTTAGATTCCTGCTCAACGCGAGTTCTGAATGCGATACGCTGAAGCCCTTGTAAAAAGCTCGCGCGGCCTGCCTCCATGAAAGCCAGATCGACATTTTCCCGACGAGATCTATTGAGATATATGGGGGCCTCCGGTCTGATGATCGCCGCCAAGCCATACGCCTGGGCGAATTCCGCGGCAGCGCCGTCGGTCACGTTTCTTGACGTTACGCGGTCGGCGGGAATTGCATTTCGCCACGACAATGCAGCTTCCCCCGATAAATATCTGATCGAGACCATGGGATCTGGCTGCGGTTGGATCGACTACGACCAGAACGGCCTGCTCGACTTCTACATGGTGAATGGCGCGGCCACTCGCGTTTACACTCCTCAACAATCACTCCGAGGCGCTCTTTACCGCAACAACGGCGATGGCACATTTACGGACGTGACCGCCAAGACCGGAGTGGGAGCCGAAGGACTTTTCGGAATGGGAGTTGCAGTTGGCGACTACGACAACGACGGCTTCCCGGACATGCTTGTCCTCGGTTACGGCCGATGCATCCTCTATCACAATAAGGGAGACGGCACCTTCACCGACGTGACGGCCCGCGCGGGCGTGCAGAACACCGGATTGTGGGCATCAAGTGCAGCCTGGTTCGATTACGACAACGACGGCAAACTCGACCTCGTGATCGCCAATTATGTCGACTGGTCACCCGAACGCAATTTCTATTGTGGCGACCGCGGCCCGGGCATGCGCAGCTACTGCCATCCTGACGATTTTCGCGGCCAACCGCCGACTCTCTTTCACAACAACGGCGATGGCACTTTCACCGACGTCAGTAAATCCTCTGGACTCGGACAAAAGGGCGGCAACGGTCTGGGGGTCGTGACTTTTGACTACGACAACGACGGATGGCAGGACATCTTCATCGCTAACGACCACATGCCCAATTTCCTGTTTCACAACAATCGCGACGGCACGTTTCGTGAAGTCGGATATCTTGCAGGCGTGGCCGTCAGCGCTGATGGCCAGTTCGAGGCTGGAATGGGCACCGACGCCGCCGATGCCACGGGAAACGGGCGACTCGATCTCATTGTCGGGCATCTCGATATGCAACTCGCGCGCTTCTACCAGAACATGGGCGATCAAACCTTCGACGATGCAACCCTGCGCTCGAAACTCTCGTACTCGACCTTTCACATGAGCACTTTCGGCACGCGCTTCATGGATTATGACAACGATGGCTGGAGCGATCTTTTCATGGCAAACGGCCATGTGCTCGATAACATCGAGCGATATCACGCCGGTACCGAGTACGCCGAACCCAAGATGATGTTCCGCAACACCGGCCATGGCATCTTCGAAAATGTCAGCGACGTGCTGGGACCGGACTTTCAATTGCCTCGGGTGAGCCGGGGCGCGGCCATCGGTGATTTCGACAACGACGGTGATCTCGACATTCTCGTCAACAATTGTGGACAGGTTCCGCAGCTGCTCCGCAACGATGGCGGCAACGCGAACCACTGGCTTGAAATATTCCTGATCGGGACAAAGTCGAATCGCGACGGCGTCGGAGCACGCCTGAAGGTCTCAGCAGGAAACCTCGTTCTTCACGACCAGAGGAAGGGCGGGATGAGCTATCAGTCGGCTCAGGACCCGCGAATACACTTTGGTCTGGGACGACACTCATCCGTAGATTTCATAGAGGTATCCTGGCCCAGCGGCATGAGTACAAAGCTCGGAGACATCAAAGCCAATCAGATTCTCGCGGTTAAAGAGGGGGCGGGAATTGTCGAACGTCCTTTCCCGCGCGTTCCTGCCGCACCAGCACGCTGACCAGAGCATGGCGGGAGCAAGATTGATAATCTCGTTCTGTCCCCGCCGCATCCCATCAGTCCGGCGAAGGAGAGCCTTCTCCATAGCTCGTCTTCCGTTCTCCCGGCGCTGATCGGATCCGATCCGCTTGAGCCTGATTGATGCTCTGCAGCTTCGTGATCGCTTCCTCCGCTCGTTGTGAATCCCCCTTCCCACGATACGCCTTCGCGAGACTCGCATAGATGGAAGGCTGCTCGGGCCGCATTTTGCGAGCTGCCTCTAGACGCGCAATCGCATCGTCGAGATGCCCCCCTAGCAAGTAGACTTGGCCCAACGCAATTTGCGAGCCTGCGTCATTCGGGCGCTCAGCAAGTGATTTCTCCAGTGCGTTCTGCGCCTCGTTGAATTCTGGCTGGCCCGGCGTGATCCCAGAACGCAGCAAAGCTCTTCCCAGAATCAGCAGGAGTGCGGGATTCTGAATCCCTTTGCTGATTCCTTCTCGTGCAATTCGAATTCCTTCCGCTATGTTTCCCTCAAGCAGCTCCTCTTGCCCTGCTGCCAGATAACCGATCTCGCTTCCCTGCCCTAGTTTTCTCGCCAGTGCAAAATCAGCTTTCGCGACATCGAACTGATCGATTTGCGATAGCAACATCGCCCTCTCATAGTGCAGCCGGGGGGATTGCGGAAGGCCGCGCAGTCCGAACTCAACAACTTTGAGCCCGAGTTCAAACTCCTGATTGTCCGCACAGGCGTCTGCTACAAACGCGAACAACTTTTCATCCTGTGGGGAAATCGCAGCAGCACGCTGCAGGGCAGTCAGGGCTTCACTCCGCTGGCTTTTGCCGACGTACGCCTGTGCCAGCAGATTGTCGACGTTGGCAGTCTCGTGTCCTCCTCGGCGCAGTTTTTCTAAGGTCGAAATTGCCTTGTCGTACTCACCCATACCGACATAACACAAGCCGAGATTGAATTCGACAGCGTACGGGTGGACGGCACTTCCCCGAGCCGCCAGCAGATGAGGAATCGCCTCTTTGAATCGACCCTGCCGTGTTAGGGCAGTTCCCCGCTGCAGTTCGTCTCCCGCCTGCGCAGTTTCGTTAGAACCAGAAGGGGTGTTCTCACTCGTTGGCTGATTCTGCCGATCAATTCCAGAACGTGAATGGGTTTGGGGTGGAGACTGACCGAGGCTAAGGATGGAAGGGAGAACCATCGCAGCCAACACGGCTCTCCGCAGACCTGCATGGACGACATTCATCGCGCTGTTCGCAGTCTCGTTCACCGGACTACTTCCACTTGCCCTGCCCTTCCACAATGGTGATGTAGCGGCCAATCGGCAAGTCGGTGAATCGCTCTTTCCTGCCGCTTGGCTGCGGCCACTCCACTTCCAGCCAGTCGATCTTCGTCCGCTGGCCCAGTCCCAGAACCACGCGCGGGTCATGGGAGGAAAGATAGCTACCACCTCCCACTTTGAACTTATGCCGCTGCAGGCCTCCCGCCTGGTAGGTGACCTTCGCGCCGATCGCGTCCATGTTGGCTTTCGTTCCCACCAAACGAATGCCCAGCCAATGATTCTCCCGTCCGGCCAAGTTTCGCAGAAGGATGGGCGAACCGTTGTTCTGGGATACCAGCAGATCAACGGCGCCGTCATTATCGAAATCTCCCAAGGCTAGTCCGCGGGCCGCGAGTGGCTTGGAGAAGATCGAACCGCTTTGCAGGCTGACGTTCTCAAACCCCTTTCCGGTATTGCGAAATAGCAGCATCGGTTCCCGGAACTTCACGCCTTCAATTCTTTTTTCGACGGTATCGTCGGGATGCCCGTTACAGAGCAGCAAGTCAATATCGCCGTCATTGTCGTAATCGAGAAATTTCAGACCCCAACCGCTCATAAGGCGTGTAGCCACCCCAATTCCGTTGGGGTTTGCAGCATCGGTGAATCCCCCATCCTTCTCGTTGTGGTAGAGCGAGTACATCTCCTGATCGACATTGGCCTCGAACAGGTCGATCCAGCCGTCCTGATCGTAATCCGCCGCGTCGACTCCCATGCCGGACCTAGGTTTTCCGAAGCTGCTCACGCCCACTCCGGACAGAACCCCGATCTCTTCGAATCGCCCCTTGCCGCGGTTAGCGAAAAGAAAATTCGGCAGCGTATCGTTGGTGACATAGAGGTCCATCCGGCCGTCGTTGTTCAGATCTGCCGCCACCGCTCCCCACGCCTTTGCGCGTGATTGCGCGATCCCTGATACTGTACTCACGTCAGTGAAGGTGCCATCGCCGTTGTTGTGAAATAGCCAACACGGCATGGGATCGTAGATGCTGGGAATACAGTAATGACGTTCGCCGGTAATCAAGTCACCACAGAACTTCAACTTCGTTTTGCTGTAATCGACAAAACGGCACACGAATAGATCAAGACGTCCGTCATTGTCGTAATCGAACCACACCGCACTGGTCGCCCAACCTGGCGCCGCGATTCCCGCCTTGGCGGTGACATCCGTAAAGGTTCCGTCTCCATTGTTGTGATACAGGATGCTGTTTGGGTATTGCGTGACGTATAAATCGGGAAAACCATCGCCGTCGTAATCGCCCACCGCCACGCCCATGCCATAGGCGTTTCCCGGCACTCCTGCCGGTTGGGTCACATCTGTGAATGAACCGTTCCGATTGTTGTGATAAAGGGCGTTGCGCAGCGGGGCAGACGGCTCGTAGAAGTCGCAGGGACCGCTGTTAACCAGGTAGATATCCATCCACCCATCGTTGTCGTAGTCAAGAAAGGCGCAGCCTGCGCCGACCGTTTCCGGCAAATGCGCCATCGGCGAACGTCCGCTGACATGGGTCCAATTAATACCGCTGATGTTCGCGGTGATTTCTTCGAACGCAGTTGCGAAAAGGAGTGACGGCTCGCTGGAGAACAGCGACGGAGCACAGATTCCGCTGCCGATCCCCGCCAACCCAAGCGCCTGCAGGAATCTACGGCGAGACAATAAACCGCTATCATGACTTCGACGGCTGGTCATTCCCTTTCGCTCTGCCTCAGGGCTGCGCAGGCGTGCGCGGCGCCTTGGTGGCACTCTCCTGCTGCAATACCACTTGCCGCTGCGCGTCTTGCTTTCGACCCGTTCGCTCATACGCCGTCGCCAACTGATAGTGACCAGCGGGATCGTCTGGCTGCATTTTCACATAGCTTTCAAGTGGGGCAACCGCATCGGTGAACTTTCCCGCGGAATTCATTGACATCCCCAGAGCAAGATACGCCTCGCTGAATCCCTCATCCAGTTTGGCAGCTTTATCAAAATGACCGATGGCATCATCCCACTGCCCACTCTGCCGCGCTATCTCTCCCAGCAAAAACTCCGATGCCGCGCTGGTGGGATCGATCTTCAATTCCTCCCCCAGTTCCTTCTTCGCGTTCTCCAAGTCGGCAGGAGTCTTCGTCAGGAACAGCCGTCCCAGCCGGTAATGTATGCCGTGCCGCTGCGGATTCTGATCAAGGATCATCCGGTACTGCGTGATCGCCTTGCCCCAATCCCCCTGAGATTCGAATGCCTCTGCCTCGAGTTGCTGCGCTTGCGGAGACGAAGGGGCTGTCGCTGCCAACTCGTGGGACGCTCTTAGTGCCAGATCGGAATAGTAATGAGTCGTAAGATATAGGACTTCGGGATCTTGAGGAAAGCTGCGGTTGAGCTCGAGGAGCGTCCTCACTGCGGTCTCGGTCTGTTCCAATCCCATTGCGCAGTGAGCAATAGACATCAAAACGTCGTACTTCAACTTCTTGTCCGTGATTTGCGCAACCGCCTTCTTCAAGCTCGGCACCGCTTGCGAGCACCGCCCTTTCGATGCCAGGCTAATTCCGCGTTTGGCGCCGCTTGAAGTGCCGCTCGCAGGAGCTTGCGAAGCTACCTGCGCAATCCCGGCGCGGCACAGAAGAAGTGCTGCCCCGGAGATGAGAATCCATTTGCGGAATAGTTCAGGGACGGAGTCCATTGTCTTTGCGCGGAGTATAACGCCAGCTATCATCGATCGCCAACCGCGCATACCGGACCGCTGCTCTTATTCGGAGCGCTCTCCGATTGCACTCTGAAGTTACACGCGGGTACCTAGCAAGGCCACGATGAGAGGCATAGACATCGATCGGTGCGGAGCCACCCGCTGTGACGGCCTATGCCGCATTCTGCAGTTGTGCCGGCATTCGGGATCGGTCGAAGCACGCTCGCTGGTGTAACGTTCGATAACACTCTCTGGCTGTTTTTGGACACTGAAATCGTCGGCCCGACACACCTCAGATCAACACCAGTTCCCTTTGGATTCGTCCCGTGACTTCGGCCGATCCTCGCCGTACTAACACGTTGACCTCACTTCGTAGTCCAAATTCTGGCAGGCAGATCCCGGGCTCAATCGAGAAGCACGTATTGGGAATAATTTCGCGTTCATCACGAGACTCACAATTATCGATATTGGCACCATTTCCATGCACTTCAGTCCCAATCGAATTACCCTCGCGATTACTCAGGTACTGCGAATACCCCGCGCTCGCCAGGACATCCCGCGCAGCCTTGTCCAGTTGCCATCCAGGAAGCTTCTTCCGGCAGCTGTTCGTACTTCGGCAGATAGTGAAAGGGAAAGAGTTGAGACAAGTTGGGTCCCAGAAAAGGAGGTCTCCATGACCCAACTTCGCCAACAAATACTGGAGGAACTCCAGCAAAGTCATTACCGGTATCGTACCTAAAACCCGTACATCCGGATCGTCCGCGACAGTCTTTTCCGATCGCCCGGAGGGGTTGCTGAACAACCACGGAATCACTCGACAGTTCGGGTGATTTTCAAGGCATAATTGATCCGGTTGGCCATGCTCGAAGTGAACGCTCTGGCAAAGAGATTTGGAAATTCTGCGGTGGTTGATGGAATCTCCTTTTCGGTAGCGGAAGGGGAGATCCTAGGCTTCGTCGGCCCTCCGGTTTTTTGACGTGTCTCGCGCCATCCCCGTAGGATTCAATCGCGCGCCCAAGGACCATGGTTTTCTGACCCCTTGCCGCAGCGGCCCGGCTTTTGTTCGAGCTGGGTGGAAGCTGCTAGGCACGATATACATGTTTCTGTCCGCAAATTTCTGGGCATAAGGAGCGACCACCATGTCAGGATCGACCGAATCGCCGAGAGGCTTTCTTTCCCGTCGCCGCTTCGTTCACTGGGCCAGTTCGCTGGCCGCGGCCCTGGGCGCGGCGCCTCTGGTTTTCTCCACTAAGGCTCTTTCATCGCCGAAGGCTTCGTCAGTTGGTGAGGATTATTATGCAAAGCTTGGGGTCCCGACGATTATCAACGCCGCCGGCACCTATACCACGCTAACAGCGGCCTGCATGCCCCCGGAGGTTCTGGCAGCGGTGCAGAAGGCTGCGCTTCATCCTGTGCGTTTGCATGATCTCCAGCAGAAGGCAGGCGAGTACATTGCGCGTCGCCTCAGGTG
>Ga0210402_10002681_pt1 | contig 17189 bp, 12 predicted proteins | sample IncBWC7MmetaG_FD_161055 | JGI IMG/M metagenome (GOLD analysis project Ga0210402, IMG submission 161055) | Forest soil microbial communities from Barre Woods Harvard Forest LTER site, Petersham, Massachusetts, United States - Inc-BW-C-7-M | ecosystem: Environmental > Terrestrial > Soil >... | reverse complement strand
AACGGCGGAGAAAGCCGCGAAGGACGCGGAGATTGGCGAAGCCGTCGCCGCCGCGGGCGTCGCGGAGAGCGCATGCCGGAATCCAAGTTTGCCCGGCCAACTTCGGAGTCAGCGCGCAGCGATCGCCCGGAACGGACGGAACGGACGGAGCGCCCGGAACGAAGCGAGCGCTCTGAATTCGGCCCGCCGCCGGGCTATCAACCCATGCTGTTGCCCGGGGAGTCGATCTCAAAATATCAACGTTTAGCCCAGGCCCCGCAGCGGACGGAATCGCGGAGTGGCTCTCGGAATCTTGATGCGGCGGCCCCGGTTCCCACGTTTCCTGAAGACGAGCCTTTATTCGCAAAGCCGGAAGCGGATCAGCCGCAAGCGATCCCCGAACCTCATGACAGGGCAAAAGGCGCGGCGGCGAACGCCCAGGTCGGGTCGTCCGAATGGGATCGGGAGCAAAAACGTCTGCACGAGATGAACGTTGCGTCGGTATTTGGCGGAACGGCCGCGGAACACGTGGAAGTCTACGGAGACGGCGACCGCGCTGAAAAGCCGGTTACGGCGCCCGAACCTTCCGATCACGCTGCGCCGCTCGCGGCCGGAACCATGGTGGAGGAGGAGATCGAGGAGGAAGAAACCGACCTCGTCTCTTACGTTGAGGATCTCGAGGAAGACGCAGCCTTCGAAGAAGAGGAACTGGAAGAAGAGACTCGCGAAGCAGCGGACTATCGCGAGCCGGTACGGCAGGAAATCGCCGCATCGGGCGAGCCCCCACAGGCAGCCGGCGAGAGCGGAGCCACTGCGCCGTTCGTCATCGAGGGCGGCATGGACGAACCCGTCGCTGGTGAAGCAGAAGTGGATGACGCGGTTGCCGAACAGGAAGAAAAAGAAGCTGAAGAAGCCGAACTTGAGGAAGCGCAGGCGGAGGCTGAGGCGTTGCTCGACGCGGAGGCTCGGGGCGACGGTACGGTCGATGTGCGGGTTGAAGTGCGCGCTCCGGCAGGAACTGCGGCTTTCACGCAACGCGCACCGCGTCCCGGCTTTGACCGGCGCGGTCAGCGTGGACGTCGTGGCGGTGGCGTCGGGCGAGGACGTTTTCGTCGTCACGAACCGCAGAACGTGCCGTTGATCACAGAGCTTCTCAAAGAAGGCCAGGAAATCCTGGTTCAGATCGCCAAGGAGCCGATTGGCAAGAAGGGCGCCCGCATTACCAGTCACATCGCCCTGCCCGGACGCTTTCTGGTCTACATGCCAACCGTGAACCACACCGGTGTGTCGCGAAAAATTGCTTCGGAAGAAGAGCGGCAGCGGCTGAAGCGCATCATCATCAGCGAGCGGGAGAACGGACATGGCGGCTTCATCGTCCGTACCGCGGCGCAAGGAGCGTCGGAAGACGAGCTGCGCGCCGACATTCGCTTCCTGAAGAATCTGTGGTCCGAGATCAAAACTCGCGCCGACGCCGGCAAGGGGCCGACCTTGATCTATCACGACCTGAACGTAGTCGAGCGCGTATTGCGCGATCAGGTTACCTCGGATTTCACCGCCATCTGGGTTGACACCGAGCAGGAATATGAACGTGTCCTGCGCTTCGCCAACCGTTTTCAGCCTGCGCTGGTGCGGCGGGTCAAGCTGTACAGCAAGGAGATCCCGCTGTTCGAGCAGTTCGGCTTGAATGACGAGATCAATAAAGCGCTCAAGTCGAAAGTCTGGCTGAAGAGCGGCGGATACATCGTAATCAATCAGACCGAAGCGCTGGTTGCGATCGACGTCAACACCGGCAAGTACGTCGGTAAAACGGCGCGTCTGGAAGACACCATCGTCAAGACCAACGTGGATGCCATCAAGGAAATCGTACGCCAGATCCGGCTACGCGATCTCGGCGGCATCATCATCATCGACTTCATCGATATGGACGAGCGCCGCAACCGGCAAAAAGTCATGCAGGCGCTCGAAGAAGCGCTGCGCAGCGACCGCGCACCCTCCAAAGTTTTGCAGTTCAACGACTTTGGATTAGTCGCCATCACCCGAAAACGGGTCAAGCAATCACTCGAACGGACGATCGGTTCGCCGTGCCCATATTGCGAATCGACAGGCTACGTCAAGTCGGTGACCACGGTGTGCAACGACATTTACGTCGAAATGCGCAAGATGGCCAAGCACCTCGATCACACCGACGTCATGCTGCGAGTGAACCCGGAAGTCGCGAAGGCGCTCAAAGGCAACAATGGGCGCGCGCTAACCGAGATGGAGGAGCTGACCAAGCGAACCGTCATCGTGAAGAGCGACCCGGCCCTGCACCAGGAGCAGTTCGACATCAACTAGAGCCTCCCGTGACATCGGGTGCCCCAGGTCTCGCGTTCGAGACCTGGGCTCTCGCCATCTCCATTGCGCCCTATTTCCGCTTGACATTTTCTGCAATCGGCGTCAGGATGCGCTTCCGTGGACTAAAACACCTTCAACTTGACGGCCATCTGGTCCATATCGGCCCAAGCCCTAAAACCGTCAGGGAGGAGATTCCTGATGATGAAGATGGTTCTTTCAGCAGCCCTGCTGATGCCACTGATTGCCATCGCAAGTGGGCAGGACAGTCGTTTACCCGAGGCCAGCCTGAATCGGGAACTTGATCTCCAACCAGGCGCTGCTGCCCATCTCGCCGGTCAACCGCATCGCACTTCTGTACCGCCCAGCTATTGCAAGCCTTGCTTGTTCTATGCGGGCGACTTTGATTCGAACGCTAGTGACGCCAATGGTCTCGCAAACGAGTTCGATGTCATCGTGAGCACTGGCGCGGCCACTTATGCTCCTTTTGTAGTACCCAAGGGGAAGACCTGGAGCGTCACGGGCCTCTTCACCAACAACAACATTTTCCCAGACATTCCGGTTCTTGATCCGCCGGTGATCCCCTACGAGGTCCGCAAGGGCATCCCTAAGAATGGTGGCAACGGCGGAGCGCTGGTCTGCCATGGCAGAAAACACGGCACTCTAACCCTTTCCCAGGAAGACGGAGAGCTGTACGTGTACGCAACCCAGGTAAGAAATATCAAAGGTTGCCGCTTACGCGCCGGCAAGTATTGGATGAGCGTCATTCCGTACTGCACCAACACAAACGACAACACCTGTGAAGCCAGCTATCGCGCTTTTCTGATGAACGACGATGGCGCAATGGCTCACCGGTTCGGTCCTCTTGAGCCGGCGAATGATGCGTTTTTCAACTCGGCGTTCTTCGGATACGTTTGGGAACCGAGTTCGACGCTACAGACCAGCTCCCGGTTCAGCATCGGGATAGAGGGGACAGAGAAGTGAGGTTTGTGTAGACCAGTTCATAGTTCTCCGTGTGTGGAAGGAACATTGAACGGGAGGTAATTTCGATGAGGATGATGATCTTAACGGTAGCGCTGACGGCGGGGCTGATTCCGATCTCCGTGGCGCAGGACACCTTGCCGCAGGCCAGCCTGGATCGGGAAACTAGTCTCCAAGGGCGAGACCGGACGGGTGCCTGCAGCCTGCCCCGCCAAACCTCAGCTCCGCCTCCCTACTGCAAGCCGTGCCTGTTTTACGCCGGCGATTTCGATTCCAACGCCAGCGACGCCAACGGCCTTGCCAACGAAGTCGATCTCATCGTCAGCACGGGCGCCGCTGTTTATACGCCTTTCGTTGTACCCAAAGGGAAGACCTGGACGGTTACGGGCCTCTTCACCAATAACTTTCTGTTCGCTCTGACTATCGACCCCAAAGTCACGCCGTATGAGATACGCAAGGGTATTCCCAAGGCTGGCGGCAGTGGCGGCAAGTTGGTCTGCCATGGAATACGACCCGCTACGCTGGTCGATACCGGCACTTGTTTTCCCACTTACGCAACCATCGTAAAAAACATCAAAGGCTGCAGACTACCCGCAGGCAAATACTGGATGAGCGTGGTCCCCTACTGCACCAATCCCAACGACAGCGCTTGCGCGAACAGTTGGCGTAGCTTCCTGGCCAATGATGATGGCGCGATGGCTCACCGGTTCGGCCCGCTGGAGCCGGCGAACAACTCGTTTTTCAACTCGGTGTTCTTCGGCGCGGTTTGGGAGCCGAGCTCGAAGGAACAGAGCAGCGCCCGCTTCAGCGTAGGCGTGGAAGGAACATCGACAGGGAAGTAAATTCTCATGATGAAGAAGGTGCTTTTGGGAGCGGCGCTGATGGCCGCGCTAATTCCGATCGCCGTGGCGCAGGACAGCCGTTTGCCCGAGGCCAGCCTGGATCGCGCAGTTAATCTCCCGGCTCCGGCCCATGCGGCGATTCTCGGCAGCCCACTCCGCCAAACCCTGACTCCGCCCAATTATTGCAAGCCCTGCTTGTTCTACGCGGGCGACTTTGATTCAAACGCCAGCGATTCCAATGGTCTTGCCAACGAGTTCGACATCAGCGTCAGCACTGGCGCAGTCACCTATGCTCCTTTCATTGTTCCCAAGGGGAAGACCTGGACGGTCACAGGCCTGTTCACCGACAACTTCTTATCAGCCATGGTTCTTGATCCCGTTACCATTCCTTATGAAATCCGCAAGGACATTCCTCGGGCTGGCGGCGATGGCGGGACGCTGGTCTGCCACGGCAGAAGGCCTGCCACACTCACAGACACCGGCCTGACCGACTGGTTTCAGATTTACGCTACCAAGGTAGAACACATCAAGGGTTGCCGCCTGCGCCCCGGGAAGTATTGGATGGCGGTGATTCCATACTGCAACAATCCCAACGACAGCTATTGCACGAACGACTACCGCGGCTTCGAGGCCAACGATGATGGCGCGATGGGGCATAGGTTCGGCCCGCTCGAGCCGGCAAACAATTCGTTCTTCAACTCGGCTTTCTTCGGCGCGGTTTGGCAGCCGAGCTCGAAGCAACAGCCGAGTCTCCGGTTCTCCGATGGCGTAGAAGGCACATCGAAGTAAGATCTTTCCCCTCCAAACAATGAAACGGTTTCTGGCTCCCCAGCACTATCTCCACAGGGAAGCGAAGACCGCGTGCCATAACGGGACTACAGTTCGCCGAATGCCGACTTCAACTACAGATCTGGCTTGACATGGCGAGTCGGGTGAACTAGCGTTTGTGGCCTACCCTGCTGGAAGGCTTCCCCCGAGGCCCAATCTTCGCAAAGCCGGTAGCCCAACCAAGGGCTGCGCACGATGCGGTTTAGTGTCCGGCGACGTTCGATTGGCCCGGAGGTGATTTAGTGCGGCAAAGCCAACTCCCTGTTTTGGGTTTGCTCCTGGCTGTGTTCCTGGGTTCGCGATTCAATCTGCCGAGCGGCCAGTCGGTTGGCGGTTCTGCGGACGTGGCCGGGAAAGCGCATTCATCTTCCCAGATTGCCCGAACCCCTGCACGGGCCTCGAAGCCAGCCTCCAAGGACGCTGCCGCTTCCACAAAGGGACAAGTCAATTGCGATACGGCCGCGCTGAAAACGGGGGCGCCCAGCGCTTCCGGGTCTCCGCGCGCCGCCGCGTGTGTGCCGGCTCAATCTCAAGCCGCCCAGACGTTTTGCCGGCTCAATGCCCGGTACAACCAGAAGCAGGCTATGAAGGATGGTTTCGCCTCGCAGGCTTCAGCGGGAGCGCAGCCGGTTTTTCCCGACTGCCTTCCCAGCGCGAGCGACTCACAGCCGGTTCATATCCTTTCGGTAATGGCGACGGTTGAGGACCCAATCCATACTCACCTGGGGCTGGGAACCGACCGCACAATCGATACGATTCAGGCCGCTGCTGCCGCAGCCCTCTACAACCCATATTCGCATTTCCTGCCTTGGCGTCCTTCGGATGCAACTGGGAATGCGGAGGAAAACACGGATGGCGAAGCGGATCTCCACGAACCCGGCCTGTTGATCCTGCGCAAAGACGTTCCGCCATCAAAACCAGCCGAGTATCTGGCTGTCTTTCTTATTCCAGAGTTGCCGACGACGGGCCTGGATCAAGAGGCGTTCTTCCTGGCGCAGAAGATCATGGCGGAAACAGCCGCGCGGACTGGCTATCCGGCAGACTCGAGCGTCATCCGGCTCGCTGGCCCGAACTTTTCCGGCTCGATGGCATCTTTCGCCGACATCGATGGTGTGCTCCACAGTCCCATAAATTCCGGTCAACAGTACTCGATTTACGCCGTCAGCGGTTCGATCACGAGTCCGCCAAGCTATGCCTCCGAGAATAACGACGGCACCTTCACGCTCACCCACATACCTGCGTGTACCGAGGGCGCTTCTGGGCGGCTCCGCAGCTCGAAGTGTAGGAACAGCACACTTAGTCTGACTCAGACGTCCGACTGTGAGGCCATCAACGCGCTCCTGCGTGGAGTGCAGTTATATGGAATTAGTTCTGACCAGATCGCCGTTGTGTCAGAAGAGGGAACGGAATTTGGCAATCGCGTCGGCCCCGACGGGCAGAATCAGGAAGGTGAGAATCAAAAGGACGCCATGCCCTCTTGCCAGATCGTGGGGCCGTTGTTCCTGCATTTCCCCCGCGAAATTTCCAAACTCCGAAACGCCTATGGCGCGCAAGCCGGCCAGACAACGCAGACCACACCAGCAACTCAACCTGGATTACCCCAGGCAGATATGCCGATCAACTGGCAGGATTCCGAGGCCAGCCGGGGGGATGACGTTCCGGCTTACGGAGCGCAGCAGACTCCGCTTTCACAACAGGCAGCGCTGTCCAGCCTGGCGGGAATTCTGCGACGGCAGAACATCAAGCTTCTGGGGATTCTGGCCACCGATCCTATGGATGAAGCCTTCCTGATTCGCTCCTTCAAGAAATCATCACGGGACGTGAGGCTGTTCCTCCGCGATCCAGACCTGGTCTACTTGCGTACACTCGACACCGGTTCGCTGAATGGGACGCTCCTCGTAAATAACTACCCGTTGATTACACAGAATCAGTTTTGGAGCAGCCCCGACCGCAACAGCTTGGTGACCTTTCCGAGTGCGCTGCAAGAGGCACAGTACAACGCTTTTCTTGCCGTTCTCGAGAACCTGGATCCGCAACTTCCACCCCTTGATCGTTTAGAAGGGAATTGGCCTGCAGGCACGCGCCTCACGGACGCACGGCGCGTCGCCTCCTTTCGACCTCCTCTTTGGCTCGCAGTTATGGGAACCGCGGGAGACCTCCCTCTCACTATCTTGCCTCCGCCGCAGGCCGACTTGCCTTCGCCGCACGCCGCCGCGAGCAAGTTAGCGCTTTCGTCCCTCAACGTGGGCTTCCCCCACTACATGACTATGGTGTTTTGGGCAGTCGTTGCGATGCTTGGACTGTTTCACATTTTGGGGTTGAGCTTCCCGGGCAGGCTGCCAAAATTGTTAACGTATGACTTCCATGTGATCGCTTCTACCAAGGCGATCACCGCTTCCAAAGCTCTTTGCCATACGGCTGCTCTTTCCGTTTTGACGCTGATGCAATTAATGCTGGGCTCAAGCTTTATGTTCTTCGGCGATGCAGATTTGACCAACCACTGGCTTTATAAGTCTCTGGAACGCGGCGTAATTCTGACCACCGCCGTCTTTGTGTTGGCCGTGTTTTCGCTGCTTGTCGCAGTCGCGGTTTTCTACTGGAATAACCGAGCCGACATTCGGAGTGAAGATGGGTTGCCTTTGCGGCCGCTGTTCGGCCTGGTGTTTGCAGTTACAATTTTCGGCATCATTGGGACTCTGTGGGCGTCACAGGTCTTCCCAGCAACCTTTAATAATGCTTTTTTACACGTGCGCGACTTGAACCTTGTCGGAGGAGTTGCGCCTTGCCTCCCGATTACCTTGATGCTCTTGATCGTTTACCTGGGATGTTGGGCTTACCTGCGGCGCTTGACCTATTGGGATTATCGAAAACCCAAGCTGCCCGCTCTGGCGCTGGACGACATTTTACCCAGCGACTTCAACAGCAAAGGCGGCAAGATGAAGGGAATCGACCGCTGCCTCTTGGAATCGCTGGAGAATCACGGCTGGGTCTTTATCCTGATACTCACTTGCTCTCTGGGCTTTGTCGCATTCCGTCCCTGGATTACGTTGGACATGATCGAACTTTTCCCCATCCCCGCAATTGTTTTGGGAGTGTTTGTGCTGGCTTTCTTGGTTCTGCAACTGAATTGGTTTCGGTTCGTGAATATCTGGTCCTTATTGAGAGACATTCTGGAGGATCTGGAAAGGCTACCGATCCAAGCTGCGTTTCAGCGAATGCCCGTTGAGAAGTCCATGCCCATCTGGCGCTGGGGCGTCTCGGACAATTCATTTTTGCCCCCGGCTCAAGCGGTGGAGGGGTTTCGAGAACTGGTGCGCCAGGATCACAGCTTGATAGATCCGCTGCGGGTTGCGGACTTGCAGACGAAAATAGCCATGCTCGGCAGAGTGAAAGACATGGAGATGGAGAATATATGTGTGTGGACCTCCCTGGCTGCATCGTGGAGCAATGCGCAGCCCGAGATTCTGGAGATGCCTCGTGCGGTGAATGCAGGTCCAGCGATGTTTGCGGGCTTCAAGGCCAGAAAACAGCCAACGGTTGTCAGTTCGGCCCCTAATACCCTGATCGATCTGGTCCAGGAGACCGGCGAAGACGTTGCAGATCTGGTCGGGGACTTGATTGTGTTTCTGCGTCCGGAGTATTGGCGCCACCGTTCAAACGGCTCCGGGGCGGCAGAGCCTCAACAACCCGTCCCCCCCAAATTCATCCTGGCTGAAGATCTGGTCGCGCTCAGATATTACAGCTACATCCGATACGTGGTGGACGAATTACGTAATCTGCTGCTCTTTGTCGCAATCGCCTTCTCGTTGCTGTTTCTGGCATTTCATACTTATGCCTTTCGAGCGGAAGAAGCGATCGATGGGGCATTTTTGCTGCTTTTTGTGGTTCTTGGCGGCGGCATTTTCCTGGTCTTGTACCAGATGGAAGTGGACCCCATCCTGAGCCATTTCGGCGGGGGCAAGTCTGGAGAAGTAGGCTGGACGTTTTACCTGGACTTACTGAAATACGGGGCGGTGCCGTGCCTGACGATTATAGGTTCTCACGTCCCAATCGTTTCCAATTTCCTGCTGCGCTGGCTGCAGCCGACGCTTGAATCGATGCACTGAGTGCGCGGGCCTCGAAGTTCACATCACTTGCCACTGGCCATGCTCGCCCTTTTCGGCTCGTGAGCTCGGGCAAGCGTGTTCTCAACCAACGCCGAACAATCAAGCAGCTTTTGGTGCGACCCGCGGACCTTATCCGCCTCGACCTTGGCTCCCCGCTGTTCGGCCAGGGTCATGACACGGTCGGCGTTTTGATTCACGGAGCGGCTGACTTCGAGCAGCACGACCAGCGAATCCGCGTGCAGTCTCCACAAAGACTCGGAATTCTCCGCGCGCTTGAGCTCCTCCAGTTCAGTGGTCATGCGAGCGACCACGGCCACCAGGCGCAAGAGCACGCGGGCGACTCCCGCTCGGACGCTTTTCTCCTCCAGATAGTCGGCGGAATATGCATCTGCTTCGACGGAGGTGAGCAGGAGATTGAAGAAGCGCATGGGGACGACCTGGCGGAATTTCGGGTCAGCCACGCGCACGAAAATGCGAATCGATTCCTCGATCCTGAGCAGTTTGCTCTCCTCGGTGGAAATCTGCTGCGGAGTCACTGCGGACCGCATGGCCGGTACATCGAGCACCGGACGCCGATAAGAAGAGTGCGGGCCCGTTGGATTGACGATCGCTTTCGCTGCCGGAGGGACCAGCCGCGGGTTGCGGCGAACGGGCGGATGCTGATCCAGAGTTCTTTTAAGTTTCGATACGCGGCGGAACTTGTCGAGGGCCGCGCCGTAGTCGATGCGAAGCAGTTCGCTTTCCTTTAACGCCGCGACATGCTCCACGGTTACGTCCACACCATCGACATTACCCAGAATGCTGCCACCCTGCTCCTCGACTACTTCCGCGAAGCTCTTGATTTCCGCGGCTGCCTGATGGAACAGGGCATCGAATTTCTTGCCGAAGGCGGTGTTGTAGGGAGCGATCGTAGCCAGGACGCCGGGGTGGTAGAAAGATGTGTCCAAGGATTGCTTGAGCTCACGCACTCGGGGAATGATGCCGGAATCGAGAAGTGCATTGAGATCGCGGAAGCTCTCCGCTTCTTGCTGCAGGTGATCGAAGAGGCGCAGGATCTGCACGTGCTCTTCGGTCAGTGAAGGTGCGTCCGCATCGGCGAGGATTTCGAGCAGTGCGATCTCGAACGGCGAGAGGGGAAGCGAACCATCAAGGCCGTAACCGCGGCGCTCCCACTGGCCGGGCACGCGGGGGTGACGATAAAGAAATGTCGTGATCAGATCGGTTTTGTCGCGATGGACCTCGGTGGCATCCTTGGTGCGCGTGAAGTAGCGCAGCATGGCTTCGGCAATTTCGGGATCTGTGTCGGGCGTGAAGGCCCGTCGCAACATGGCGGGAGTAATTGCCAGGTCGAGCAGGCGTAGCCAGCGATGCATGCTGGACAAGGTTTCCAGCACGCTGTCGTCGCTTTGCAGAGAGATGGCCTCAAGGCCAGCAGGGACGGGAACCTCCCCGCCGACGGATTCCTGCAGGAGCTTCTCATAGAAGCCCTGGACCGTCGCCAGAATAGCCAACTCCCACTTCGGATCCTCTACCAACCGTCGCTCCAGCGCACTGATCCCTTTTGGATGTAGGGGAGGGCCAACGATAGTTAAAATCAAGCCCGGTCGGAGTACAAGCCTGTCTTAAGGTCGGGAAGCCAACTAGATAAGGGACATGCCCTGAGGTAAGCTTGTGCTAAGTCCTTGAGAATGAGTGCAATTGCCGGGTTGATATTTTGGTCGATGAAATCGCCGGGAAATTGTATACTACCCCAGCAGTAAGCATCTTGTTTGAGGGGATTGAGACCATGGAATGGACAGCACCGAAGTTCGAAGAAGTAGCGTTAAATTGCGAAATTAATTCCTACGCCTCCGCCGCACTGTAATCTTCGGCAAGGATGCAGATAAAAATCCTGGGCTCGGCCGCAGGAGGTGGCTTTCCGCAGTGGAATTGCAACTGCCGCCACTGTGAGGCCTCACGTGCCGGAACCTTCAAGGGTACGGCCCGCAGTCAGACCCAGGTTGCAGTAAGCCACGACGGTCACGCCTGGTACTTGCTAAACACCTCTCCCGATTTGCGGACGCAGATCGAAGCGACACCAGCCCTCCATCCACGGAATGCACGGAGGGATTCTCCCGTTCAGGGCGTGGTGCTGACCAGTTGTGATATCGATCAAATTGCGGGACTGTTGTCTCTCCGCGAATTGCAGCCCTTCCGCATTTATTGCACGCCCTCCATCCGGCGTATTCTGCAGGAGGACAACAGCATGTTCGCCATGCTGAACCGCGTGCCCAATCAAGTGTCGTGGACCGAAATCAGTTCCGATGGAAGCTTTTCATTGCTCACGGTCGCGGGGAATGACTCGGGGATTCGCTGCACAGCATTCTCGCTGGGCAGTCGCTATCCAGCTTATGTTTCGCCGGAACGCAGAGCGAGCCTCGCGCCTGAGGAAGCACTGCTGGGCCTGATCGTGGCGTCGTCGGAGGGGAAACGGTTTGCCTACGTGCCCGCAGTGCCGGCGCTGGACGAATCGCTGTTGCAGCGCCTGGAAGCTGTGGATCTGCTCTTGTTCGACGGGACGTTTTGGAGCGACGACGAATTGATCCGGGTGCAGGGCAATGGTTCGACAGCAAGAGAAATGGGCCATGTTCCCGTTTCTGGCACGGAGGGAAGCTTGCGCAAGCTGGTGGGATTGCGCCATCCCCGGAAGATTTTTGTGCACGTGAATAACACCAATCCCATGCTGGATGAATCTGGCCCTGAGTATCGGGAAGTGTGCGCCGCGGGATGGGAAGTGGCGGAGGACGGATGGAGTCTCGATCTGTAGGAGAGCGGGATTGAAACCAGCCATGGAAATGTTACGCGATTCTCCCCTGCTTACAGCGGAGCAACTGAAGGCTCGCCTCCGGCAGGTGGGAGAAGAGCGCTATCACCATCGGCATCCTTTCCATCTCATGATGCACGAGGGGCAACTGAGCCGGGGACAGTTGCAGGCTTGGGCGTTGAACCGCTACTACTACCAGAGCATCATTCCGATAAAGGATTCGATCATTCTTTCGCGAAGCGACGATCCGGATTTTCGGCGCGTGTGGCGGAAGCGGGTGGTCGATCACGACGGCGATGCAACTCATGAAGGCGGCATCGAGCGCTGGATCAAATTGGCCGAAGCTACCGGGCTGGAGCGCAAGCGCGTCCTGAACGGCCACGAAGTGCTGCCGGCGACCCGCTACGCCGTGGACGCCTACCTCAGCCTGGTAAAGAACCGGAGTTTCCTGGAAGCGGTGGCTTCGTCGTTGACCGAGATGTTCTCGCGTGACTTAATCACACTCCGCATGGATCGTTTGCGGCAGCATTATCCGTGGCTCTCGGGAGGGCTCGACTATTTTACGGCGCGTCTCGACCAGGCTCCGGAAGATGCGCGATTTGCTCTGCAGTGGGTGACCGAGAATGCCCACACGCGAGTCGAGCAGGAATTGGTAGTGGGAGCTTTGCAGGCGAAGTGCGACATTCTTTGGGCGCAGTTGGACGCGCTCTACTTTGCATACGTGCAACCGGGATGGCCGCCACCCGGAGCCTTCCGGATTGAGGAGCCCTGACGTGCCTGGCCCGTCTGATTCCAGCGTGCCACATTTCGCTTCGGGTTGCCGTTGGGGCACTCAAGGCGATGAGCGAGTGGTACTTTTTCCCGAAGGAATGATTCGGGTTCAAGGGACGGGCCAGAAAATCCTTGAGCTGTGCGACGGGCAACGAACCGTTGGAGAGATCGTGACCACGCTTACGGCCGATTACAGCGGCGCCGATCTGGTAAAGATTCGGGAAGACGTGGGAAGTTTTCTGGAAGCCCTGCAGAAGAAGCGCATTGTGGATTATTGATGACTCCGAACCCACTGGCGTTGATTGCTGAGATCACTCATCGTTGCCCCCTGCATTGTGTCTATTGCTCGAATCCCCTGCAAATGATTGGAGCACAGGCGGAGCTCCCGACCCAGGATTGGGTCCGCGTATTTCAGGAAGCCCGAGGACTGGGAATTCTCCACCTGCATTTAACGGGCGGAGAGCCGGTCGCGCGAGCGGACCTGAAAGATCTGATCGAAGCGGCGCATGCTGCCGGACTTTACACCAACCTGATCACCTCGGGGATTGGTTTGCCTGAAGCACGACTGGCCACGTTGGTTGACGCCGGACTCGATCACATTCAACTGAGTTTCCAGGATTCGAGAGACGAACCGGCGAATTGGATTGCTGGCACCAAGGCGCATGCGCACAAGATCGTTCTTTCGCAGGCAATTCATCAATTTCCCATTGCCTTCACCGTCAACCTGGTTGTACATCGCCAGAATCTCAACCATCTCGAGGAGATGATCGGGTTTGCCGAAGAGTTAAAACCCGATCGCCTCGAGATTGCTCACTCGCAATATTACGGTTGGGCGCTGAAGAATCGCGATACGTTGATGCCTACTCAGGAGCAGCTTGAGAACTGCCTGCGCATTGTGGAAGCCGCGCAGGAACGGCTGTCAGGGCGTATGAGAATTGATTGCGTAGTCCCGGATTACTACGCGCGCTACCCCAAGGCATGCATGGGTGGATGGGGGCAGCGTCTGGTCCTGATTGATCCCTCCGGACAAGTACTTCCTTGCCACGCGGCGGGAGTGATTCCGGGCATGAAGTTTGACAACGTCCGAGAACGCTCTCTGGAATGGATTTGGCGGGAATCAGAGGCGTTCGAGCGCTTTCGCGGTGAAGCATGGATGCCCGAACCTTGTCGAAGCTGCGACCGCCGGGCCGAAGACTTCGGCGGCTGCCGCTGCCAGGCTTTCTTGCTCACCGGCGATGCCAGCGCGACGGACCCGGTTTGCACCCTCGCACCCACTCACCAACTGGTGGAAGCTGCTCGCGTGACAACAAACCCCGATAGCCGCGCCGTTTCATGGTCCTACCGAACCAACCCCGAATAAATGTCGATTTCCCGCCACAGTTGGCGCGGGGTCCTGCAATTGTCTGAAGATTGTAAAAACATTGTCAACAATTCCCCCCAGACGCTGTTTGGCCGCCGGAGTGGTAGTAAGCTTATGCAGTAATGACGGCATAAACTGATAATCATGGAGCATTTATGATTCGAGTAGAGACAACCCGAGATGAGACTCTTCAGCGTGCCCCTGGCACTCTGCACAGAGCCTTACCGTACCTTAGTCCGGGGGCAAACACGATGGAGCGAATTCTGGTCGTAGAAGACGATCATGCGGTGCAGAAGGCCCTGAAGCGTTTGTTTGAGGCGGAAGGATTCGAAATTGAGATCAGTCCGGATGGCAAGACAGCCCTGGAAGCATTTCAAAGGGCAACGCCCGCGGCAATTGTGCTGGACTTGCGGCTGCCGCTCGTATCCGGCCGGGATGTTTGCCGTGAAATCAAACGGCAGGCGCCTACGATTCCGATTGTCGTTCTGAGTGCTTGCAGCGACGTTTCTGACAAGGTGCTGCTCCTGGAACTTGGGGCCGACGATTATGTCACGAAGCCTTTTAGTCCACGAGAACTGCTGGCTCGGGTGCGGGCGGCATTGCGGCGTACGGTTCGGACCGGAACGGGAGATTTGGTTACTTTCGCCGGAATTTCCGTGGATTTCACCAAAATGGAAGTCAAACGCCACGGGGAACTCGTAGTGCTCACGGCGCAGGAGTTCAAGACTTTGAAGTTCCTCATCCACAACGCGGAGCGCGTGATCTCGCGGGATGAGTTACTCAATGAGGTGTGGGGTTATCAAAACTATCCATCAACCCGTACCGTGGACAACCACATACTGAAGCTTCGGCAGAAGCTGGAGAACGATCCGACTAATCCAATTCATTTCCGGACGGTTCATGGCATGGGGTATAAATTTGTACGTTGATCCCCAGAGCCGCGAAGTGTTTGGGCGCAAGGAGAGGTGAGCATGATGAAACTTCGCATGCGAACCAAGTTTCTGCTCTCCATGCTGCTGATCTCGGCCGGCCTCACTTGGACCAGCCTGCTGCTGGTGCGTCGGAGCGTGCAGGGGCAGGTGAAGAAGAGCATCTTCGCAGACCTCCACAACTCGGTCAGCACCTACCAGAACTTCCACCGGGAACGTGAGCTTACGCTAACCCACCTTGCTGAGTTACTTGCCGATCTGCCAAACCTGCGGGCGCTGATGACGACCCGGCATGAGGCCACCATCCAGGACGGGTCAACGGATTTGTGGCGCCTCGCGGGCAGCGACCTGTTTGTGCTGGCGGACCGAACCGGCAAAGTGGTTGCACTGCACACGGCAACCCCGGGTTTTTCGCGAGATATGGCCCAACAGGCGCTGAGCCGACCGTCCGGTCAGGAGGGTTCAGGCCAGTGGTGGTTCGGCGCTCAACATCTGTATCAGGTCTTTCTCAAGCCAATCTACGCCGGCCCCGCCGCAGAGAATAATCTGCTGGGATTTCTGGTGATCGGTTACGAGATTGACGATACGGTCGCGTCCCAAGTGAGCCGGATCGCGGCCAGCCATGTGGCGTTTTATTACGGCGACACGATCGTCAGGAGCACCCTGGATCCCACTCACGAAGCCGAACTTTCGCGGCACCCAATCGTACATTCCGCCCCGGGCATTGCCGAGCCGGAGCCGGTACAACTCGGCGACGAACGCTTCCTCGGCACCTCCCTGGAGCTTGCCACCGACAAGGCGCCGTCGGTTCGCTTAAGCGTGCTCAAGTCGTATGACCAGGCCACCGCTTTTCTGGACGGCCTGAATCGCCTGCTGCTGGCCTTGGGGCTTACCGCCGTCCTGGGCGGGAGTGCTCTGGTGTTTTTCATCTCGCATACATTTACTAGGCCATTGGGGCACCTGGTCGAAGGTGTGCGAGCTTTGGGACGAGGCGATTTCCACTATCAACTGGACGCTCGCGGAGGGGATGAAGTTGCGGAAGTGACCGGAGCGTTCAATAGAATGCGGGATAGTCTGCTGAAAACGCAGCAGGAGTTGATCGATGCGGAACGGTTGGCGACGATCGGGCGAATGGCCAGTTCGGTCTCGCATGATCTTCGTCACTCCCTGGCGGCCATCGTCGCAAACGCTGAATTCCTGTGCGAAAGCCGGCTGTCGACCGATCAACGCGAGGAGCTTTATCAGGAGATTCGAATCGCAGTAAACCAAATGACCGAGCTGATCGACTCTTTGCTAGAGTTCTCGCGCACCCGGGAATCCCTGCGGCGGACGTATGGCAGCGTGAAGGAATCGGCGGATCGCGTGGTGCAGGCTGTGCGCACTCATCCCAGATTTCATCCGGTGCGGATCGTTGTCCGTCAAGAAGGCAACAGCACTGGCTGGTTCGATACGAAAAAACTTGAACGTGCTCTTTATAACCTGCTGTTGAACGCATGCGAGGCGACCTCGGGCGAGGATGGCCGGATCAACGTCGATTTGCGCGAAGTCATGGGGGGATTACAGATTCGGGTTTCTGACAACGGACGTGGAGTCCCGGAGTCGATTCGAGGCAAGCTTTTTGAACCGTTTATCAGCTACGGCAAGGAAAACGGAACAGGTCTGGGATTAACCGTGGTGCAAAAGATCGTCCAGGATCACGGAGGGGATGTCATCGTGGAAAATACGTCTGAGGCAGGGACGGTTTTCCGCATAACCCTTCCCCTTGTTTCCTCCTCTACTGCTGAAAGCAGTGGGGAGGGGAAGCCGGAGCCTCCACCGCTCGCCCGAGCAAAAAGAGTGGAGTCGGAGTAAGATTTTCCGATTGGGAAGTGCGCGCGCAACATCAGTAATTAGTGCAAGACCGTCTCAGTTCACTGAATATCGTTCATGGACTTCCGCAGTCTTCTTTGGAGGAGGGCGATTTGTGAAGCGAGGGAATGGTTTGCCTGATTGGATGCGGAAACCGTCCGTGATTGGGTTGCTGGTACTGTTGGGGGCCGTTTCCGGGTGGTCACAAGAATCAACCCCGGCAGGGGGGTCGTCTCCGAGCGATTCCACCGCAGCCGCGATTCAAGCCCTGCAGCAGCAAGTCAACGAGTTGCGCTCGGCGGTGGTCGAAATGCGTTCGGAAACTGAGCAGTACCGGGCCGAGAATGCAGCACTGCGACACGAATTGCAGGCCGAGCGCAGCCCGTCAGCATCGGCGGCCGAGCCGCCGCC
>Ga0210402_10002680_pt1 | contig 17190 bp, 8 predicted proteins | sample IncBWC7MmetaG_FD_161055 | JGI IMG/M metagenome (GOLD analysis project Ga0210402, IMG submission 161055) | Forest soil microbial communities from Barre Woods Harvard Forest LTER site, Petersham, Massachusetts, United States - Inc-BW-C-7-M | ecosystem: Environmental > Terrestrial > Soil >... | reverse complement strand
TAGCGGTGCCGGCTGCTGTGTTGGTCCCCGATCAGGCCGGCGATCCGGTTCAAGAAAGCATTCTGGACCTGGCCGTGGAAAAGACCGGGTATCCGCGCGACATGCTGGACCTGGATCTGGACTTGGAAGCAGACCTGGGTGTGGACACAGTCAAACAGGCGGAGATGTTTGCGGCCATCCGCGCGACGTATGGCATTTCGCGTGACGACAAGATCAAGCTCCGCGATTTCCCCACGCTGGCCCATGTCATCGGGTTCGTCCATGAAAGGCGGCCGGATCTGGCGCCCACGGCAGTGCCGCCAACCAGCAACGCTGCATCCGTGCCGGCGCCGGACGTGCCCGCGGCGGACGTTCCCACGTCGTCGCCGGTCCCCTCGGCGGCGGTGCCCGTGCAGGCCGTCGCCGAACAGGCCGTCGCCGTGCAGGCCGTCGCCGGGCAGGCGGCCTCGGACGACGCAATTCTGGAGAAGGTCCTGGAGATCGCCGCTGCCAAGACGGGTTATCCCAAAGAGATGTTGGATCTGGATTTGGACCTGGAAGCCGATCTGGGCATCGATACCGTGAAGCAGGCGGAGATGTTCGCGTCGGTGCGGGCTGCCTTTGGGATTACGCGCGACGCCACTCTCAAGCTTCGCGACTTTCCGACGTTGGCGCACGTGATTCAGTTCGCGCACAATGGGCAGGCGGCGTTGCCGATTGCTCAGGCGCCGCCGGCTCCGGCGCGTCCGGCCCCCGCCAACTTCGACGCGGCGGACCGTATCCCTCGCCGCGTGCCAGTGGCGGTCTTACGGCCGGCGCTGTCCCTCTGTAAACTTACCGGTGCATCACCCGGCGCCGGCAGCCGCGTGATCCTGATGCCGGACAACGGAGGAGTGGCCGACGCGCTGGCGGCCCGACTCCAGGCCATGGGTGTGGAAGTCCTCCGGATTACCGGCACACCCGATGCCGATGCGCTCGTCAGTCTCCTCAACAAGTGGAAAGCCGCCGGTCCGGTGCAGGGAGTTTACTGGCTGCCCGCACTGGACCACGAAGGGAGCCTGGGCGATATGCAGCCGGCAGACTGGCACGAAGCCCTGCGGATAAGGCTGAAGTCGCTCTATACCACGATGCGGGCTTTGTACGACCGGTTTGCATCGCCGGGCACATTCCTGATATCGGCGACGCGGCTCGGCGGACGCCACGGTTACGACGAGGCTGGAGCCGTGGCGCCCCTGGGCGGCGCCGTGGCGGGCTTTACCAAGACTTTCAAGCGGGAGCGCCTGGAGGCGCTGGTCAAAGTGGTGGATTTCGCGGTGGAACAGGCCCCGGCCGAAGCCGCCCAAATTCTCATCGAGGAAACCCTGCGCGACCCGGGCGCCATCGAAATCGGGTATCAGGGAGGGCAGCGCTGGGCCATCGGGTTGCAAGAACAGCCCGTGGCCGACGGACAGGTGGGCATGGCGCTGAACCAGGACAGCGTATTTCTGATCACGGGGGCGGCGGGGAGCATCGTCTCGGCCATCACGGCCGACCTGGCGGCGGCTTCCGGCGGTACGTTCTACCTGCTCGATATGGTGCCTGAGCCCAATCCGAACAATGCCGACATTCAGCGCTTCGTCAACGACAAAGACAATCTTAAGCGCGACCTGTTTGCCCGTATGCAAGCGCGCGGCGAACGAGCCACGCCGGCGCTAGTGGAGAAGGAACTGGCCGGCCTGGAGCGCGCCAATGCGGCGCTCAGCGCCATTGATGCCGTGCGGGCCGCCGGCGGCACGGCCCACTATTTCAGCGTCAACCTCACGGACGGGGAAGCCGTGGCTGCAGCCGTGCGCCAGGTGCGCGAGCGCAGCGGGAGGATCGACGTACTGCTGCACGCCGCAGGCATCGAGCGCAGCCACTTCCTGCCGGACAAAGACCCGCGTGAGTTCAATCTGGTGTTCGACGTGAAGAGCGATGGCTGGTTCCATCTTCTGCACGCCATCGGCGACATGCCGCTCGCCGCCACCGTGGCTTTCAGCTCGGTCGCGGGCCGCTTCGGCAACGCCGGACAGGCGGATTACAGCTCCGCCAACGACCTGCTGTGCAAGATCACCTCGAGCTTCCGCACCACCCGGCCGGGTACGCGCGGCATCGTCATCGATTGGACCGCGTGGGGAGGCATTGGAATGGCCACGCGCGGCTCGATTCCCAAGATGATGGAACTGGCGGGTATCGATATGCTGCCGGCCGAAGCGGGCATTCCGTTCATCCGACGGGAACTGACCATGGGCGCGGCGCGAGGCGAAATCGTGGTCGGTCAGCGTTTGGGCGTCATGCTGAACGAGTGGGACGCCACTGGCGGGCTGGATATGGCAGCGGTGGAAGCCCAGGGCGGGCACGGGCCGATGATCGGTAGAATCGCGGGCCTGAGCCTCTACGGCGGACTTACCATCGAGACTGCGCTCGATCCGGCGACGCAACCGTTCCTGCACGATCACCAGATTGACGGCACTCCGGTGCTGCCCGGCGTTATGGGGGTTGAGGGGTTTGCCGAAGCTGCCCTGTGGATGCTTCCGGGTTGGCAGTTGGAGGGCATCGAAGACGTGAACTTCCTGGCGCCGTTCAAGTTTTACCGGAACCAGCCGCGCACGCTGACTATCCAGTCCACGTTCTATGCGCAGGGTGATGAAGTGGTGGCGGATTGCCGGTTGACCGGCAGCCGCACGCTGCCGAACCAAACCGAGCCGCAAGTGACTACCCACTTTACCGCCCGTGTCCGGTTGGCGAAACAGCCGTCCCCTGCGGGCATGGCACCGGTGCCCGGCAAGCCCGCGGGCGAGGTGGTGGTTGCCGCCGATATCTATCACGTTTACTTCCACGGCCCGGCTTACCAGGTTGTGGAGCGGGCGTGGATGGATGAACACCGCATTGTCGGGCAGAACGCCGGAAACTTGCCGGCGAATCATCACCCGGCGGAGCGCTCCACACAGATGGCGCCCCGGCTGATCGAACTCTGTTTCCAGACCGCGGGGCTGTGGGAAATCAGCGGGCAAGGCCGCATGGGTCTGCCGCAACACATCGATAGCGTGCGCGTGTGGCGTGCGCCGGACAATTCGGACCGGCCGGATCAGACGGACGGCCGGTTATATGCCGTGGTAACTCCCAACGCGGAGCCGGGAAGCTTCGATGCGGAGGTTGTGGACGCCCGAGGAAACCGTTATGTGCAGCTTCGCGGCTACCGCACCGTGGGACAGCCCGGCACGGTCGATGCCGGGCCACTGAGGGCATTGCAAGCCGTCCTGGTTTAACACAAAACTGGTGTAGCAACAAACCTAACCCGGTGGTAGCGGCCATCGGAGAATCGGAGTCATTATGCAGCGCGAATTTCAACGTGTGGCTATCGTCAATCGTGGAGAAGCCGCCATGCGCTTCATCTATGCGGCACGCGAGTTCAGCCTGGAGCACGGCACAGGGTTGCGCACCATCGCGCTCTTCACGGAGCCGGACCGCCATGCGATGTTCGTTCGCGAGGCGGATGAGGCGGTGTCTCTCGGAGCCGCCCAAACGGTTGACCCCGGCACCGGGCAGGTCAAGAGCAGCTACGTCGATTACGCGCGGCTCAAGCGGGCATTGGTGGAGGCGCGCGCGGACGCGGTCTGGGCCGGATGGGGCTTTGTTGCCGGGCACGCGGCCCTCGCCGACCTTTGCAGCGAGCTCGACATTACCTTCATCGGTCCGGACGGCGACGCGATGCGGCGGCTGGGCGACAGAATCTCGGGCAAACGGCTGGCGGAACAGGCCCAGATAGCGGTACCGGCATGGAGCGGCGGGCCGGTGGAAACGCTGGCCGATGCCTGCCGTCACGCCGAGCGCCTGGGCTATCCTTTGCTGATTAAGGCTACGGCCGGGGGCGGCGGGCACTCCATCCGGCGCGTGAATACGGCGGGCGAACTCCAACGAGCTTTTGAGAGCGCCCGCGCGGAAGCCTTCCGGGCCTTCGGGGACCCCACGGTGTTCATGGAGCAACTGGTGAACCGGGCGCGCCATATCGAGGTCCAGATTGTCGCCGATGACTACGGAACTACGTGGGCGGTAGGTGTGCGCGATTGCACCATCCAGCGGCGCCACCGGAAGATCCTGGAAGAATCGCCGTCTCCGGCGCTCTCCCCGGACCAGGACGCGGCGCTACGTGAGGCGGCGGTGCGGCTGAGCCGGATCGCCGGGTATCGAAACGCGGGTACCGTCGAATTCCTGTACGATCCGGAACTCCGCCGGCTCCTGTTCATGAAGATGAACACGGGGCTGCAGATGGAACATCCGGTGACCGAGTGTACCACCGGGCTCGACTTGGTCAAGCTTCAGATTCACATCGCGCGGGGCGGCCGCCTGGCAGGAGAACAGCCGCGCGCGGCTGGCCACGCCATCGAGGTAAGGCTGACTGCCGAAGATCCGGACAATGGTTTTGCTCCGGCTCCCGTCACCATTCCCCGCACGCTTCCCGGCGCCCTTCCTGTCACCCCTCCTGCCACGCTGGAGCAGTTTCGGATTCTCGCCGGCCCGGGTGTGCGCATCGATACCGGTGCGGCTGAGGGCGATACCATCGCGGCGGAGTTCGACCCCACGATCGCCAAGATCATCGCCTGCGGCCAGAACCGGAATGAGGCGCTGGCCCGGTTGCGGCGTGTACTGCACGAGAGCGTGGTGGTGATCCGGGGCGGCGTCAGCAACAAAGCATTTCTGTTGGACCTGCTGGACCGCCCCGAAGTGCAGAGTGGGGATGTAGACATCGAATGGCTGGACCGTCTGGCGGCCGGGGGCGCACACCTCTCGCAGCGTTACGGCGAGGTGGCCCTGGTGCAGGCGGCGATTGAAGCCTACGGCGCCGAACTGGCTGTGGAGCAGGCGCAGTTCTATGCGTCCGCCGCGCGCGGGCGGCCGCACGCGCGCAGTGAAGTAGGCCGGACGGTGGACCTGCGCTACCGGGGCCAATCCTACTCGCTAAGGGTTTGCCGCACCGGTCCCCAGCGATATCGGGTGGAAACAGACGGCGCGCCCATGGATTTCAATCTGGAGCGCCTGGGCCGGTTCGAATACTGGCTCAGTGACCTTTCGGGCAGCCTTTCGGGCAACCTTTCGGGCAACCTGGGGCGGCGCTTCCGCATTATCTCCGCACCGCAAGGGCAGAGCTATCGCATTGAGGTGGACGGCGTGTCCCATCGGATCGATCGGGACGATGGCGGCGTGGTGCAGGCAGACGCGCCGGCGGTGGTGGTTTCGATTGCGGTCAAGCCGGGTGACACGGTGGCGGTGGGCGACCCCCTGGTGGTCCTGGAAGCCATGAAGATGGAACTGCAGGTGGTCGCCCCGTTTTCCGGAAGAATCCGGCAGGTGATGACCATCCCCTACTCACAGGTGGACGCCGGAACGCCGCTGGTGCAGATTGAGCCCATAGCGGATGACGAGGAGGCGCCGGCGGCGGCGGAACGCGTCGTCTTCGGCTGGCTGCCCGGCTCCGGGCAAGACGGAGAAGCCGGCCATCTCCGCTGCCGGCGCGAACTGGAAGAATCCCGGCAGCTCTTGATGGGCTTCGACGTGGACCCAAAGAGCATCGCCAGCCGGCCAGCGGATTGGCCGGCCGGGGAGAGTGAGGAAATTCGACAGGCCGAAGATGAAATCCTGAACATCTTCGTGGACACATGCTCTTTATTCGGCCGCCAGCAAGAAGTGGAAGAGCTTGTGGGCGCGCAGCCGCCCTGCGCCGAAAACCACCTCTTTGCCTACCTGCGGATGCTCGACACACGTGGCGAGGGCCTGCCGCCGGCGTTCGTAGACGCGCTCCGCCGCGCGCTGGCGCACTACGGTGTGCGTACGTTGGACCGCACGCCCGAGCTGGAAGAGAGCCTGCTCTGGATCTACAAATCGCATCAGCGCGTGGGGCAGCAGAGCGCGCCGATTCTGGGCGTGCTCGGCCGACGCCTGGAGCGCGTCGCGGCCATTGGCGATCGATCCAAAATGGCGCCCTATCAGGCAGGCTTCCGAACGCTCCTGGATCGATTGATCGCCGCGGCCGGCGGGCTTTTCCCCGCAGTCAGCGACCTGGCCCGGGAACTGCGCTTTCGCTGCTTCGATCAGCCTTTGCTGGAGCATGCGCGGCAGCAGGTCTACGCGCAGGTGGAAGACCACCTGGCGTACCTTGCCGCCCAGCCGCAGGCGGCGGACCGCAACGCGAGAATACGCGCTCTGATCGAGTGCCCGCAACCGCTGGTCGGTCTGTTCTCGGGCCGTTTTAGGGCGGCGGACGGGGGCTTACGCGAATTGATGCTGGAGGTGCTCACGTCGCGCTACTACCGCCTTCGAAAGCTAATGAGCTTTCATTCCGTGACCGTGGACTCGCGGTGTTATGTTTCGGCCGACTACGATCACGAGGGAAAGCGCATCCACATCTTTACCAGTCACGTGGAATTCTCCAGGCTGGCCGAGGCGGCAACGGCGATGCGTCCTTTACTGGAGGCAGTACCCGCCGGCCACGATATCGCAATCGACTTTTACGCCTGGCATTCCGATTGGCTTGTTGGCCAGGAGCCACGGGGTGATGAGGAGGCGGCAGAGCGCGCGGTGCGGTCCATGCTCAATCAGGCCGGCTTCCCGCGTCCGGTCCGGCGCATCGTGGTGGCAGTTGCCGGGCCCTGCTTTGCCGGCCAAACTGCAAGCGGTCAGGGCATGGCCGGGCTGCAGCACTTCACCTACCGGCATGGCGCAAATGGGTATGAGGAGGAAAAGCTCTACCGCGGGATCCACCCGATGATGGCCAAACGGCTGCAACTGTGGCGGCTGGAGAACTTCAACATCGACCGGTTGCCCTCGGCCGAAGATGTCTACCTTTTTCACGGCGTGGCCCGCGACAATCCAAAGGATGAGCGGCTGTTCGGTTGTGCCGAAATCCGCGACCTGACACCGGTGCGGGACGAGTCGGGCCGCATCGTGCACCTGCCGCACCTGGAGCGTATGCTAACGGAGACCCTGGCCGGCATGCGGCTGTTTCAATCGCGGCGGCGGCCCCAGGAGCGCCTCTATTGGAATCGGGTGCTGCTATACGTCTGGCCGCCGTTAGACCTTCAGCCGGAGGAATTACATGAGGTGGTGCGGAAGCTGGCGCCGGAGACCGACGGCCTTGGATTGGAACAGGTGGTGGTGCGTGTGCGCATCCCCAATCCGGAGACGGGTGAACTGCGCGACATGGTGATGCGCATTTCCAGACCGGGCGGTACGGACTTGCTGATGACCGTCCGGCCCGTCACCAGGCTGCAACCGCTCAAGCCGCTGGCCGACTACACCCAGAAGGTGGTACGAATGCGCCAGCGCGGGCTCCTCTACCCTTACGAGATTATCCGGATGCTGACACCCGCCCTGGAGAACACGCGGGCCGAATTCCCTCAGGGAACTTTTACGGAGTACGACCTGGATGCCGAGGGTGTTCTGGCGACCGTCGATCGTCCGCACGGCCAGAACACGGCCAACATCATCGTGGGGTTGATCAGCAACTTCACCGCCAAGTATCCCGAGGGAATGAAGCGAGTCGTGCTGTTGGGGGATCCCAGCAAGGAAATGGGCGCGATCGCCGAACCCGAATGCCGGCGCATCCTGGCGGCCCTGAACCTGGCCAAAGATCTGGCAGTGCCCTTGGAATGGTTCGCCATCTCGGCCGGCGCCAAAATCTCCATGGACAGCGGCGTGGAGAACATGGATTGGGTGGCGCTGGTGCTGCGGCGCCTGATCGAGTTCACGCAAGGGGGCGGGGAAGTCAACGTGGTGGTCGATGGCATCAACGTGGGGGCGCAGCCGTACTGGAACGCCGAGGCCACCATGCTGATGCACACGCGGGGCATCCTGGTGATGACGCAGAGAGCGGCCATGGTGCTGACGGGCAAACGCGCGCTGGATTATTCAGGCAGCGTTTCGGCCGAGGATAATAGCGGCATTGGAGGGTACGACCGGATCATGGGTGTGAACGGCCAGGCGCAGTACTGGGCCCGTGACATTGATGAGGCCTGCCACATCCTGCTGCGCCACTATGAGCACACTTACGTGGCGCCCGGGGAACGGTTCCCGCGGCGGGCCACAACCGCCGACCCGATGGAGCGCAACGTGGAACTGTATCCGCACAGTAACCATGGCGAGGGTGGGTTTGCCCGGGTGGGCGAGATTTTTTCAGACCAGACAAATCCGGGGCGGAAGAAATCGTTCGATGTCCGTAGAGTCATGCTGGCGGTAGTGGACCAGGATCACGCACCCCTGGAGCGCTGGCCCGGTATGGGCGCGGCCAACACCGCCGTGGTCTGGGACGCCCATCTCGGGGGCTATCCGGTCTGCCTCATCGGCATAGAATCGCGGCCGGTGCCCAGGTTGGGATTCGTCCCCGCGGACGGACCGGATCATTGGAGCGCCGGGACCCTGTTTCCGCGCTCTTCCAAGAAGATCGCACGCGCGGTCAATGCGGCCAGCAACAACCGTCCGGTGGTTGTGCTGGCCAACCTGTCGGGGTTCGATGGTTCGCCGGAATCGATGCGCAAGCTCCAACTCGAGTACGGCGCCGAGATCGGGCGGGCCGTCGTGAATTTCCGGGGGCCGATCGTCTTCTGCGTGATCTCGCGCTACCACGGGGGCGCTTACGTAGTCTTCTCGCGTGCCCTGAACGAGAACGTCGAAGTAGTGGCGCTGGAGGGGTCGTTTGCGTCCGTGATTGGCGGCGCGCCTGCGGCGGCGGTGGTTTTCTCCGGGGAAGTCGCAGCCAGAACCCGCAAAGATCCAAGGCTGCTGGCGCTGCAGCAGGCGATGCCGGCGGCGGAGGGAGTCGAAAAAATCCGGTGGCGGGCGCAGTCGGACGAACTTTTCAAAATCGTGCATTCCGAGAAACTGGGCGAAATGGCCGACGAGTTTGACCACGTGCACAGCGTGCACCGCGCCTTGAAAGTCGGCGCGCTGGACGGGATTATTCCGCCCGCGAGTCTTCGCCCTTATCTCATCGAAGCGGTGGAGCGTGGGATTCGGAGGGTGGAATCCGGCCAGGGGAAAGCGCCCAAGACGACTGCGGCCGGGGCTGAATAGGGTTCGACCCGGTAGGTCTGGTCGGGGCAGGTATGGCTGGGCAGGTATGACGGACGTCTATTGGCTGGAACAGACCGAAAGGGACGCACCGCGGGAAGTCGATTGGCTGAGCCCGAGCGAAGCCGTGACCCTGAACGGCATGCGCTTTGCGAAGCGCCGCGCCGACTGGCGGTTGGGACGCTGGACGGCGAAACGCGCCGTGGCACTGTGCCTGAACCTGCCTGGCCATTCGCAGGCTCTGGCAGAGATAGAGATACGTCCCGCACCGTCCGGCGCGCCCGAAGTGTTTATCGCCAACCGGCCCGCAGCCGCCGCCATTTCAATCAGCCATCGCGGCGGCGTAGCGGCTTGCGCCGTCGTGCTGTCCGGGGCGCTATCTCAGACGATGCTGGGCTGCGATCTGGAATTGATCGAGCCGCACAGCGACGCCTTCATCGCCGATTACTTCACCACCGAAGAGCAGGCGCTGGTTGCGAGGGTGGTGTCGTCAGACCGCTGGAAGACGTGCGCTCTGATTTGGAGCGGGAAAGAGAGCGCATTGAAGGCGCTCGGCACCGGACTTCGGCTCGACACCCGGTCTGTGGTGGTCACCCCGGCGAGCGCGCCAGGGGCCGCCGGTGAAGGGGGCGGCGATTCCGATATCTGGCGCCCACTGCACGTGCGCTCTATCGACGGCGAAGACTTTCATGGCTGGTGGAATAGCACAGGCGACCTTGTGCGCACGGTGGTCGCCTCTCCGGCGCCCCGCGCGCCGATACTTTTGCCGCCCCGCGGTTCACAACCGCGAGAAGCAGATTGACCGCCTGAGAACGACCGGCTGAGAACAACCGCCTGAGAGCAACCGGCTGAGAACAACCCGGGCGACCGCGATTCCGGTCGTTCCCCGCACCTCCGGCTACTTGACCTCAAACTCAACTACGGCATAGCGTATCGTGTGATTCGGCTTATCCGGCAACTGCACGCGCGCCAGGGCACGAACCAAATGGCCGGAAGGGCAACTGGCCCGAACCAGCGGCAGCCCAATCTTCGCAGAGGCGCCGACGTGGTCATAGCCGCCCCAGTTATCGGATGCCCGCCGGGTGAGATCGACGCAAGGGTCATTCGTAAACAGCTCGGCGGCCCGATACGCGTTGCCTTCCGGCAGCAGAATCGCAATCCGCTCTCCGGCGTTGGCCTGTCCGTCGCCGTTGCCCGTCCCCAAGGTCGACTGCTCCACGGTCTCGCCCTGCCGATAGACCGGTAGCGACAGCCCGTCCGCGATCCGGAAATCGCCGGTCTTCCTGGCGGGTGGGAAAGTCGGAATCTCCAAAGGCAACCGCACCCCCTCGCCCACAGCGAATAGCTTAACAATCTCGCGCGTGGGGTCCTGCACCGTGAACGCCAAAGGAACCGCTGCGGACTTTCCCGGCGGCAGCGGCGGTATCGTAGCCGTCGCGGTATCTAACCTTACACCCGCGTTCGGCGTCTCCCAGCGCAGCCGCATCGCAACCGTGGCATGGCCGCCCTTGTTCACGAACCGCACCCGCACATTGACGGGCTCGGTGTCGGTTGCCCAGGCTGCTCCCTCAATGGCGAATCCCGCCAGCGCCAGGTTCGGCACAGTCAGGTTCGGCCCAGTCAGGTTCGTTCCGGAGCCGATGCCGACTTCGTACTCCTCCCCATCCAGCCCGACCGTTAACCGGCCTTTCGAATCGGCCTTTTCCCGCAGGTGACGCACCTGGCTGTCTCGAAGCCGAATCAGGTTTACCGTCACTTCCTGACCCGAGCGGTAGGACGAAGGCGTCGTAATCCTAACCGGTACGCCGGCCAGCACCCGGCCCGATGGCAACCATTCGCGAACGCACGAGCGGAATCCGGCGGGCGACACGTTTTCTAGAACCGTGAAGCCATGCTCCTTTCGATCCGTCGTAACCTCCCAGCCCCAGGCCGAGAACTCCGGGTAGACGTCGCTATGGTTCCACACGGCCGGCCGGGGCAGGGGGTTGGCGAACGCGTGCATGTGAAACATCATGGTCTTCGCAATCCCTGGCGTGCCGTGATCGGCTTTAAAGACTTCCGACTCGTGATGCGGCTGCGTGTAATTCCAGATCAAGTTCATGCGGCGATGATAAAACTGGATGAAGTCATCCGTCCCCATGATCATGCGAGCCCGCATGCCGTCATAGTTGTTGTGCATCTCCTCGTGCCGGTATTCCACGGGAAAACCGCGCGGCCCCACCACGAACTCCGAAGATCCCATGAAGTTCGACATGCTCGAAACCAGGTCGGGATATTTGCCCGCCACCCAGGACGACATGAACCCGCCCATGGACAAGCCGGAGGTGCCGCGGTGCTCGCGATCCGGAATGGTGCGGTACGTGGCATCGATGTAGCGAACCAGCTCGGGAAAGTACAGCGGAAACTGCCGGTCCGTCTCCACCGGGCCGATGTTATATGGCCGGACGTAATTCTCGGCGGGTGTCCTCGGGTTATAGCCGTCCCACCGCACCACGATCAAATCGTGTGTCCCGACGAAGCTCGCGAAGTTGTCGCCGCCGTAGTCCGTACCCTGATCGTAATCGTGGCCGGCGCTGCACTGGTTGTAGCGCTCACCCCAGCCGTGGAAAAAGTACACCACGGGATATCGCTTGCCAGAGGTCTCGTAATCGGGCGGCAGGAAAATACGGTAGTGGCGTGTCTCATGGAAGACCTGGCTCTCGTGCGTTCGGTCCAGGACGATAGCCGTGGCTCCGAAAGCGCTGGTGGAATTGACAGCCGCGTAGACCAGGGCGCAGGCCAGCCCGAAGTTCCATACGGTTGGCGTGCCCCGTCCCAATGGCTCGGTCGACATGCCCTCAACGCTAGTTGAGATGCGGAGAGCTGTCAAGCAGCATTCTGAAATGTCAGTATGCGGCCAATAGGGGGAATTTCGAGTATGATGTACAGGATGCGGTTTCTGTATATTTTGGTGGCCGCTGGCGCCGTCTTGGCGCAGGACGGCGTTCCCAGTGGCGGCACGCGCGCCGATTGGCCGCACCACGGCGGTACGCAGATGGCGTGGCGGTACAGCGCGCTGGACCAAATCAATACCACCAACGTCCGGAGTCTGGCGCCGGCCTGGATGTTTCAGACCGGCGACTACGGCGACAACCTGCAAGCCACGCCCATCGTCATCGATGGCGTCATGTACATATCCACGCCGTACGGACAGGTGTTCGCGCTGGACGCCGCCAACGGGCGCCTCATCTGGCATTACAAGTACGCCCTGGCGCGAGGCTTCGCGCGTCCGGGCAGCCAGTCGGCCTTCCGGCAAAACCGCGGCGTGGCGGTGGGCGATGGCAAAGTCTTCCTGGGCACGGCGGACAACTATCTGGTTGCCATCGATCAAAAGACCGGGCGCGAAGTCTGGAGAGTGAACATCGACGATTCCAAGCAGTGCGGATGCAATATCACCGCGGCGCCGCTGGTGGTGAAGGACAAGGTGATCGTCGGCGGGTCGGGCGGCGATGGCGCGCACCGCGGGTACCTGACGGCCCTCGCCATGCGGACCGGCCGCGTGGCCTGGCGGTTCTACGTGATCCCCGGGCCGGGCGAGAAGGGCCATGAAACCTGGAAGGGCGACAGTTGGAAATTCGGCGGAGGCGCACCCTGGATGACGGGCTCCTACGACGCGGGGTTGAACCTGGTCTTCTGGGGCACGGGCAACGCGGCGGGGGATTTCTATGCCGCAGATCGCTACGTTGGCGGGGAGACGGGCGGGGAGACAGTCGGCGAGGCAGGCCGGACGACATCCGGAACAAATGGCGTGAACCTGTATACCGCGAGCGTGGTGGCGTTGGATGCGGACACCAGCTGCGCTGGCACTACCAGGAGGTGCCGAACGACCTCTGGGATTTCGATTCGGCCTACGAGTGCATCCTGATCGATCGCGAAGTGAAGGGGCGGTTGCGCAAGCTCCTGGTGCACATGAATAAGAGCGGGCTGACGTTTGTGCTGGACCGCGTTACAGGCGAGTTTCTGCGTGTTTTTTCGGTGCCCGAGGTGCAGACGTGGATTTCGGGCGTCACCGAGAACGGGAAGCTGGTGGGGCGGAAGGAGCCGCAATTAGGCAAGACGATGAACTTCTGCCCGAGCCCGGCGGGCGCCAAGAGCTGGAACCAGATGGCGTATTCGCCGCGAACCGCCTTGATCTACACGCCGACGCTGGAAATCTGCGTGGATATTACCGCCAACCGGCAGGAGCCGCAAGAAGGCCGTTTTTACGCCAACGGAAGTTGGGGTTTGAGGCTGCCGCCGGGGCGCGATACTTACAGCCACCTGGACGCGTGGGACCCGATCGCGGGCAAGCGGGTCTGGAGCTATCCATATAAGTATGTTCTGCTGGCTTCGGTGCTGGCCACGGCGGGTGACCTGATCATGACCGGCGACCCGGAGGGGAATTTCTTTGCCCTGGATGCGCGCTCGGGCGTCAGGCTTTGGAGCTTTCCAACCGGGGCGGGGCATCGCGGATCGGCCGTGGCGTACGCCGTGAATGGCCGGCAGTATATCGCCACGCCGACGGGATGGCAGGCGTCGATTACGGGGTCGATGACGGCCGCGCTGTTTCCGGAAGGGCAGACGTGGCGAAACGGATCGACGCTGGTCGCGTTTGCGCTGCCGGAGGCGGCCAGGTGACCGAGGGCGGCACCCAAATGACACGTGCCCTGCTGATGTTTGTGTCCTGCGGGGTCTGCAACTTTGCGCAGAGCATGCCTGAGTTGGTAAAACCGGATCCGATAAAACAAGGCGAGACCATCTTCAATAAGACCTGCGCTACCGGATACTGCCACGCGCTGCGGGGCGGTACGGGCGGCGGCGCACCGCGGCTGGCGGCGCGCGGATTCGACGAGACGTATCTCAATACCGTGACGGCTCGCGGTGTGGCGGGTACAGCTATGCCGGGGTTCGCAGGCACGCTGGCGCGCCCGGATCTGATGGCCGTGGTGGCGTATGTGGCTAGTTTGAACGGCATCGCCAATCCTAATTTGAATTTCGGCCCGGGCGGCGGCCCAGGCGGCGGCACGAGCCGTGGAACGTCCGGCGCACCCGCGGAGCCGCCACTCCCCCCGGAGGCCGCCCGCGGCCGCGCATTGTTCCAGGACCCGGTGCGGAGCTTCGGCCGATGCGCCACCTGTCATGAAGTGAACGGAATCGGGATCGCGGTGGCAACGCCCATAGCGAAGATTCCAGCCGACGCCCAGACTCTGCGCACGATGGACACGCCGCAAGTCTCCACCGTGACGGCTGGGGGTGAAACGATGCCGGCCCTGGTGGTGAGCAAGACTGTCCGCGCCGTCATTTTCTACGATCTGACTTTGCCGCCGCCGGTGCTCCGCACGTCCGATCCGGGCGGCGTGAAGACCGCGGAGGGCAGCAGTTGGCGGCATGCATTGGCGACGAGCGCTTACAGCGACGCCGATCTGGAATCGATTCTGATTTACTTGCGCTCGGCGGCAAGATGAGGAGTTGCACATGTCACTAGAATCCGAAAGCCGCGCACGGATGATCCAGGAATTCGGACGTCCCCCAGTCTATGTCGGGGCGGGCGAAGACGCGTCCCCCTGGGTTCCATGGCAGCCGGGCATCTCCATCCGGCACCTGGCTTTCGATGTAAGACACAACTCGTTCACCAACATCTTGTGGATCCGGCAGGGCGGAATGCTGGGCCGGCACCGCCATCGCGGACCGGTGTTTGGCTACGTGCTGGAGGGCAGTTGGCGATATCTCGAACACGATTGGGTGGCACGCCCCGGCGACTACGTGGGCGAGCCCCCAGGCGCTGTGCACACGCTGGTTTCAGACGACGCCAACGGCATGAAGACGTTGTTCTGGCTCAACGGCGCCCTGGAGTTTCTGGGCGATGACGGCCAGGTGCTGGAAACTTTCGATGTGTTCTGGTTTATCGACCATTACGTGAGCTACTGCCGCGGGCGCGGTTTGAAGCTCAATGAGCAGTTGTGGATTTAGGAAAACCGCTCCCTAACGGTCACGGCTCTGTACCGCGGTTTCTTGATTAAATCAAGGAGGCATATATGTCTGTCGACAAGTGGAACGAAGAGGGAAGAATCTGGGAAGACGACCACGGGTGGCTGGATGAGGACCAGATCGCCCAGTGCGCCAGGGCGGATGAGGCCGAAGCGTTGGGCTCTCCGGTGCCTACGCAGATGGTTTCGAACGGCGAGTATATGCCCGTTCCCCAGACCGGGCAGCAAAAACAGGTAGAAGCGCGGATCCAGGAACTGGCGGAATCGGCGAGCCGGAAACTGGGGATGGACCGGCGGCGATTCCTGGCCAGCACGGGCGGCATGGCGGCGGCATTCATCGCTATGAACGAAGTTTTCGGGCGCTTCTTCGACGTTCATCCCATCGAGATGTTCGAGCCGGTGGCGTATGCGCAGGCCGCCGCGCCGCGCGATCTGTTCGTGTTCGACGACCAGCTTCACATGGTCCGCGGCAGCCGGAAGGGCGTAGGCTCGCCGCTGCGCGCGCTCTCGCAAGGCCCATCGGCCGCGCCCGCATTCAAGGCCAATCCATTCAACCCGAGAGGCGTTACCGATGAAAAGGGCCAGGTGTGGGGCGCGTGGAACCCGGCGCTGGCCGGACTGCCGGTGTCGGACGCCAGTTTCCAGATTGTGCAGTTCATCAAAGACGTGTTTCTGGACAGCCAGGTGACCATCGGGATTTTGAGCAATGTCACGGCATCGCTGGTGGGCGTGAGCGGAGAGACGGAACGCCGCCCGCCGCGGAATATTCAGGAAGCCATGCAGGGCGAGATCCTGACGGCGGCACAGACGGCGGCGGCGCGAAACTTCGTCAACGAGGTTTCGGGCTCCACCCGCATGCTGGCGCATGGCCTGCTGTACGTGGGCAAAGGCAATCTGCCGTACATCGAAGAACAGATCGAGAAAAATCAGCCGGATGCGTGGAAGGGTTACAACATTTCTTACGCGGCCAAGGTGGATACCGACCCCACCAGTCCGATGCGGCAGTGGCGGCATGACGACGAACAGGTGGCGTATCCGACCTTCGAACTGATTGAGAAGCGCTATCCGGAACTGAAAGACAAGAAGCCCGGCTTCAAGAACATCTGCGTGCACAAGGGCCTCGCGCCCGGACCTCCCAACCCGGAGAGAGGCCATCCGGCCGACCTGCCGAAGGCCGCCAAAGACTGGCCCAATCTGAACTTCATCACGTATCACGCCTGCATCCAGCCGGCATTCTTCATGGGCGAATCGCTGCGAGAGGTGAAAGCGGGGAAGATGCGCGAAGGCGTTCCCGACATCAGCTGGACCACCGAATACGCCACGCTGGTGGCGCCGTTCCACAACACCTATGCGGAGATCGGCACCACCTGGGCTTCGTCGGTGGTCACATTCCCTACGGTTGCCGCGCACATGATGGGGCAGTTGATGAAGTTCATGGGGCCGGACCGCATCGTTTTCGGCTCCGACTCGGTGTGGTACGGTTCGCCGCAGTGGCAGATCGACGCCCTGTGGCGGTTCCAGATTCCCGAGGATCTCCGCAAGAAATACGGCTACCCGGAGATCACGCCGGATGCCAAGCGCAAGATTCTGGGCCTGAACTCAGCCAAGCTGCATGGGATACAGAAGGTGGCGGCGCGGGATGTGAGCAGGACTTACAAGGCTGTGCCGAAGGACTTCGAGCAGCGCATGGGGAAAGAGCTTAAGACTATTATGGAGTTTCCGGGATATACGGCGGATAACATGTCAAAGTTCAAAGAGCAGTATCAGGCGGCGGGAGGGGAGCCGAGTAATACGAGATATGGGTGGGTGCGGACGAAGGGGTAACCGGAGAAACTGAAACGTGCTTCGGCCACCGGCTTGGGTAGATTTCGCCCTATGTTTGTGATCGCGACTGTCCAGCACTTGAGATAGGAAAAACGCCGAATCAACCCGCCGTACATCTCTATAGGGGAACGCCTTTACGAGTCGGACTCAACAGCCACGATCGTACACTGGACATAAACTCCCAGACGTCGCCCTCCGACGGCCTGACATAGGTTGATTTATCAGAATCCTCGCCCATTTTCTCGAAAACATCAATGAGCCAAGATGGGCCATGTCCAGTCGCACCCAAATGGCAAAGCCA
>Ga0210402_10002679_pt1 | contig 17190 bp, 13 predicted proteins | sample IncBWC7MmetaG_FD_161055 | JGI IMG/M metagenome (GOLD analysis project Ga0210402, IMG submission 161055) | Forest soil microbial communities from Barre Woods Harvard Forest LTER site, Petersham, Massachusetts, United States - Inc-BW-C-7-M | ecosystem: Environmental > Terrestrial > Soil >... | reverse complement strand
TGCTACGCGGCGTATACACGCTTCTCCTGCTCGCGCTGTTCCTCGCCCTTCGCGCGCAGGCGCAGGACCCCGCGCCCACCGTACCTCAACCCAGCCCAGCACCTACCGCCGCGGCACAACCACAAACCGAAACGCAAAACACTCCGCCGTCTTCCTATGACATCACCGGCACAGCCCGCAGCGGCAAAACACCCCTTCCCGGAGCCACGGTAACCGCTTCGAATACCCTCACTGGCAAGAAATATTCCGCCGTCACCGACGCCGAAGGCAAATTCACGTTCTCGGGAATTGTCCGCGGTCGCTACGTCCTGCGCATCGAATTCATGGGCTTCTCACTGTTCACTCAGGAAGTCGTCCTCAATCCCACGACCCCTACCGGCAAAATCGACGCCGAACTGATTCTGGCTTCCCGCGAGCAGGAGCAAGCCAACAAATCCAACAACGCCAGCCTCGCCGCCGGTCGCGGCTTCCAAAGCCTCGCCCTCGACAGCACTCTCTCCTCCCTCGCCGGAGGCAACGCCGGCTTCGCCGGCAACGGTGGGCCACAAAACTCCGGCGACCTCTCCTCTCTCCCGTTGAACGGCGCCGGCGCCGAAGCCCCCACCGAATCCATCAGCATCAGCGGAGCACCGGGCCGTACCCAGGATTTTGGCGGCGGCAATGAACAGGACTTCCAGGACCGCATCCAGGAATTCCGCGAACGCATGCAGCGCGAAGGCTTCGGTGCCGGCTTCGGCGGACAGGGCGGCGGCATGGGCGGCGGCCCTATCGTGATCAGCCGCATCGGAGGCCGCGGCTTCAACATCAATCAACCCCACGGCGTGCTCTATTTCTCCGACGACAACTCGTCCCTCGACGCCACTCCCTTTTCTCTCAGTGGATTTCCCATCGCCAAATCGCAATACAATCAGTCACATTTCGGCGTGAACGTCGGCGGCCCGTTGAATATTCCCAAAATTTTCAATGGCGGCAACAAATGGTTTTTCTTCGCCGGCTGGAACGGTTCGCGCGGCGACACTCCCTACGATGCCTTTTCCACCGTTCCCACCCTCGACGAGCGCAACGGCAATTTTTCAAACGCCACTTACAACAACCGTGCGCCCGTCGAAATCTTCAATCCCGCAACGGGCCAGCAATATCAGTTCAACGGCATCCTCAACGCCATCGACCCTGCCACCTTCAGCACCGCCGCGAAATCTCTCCTCCAATTTATTCCGCTCCCTAATATCCCCTTTACCTCCAGCGGCCAAAATTTTCACTACGTCACCTCCGACGCCAGCAACTCCGACTCCGTCATCTTCCGCCTTGTTCATAATTTCGGCGCCAGCCCTGGCCCGATGGTGCTGGGGCCGGGTGGAGGCGGTCGCAGCGGCCGCCGCCAGAACAACATCAATTTCGGTCTCAACTGGTCGCGCACTTCCATCAACATCGTCAACCCATTCCCCTCGCTCGCCGGCGGCACCAGCACCCAGGGGCTGAACGCCAGCGCCGGCTGGGTCTACGGAAAAAATCGCACCACTAATAATCTCCGCATGACCTACAACCATCTTCACGTTTCCACAACGAATCTCTATTCCAACACCACCGATGTTGCAGGCCCGGGCGGTGCGGGAATCACCGGCATCTCTAACGATCCCTTCGATTGGGGCTTGCCCGGCATCAGCTTCACTTCCTTCGGCGGCCTCAACGATCCTACTCCACGCCGTGAACTCGATCAGACTTACACCATCTCCGACACTCTCAACTGGAATCACGGCAAGCACAATTGGCGTTTCGGCGGCGACTATCGCCGTATTCTCCAGAGTTTTCGCTCTTCCAGAAACGCCGAGGGAAGTTTTGTCTTCACCGGCTTCGCCACCTCGCAATATGCACCCAACAGCACGCAACCAGTCGTCAATACCGGCTACGATTTCACCGATTTCCTCTTGGGCTTTCCCCAGCAGACCTCTCTTCAATTCGGTGCCAACGCCTACAACTTTCACGCCAACTCCTTCGACTTTTTTGTGCAAGACGACTGGCGCATCCTGCCCAGCCTCTCGCTGAATCTCGGCCTTCGCTACGAATACATTGGTCCGTACACAGAAGCTCAGGATCGCATCGCCAATCTCGAAGTCGGCGCGAACTTTGCCACCGCCACGCCGGTTGTCCCTACGGGCGCTGTCCTCCCACCCGGCTCCGGAACTTTCTTGACCTCCTCGAATCCCGCCCTCGTTAATCCCGACCGCAACAATTTCGCTCCGCGCATCGGCATCGCCTGGAAGCCTGCTCAGAAGACCGTCGTCCGCGCCGGCTATGGCATCAATTACAACCTCGCCCAGTACGGCGCGATCATTCAGAATTTCGCCTTTCAGCCGCCCTTTGCAAACACCGCCACAAATTCCACCAGCGTCACTGGCCTCACCGGACCAACTCCGCTCACACTCATCAACGGTTTTCCTGCCGTCCCTCAAAGCACCGTAACAAATAATTTCGCCGTCAATCCCGATTACGCCCTCGGCTACGTCCAGATCTGGAACCTCGACATCCAGCACGAATTCCACGGCAATGTCGTCGTGAATGTCGGCTACAACGGAGCCAAGGGCACCCGCCTCGATTCCGAACGCGCCCTGCTCATTACTGGAAACCAGCCGTTCATCTACGAATCCTCCGAAGGCGACTCCATCCTCCATGCTGCCTCGGTTCGCGTGCGTCGCCGCATGTCCAAGGGCTTCGGCTTCGGTGCACAATATGTTTTTTCAAAATCGCTCGACGATGCCTCTTCTATCGGCGGCACCGGCGTGATCGTGGCGCAAAATCCTTTCGATCTCCCCGCCGATCGCGGCTTATCGAGCTTCAACCAGACCCACAAGTTTTCCGGCAACTGGATTTACGAACTCCCCTTCGGCGAAAACCACCGTTTCGCCCAAAAGGGCGCGTTGGCCCACATTCTCTCCAACTGGCAGTGGAGCGGCGATTTCACTGTTGCTTCCGGCCTCTATTTCACTCCCAGCATCCTCGGCGGCTCCGTGGACATCGCCCGCGGCGTTACCGGCTCCGAGCGCGCCAACGTCGTGCCGGGCCAGCCGATCTCGCTTCCCAATCCAACAGCACTCCAGTGGTTCAACACCGCCGCGTTCTGCGTCCCCGGCGCGACCTGCGTGAATCCCACGGACTCTACTTTCGGCGACGCCGGACGAAACATAATCGAAGGCCCGGGCAGCTTCATTTTCAATATGAGCATCAATCGTTCGATTCCCATCAAGGAGTCTCGCAACCTCGATTTACGCTTTTCGGCCAACAACGTCTTCAATCACGTGAACTATGCCAACATCAACACGGCTGTGAATTCGCAGACCTTTGGTGAAGTCACTTCCGTCGGTAACATGCGCCGCATCACCGTGCAAGCTCGTTTCCGTTTTTGAGAATCAATGACCATGCCACCAACGCGAAAACTCGCTGCCGTCCTTACCGCAGTAGCCTTGCTCTCGCCAGTGGCTCGTCTCGCGGCCCAGGAACCTGAAAAGCAAGCGGCGGGCCCGGCTCCGATTCGCGTCACCACGGAACTCGTCCTCGTCAACGTAGTCGCTCGCGACAAAAAAGGAAATCCCGTCCGCGATCTGAAGCAGGGAGACTTCACCCTCTACGAAGACGGCAAAAAGCAGCAGATCTCCACCTTCGATTTTGAGGATGTGGACCAGGTGCAGCTGGCCGCGGGCGCAACCGTCACCGGCGCCGCACCCGGCACCCTTTTGCATTCCACGAAAAAAGCTCCGCCAACGCTCGACGCCCGCGACCGCCGCCTGATCGTCCTCTTCTTCGATTTCTCCGCCATGGAGCCCGAACAAATCGACCGCTCCGTGGACGCGGCCAAGAAATTCGTCAACACAAAAATGCAGCCCGCTGATTTGCTCGCCCTCGTCTCCCTCGCCACCAACATGCACGTCGATTGCGACTTCACCGACGACAAAGACAAGCTGCTGGCCCTGCTCACAAGCTACAACTCCAGCCAGGGCCAGGGCTTTGACAACGGCGCCACCGGCAGCGCCGAGGGCGCCGCCGAGACCAGCGGCTCTTTCACCGAAGACGACACCGACCTCAACACCTTCACCGCCGACCGCAAACTCCTGGCCCTTGAATCCCTCATGCAGGCCCTCGGCAAACTCCCACAGAAAAAAAGCATCATCTATTTCAGCAACGGCATCACCCAAACCGGCGTTGACAACCAATCTGCCCTGCGCGCAGCCACCGCGGCCGCCATCAAATCCAACGCCTCCATCTACTCTCTCGACGTCCGTGGCCTCCAGGCCTTCCCCCCGGGCGGCGAAGCGCAAAACGCCAGCCTCCACGGCCAATCCGCCTATACCGGCGCCTCCACGCTCAACGATTTGAACGGCAACGCCTCTTCACAAGACACACTCGCCACCCTCTCCTCCGACACCGGCGGAAAAGCCTTCTTCGACTCAAACGATTTCAGCGGCATTTTCTCCCAGGTGCAAAAAGACAGTTCCGTCTACTATGTTCTCGGCTTCTCGAGCAGCAATCCCGCAAAAGATGGCCGATTCCGCCATCTGAAAGTCACCATCAACCGTCCCGACCTCAAGCTCGATTTCCGCTCCGGCTATTACGCCGGCCGCGATTTCATTCACCTGGACCGCGCCGACCGCGAACAACAACTCGAAGACGAACTGGCAGCCCAGTTGCCGCGCGTGGATGTCCCCGTCTATGCCGGCGAATCCTATTTCCGCAAAGACGATTCGCACTACTATCTCGCGGTCTCGCTTGTCATCCCCGGCTCGCAGATTCCCTTCGTTACCGAAAAAGATAAAGACAACGCCACCATCGACATCATCGGCCAGGCCCTCGAAAGCGGGAAATTTCCCGTCGGCCGCCTGCGCGACACCGTGAAACTCGCCGTCGAAAGCTCCCGCGAAGTCCGCCGCAAAAACGTCCAGTACAACACCGGCTTCCTGCTCGCTCCCGGCAACTACCATCTGAAGTTTGTGGTTCGGGAAAATCAGACCGGCCACATGGGCTCGTTCGAAACCGACGTCCACATCCCAGACCTGCGCAAGTCCCCGCTCAAAATGAGCTCCGTAATCCTAAGCAGCCTGCGCGTCCCCGCAACCGGCAAAAAAACCGCCGGCAATCCTCTCGTCCGCGATCAAATGGAACTCGTCCCCAACATCACCCACGTTTTCACGCCGGATCAGCATCTCTATTTGCAGTACGAAGTTTACGACGCGGCAAAAGGCAAGAATGCCCCGCAAGCGGCTGCGGCTTCAGCCGGCGGTCAAGCCGAAGCGGCAAAATCTCCGGAACCGGCAAAAACCTCCGGCAATTCCGTCCGTGTCCTCACCAGCATCGAATTCCTCCAGGGGACAACGAAAGTCTACGAATCCAAGCCCGTCGTCGCCAACGTAGTCACCGCCCCCGACCGCAAAGCCGTCATCTTCCAGATCGATATTCCCCTGCAACCCCTGAAGCCCGGCCTCTATCTCTGTCAGGTGAATGTGATCGATGACGTCGCCGGCAGTTTTTCTTTCCCGCGCTTCCCGTTGCTGATTCGCGAGCAACCCGCCAAGCCGAATTCCCAAGCCGCCGCATCTTCTCGAACGCGAAACTAACCTCTATTCTTCGCCAATATCCTCGTTCCACACCGCGGGATTCGCCCGAATATATTCGCCGAGCAGCGAAACGCACACCGGCGAATCCAGATCAATCACCTTCACTCCAAGCGATCGTAACCACTCCATCCCTCCCTGAAAATTCCGGCTCTCTCCCACAATCACGGTCCCAAATCCAAACTGCCGCACCAGTCCGCTGCAATACCAGCACGGCGCCAGCGTCGTCACCATGATCAATTTCCGGTAACTCTTTTGCCGCCCCGCCTTTCGAAACGCATCCGTCTCTCCATGTATCGACGGATCGCCCTGCTGCACCCTTCGGTTGTGTCCCGCGCCAATCAACTGCCCGGTCTCGTCAAAAATCGCGGCGCCAATCGGAATCCCGCCTTCTTTCAACCCCGTCCGCGCCTCCGCCAACGCCACCGCCAGCATCGAGTGGTAATCCAGTTCAGTACTCATCGCTTCTCCTCAGTTGCCGGGGAGATAATGTTTTCCCGGCAGATTTCTCAAATGGTTTGCCGCCTCCTCTGGCGCGATGTCCCGCTGCGGCGTGGCCAGCATTTCGTACCCCACCATGAACTTCTTCACGCTGGCCGATCGCAACAGCGGCGGAAGAAAGTGCGCGTGCAGATGGAATCCCGACGAATGCGCCTGCGCCGGCGTCATCTGGTGAAATCCCATCGTGTAGGGAAAAGAGGCCAGAAATAAATTGTCATATCGAATCGTCAGTGCTTGCAGGATTTCGGCCAGCGACACGCGTTCTGCTTCCTGCAGTTCACTCAGGCAAGCGACGCGTCTCCGGCTGACCACCAGCGTTTCAAACGGCCAGACCGCCCAGAACGGCACCAGCGCCACAAAATCACCATTGGCCGCCACAATTCGCTCCTGTTTTTCCAACTCGATGGCCAGGTAATCTTCCAGCAACCCGGACTTGTGCTTTTGCAGATACTCGCTCGAGGAAGCGCACTCCCGCGCGAGTTGATCCGGAATCGTTTCATTGGCCCAGATTTGTCCGTGGGGATGCGGATTGCTGCAGCCCATCATCGCCCCGCGATTCTCGAAAATCTGAACTGATTGAATCCCCGGCTGGCTGGAAAGCGTGGAAAATTCCTCCGCCCACGCATCCACAACCCGGTGAACGTCAGCAAGGTCCATGCGCGCCAGGGTCAAATCGTGCCGCGGCGAAAAACAGATCACCCGGCATCGGCCTTTTTCACTCCGCGCCAGCAGCAACTCCTTTTCCCTATATTCTCCCGCCGGCGTGTCCGGCTGCAGTGCTGCAAAATCGTTGTTGAAAACAAATGTCCCTGTGTATTTCGGATTGCGGGTTCCCCCCGCCCGCGTGTTACCCGGGCAGAGGTAGCATTGTGGGTCGTACGGCTCAAGCGGGTCGCTTGGCGCAGCTTCCACCTGACCTTGCCACGGCCGCTCTGCCCGCTGCGGAGAGACCAGCACCCATTCCTGAATTAAAGGATTGAATCGCCGGTGAGGACGAATTTTTAAGTCGAAGCCGCTCATAATTCGCCCGGGCTCACCTACGCCAATCTACCGGCCCCATCCATCGCCGGGGAAATGTAAATTTCCGGCGTCCGCCCGGTGGCGCCCTCATAGCCCGCACACACGCTTGTCCGGAAGGCCTCCACCTGATCCTCCTGCAGCAGGTTGATCGTGCAGCCTCCAAACCCTCCGCCGGTCATTCGTGCACCATAAAGGCCCTTATTCTGCCGGGCAAGCCCGACCATCAATTCAAGCTCTTCACAGCTCACCTCAAAATCATCGCGCAGGCTGGCGTGTGAGCTCGCCATCAAGCGCCCGAACAGGTGCACATTTCCCGATTGAAGTGCGTTCGCAGCCTGCAGAACCCGCGAATTTTCCGTCAGAACATGCCGGCAGCGTTTTTGAACGACCTCGGGAAGTTGCCCGCCGAATTTCTCAAAGTCCGCCGGGGTGACATCGCGAAGGGTTCTAACCCCAGGCACGTGCTCGCCAAAAAATCGCGCCGCAGCCTCGCACTCGGCGCGCCGCTCGTTGTATTTTCCGGCCGCCACGCTGTGCCGCACCATGGTATTGCAAATCACCAGCTGCATGCCGGCAGGAATGGGCAGTTGCCGGAATTCCAGCGTCCTGCAATCCAGGCTCAACGCATGGTTTTTGTTGGCATGCACCGAGATGAATTGATCCATGATCCCGCAGCGAGCACCCACGAACTCGTTCTCGGCCCGCTGGCACAATAGAGCAATACTCGTTCCATCGAGCGCCTCCCCTGAAATTTCCAGGAACGCCTTGCAAACCGCCACTTCCAGTGAAGCAGACGAACTCAACCCCGCTCCCTGCGGCACATTCCCGTGAATAAGCAAATTTGCGCCACAGAGGTCGCCCAGTTCGTGTTCCAGCAATCGAACTACGCCCGCAACGTAGTCGCTCCAATGGCCCCGAGGCACCGCCGGCATGTCATCGAGATTAAATTCAACGCGTTCGGCATAATTTTCCGAGGCTACTAGCAGTCGCCGGTCGCCGCGCCGCACCACCGCGACCTGCGTCTGGAACGCAATCGCCGCCGGCAAAACGAATCCTTCGTTGTAATCGGTATGCTCCCCAATCAAATTCACGCGCCCGGGTGCCTGCACCAGAACGGCGCGATCTCCATAGACCGCTCTGAATCGTTCGAGGAGTTCGAGCGATGGCTGTTCCGGTCGGGTCTTGTCGCTCATCAGTTACAGACTACCCTGAAAGTCTCTGAACTTTCTCATAGCCTCAGTGCCGCGTCGCCGGCCGCTCGGGTTCCCGTTGCTTCCCAGTCGTTCGCGCGGGTCCCTGCTTCCGACGCATACGAGTAAGCGCAAGCATCACCACTCCAAAACAGAGCAACGCGATGCCCCACCAGAGGTTCATGTTCACGCCCAGCGAATGTTCCGCATACATCGCGTTTCCTTGCGTGGCCGCGCCATACGCGATCAGCAAAATCCCGAACAGCATAAACAGCATCCCGATCGGCATCCGGATATCAAATCCCATCGCTCCTCCTTCTCCTGCCCGCAATCCGCGCGTTGCTACCAGAAAACCAGGTTCAAGCCCAGAAGCAGTACAAGCACAATCATCGCCAGCGTGGCCGGCTTCTGATACCACTCGATGCCGCTCTCTTCCGGTTTTGCCGTCAGCGAATACACCAGCCCTTTCAATTCTTCTTCCGGGCGCGGCGCAGTCAGCAGGGAAATAACAATCGTTAGCGTGAAGCAACCCACCCACGCAAAAATCGCCGTCCAGAAGTTCTGCGCCATCTCGCTCGGATAAACGTGCAGAATCGGCCCCAGATACCCTCCCTTTACTCCCGCAACCGCTCCCGCCGGCAGCGTCAATCCATAATGCGTTGCCGCAGCCACGGTTCCTCCCAGCAATCCCCAGAACGCGCCGTGCCCCGTCGACCGCTTCCAGAACATCCCCAGCATGAACGTCGCGAACAAAGGCGCATTCACGAACGCGAACACCAGTTGCAGCACGTCCAGAATATTGTTGAACTCTTTCGCAACAAACGCCGCCATCAGAGAAATCCCCAGCCCGAAAATCGTCGACGCGCGTCCCATCCATAAGTAATGTTGGTCGCTCGCGGTTTTGTTGATGTAGCTCTGATAAATGTCGTACGTCCATACCGTGTTGAACGCCGTCGTGTTCCCTGCCATTCCCGACATGAACGAAGCGATCAGCGCGCAAAGCCCCAGTCCCAGCAGCCCCGAAGGAAAATAACGCACCAGCATCATCGGCGTTGCCAGGTCGTAATCCAGGACCACGTTTCCATCGGCCGTAACCGGTTTTCCCGCGGCATCGTATTTCGGCGGAATGATTCCTTTCCCGCCGGTAAAAAACGAAGACTGCGTCGCGCTCCCCGCAACGGCGTTTTCTTGCGCCACAGCGCCATGCAGGTTGGGACTCGTAGCCACGCCGGCAATCATCCCCGGCAAAATCACCAGGAACGGGAAAGCCATTTTCGGGAACGCCGCAATCACCGGCGTTCGCCTGGCCGCCGTCATCGAGTCTGCCGCCATCGCCCGCTGCACCACCAGAAAATCCGTGCACCAGTATCCGAACGACAGCACAAACGCCAGCCCCATCAGCATCCCGAACCATTCCACGCCCATCGGGTTCGCGCTCGCATGCCCCATGTATTTCCACGAATGCACCATCGCATCATTCGCGATCCGCGCCTTCAATCCGTCCCAGCCGCCGACGTCCCTCAGGCCCAGATACACCAGCGGGATAAATCCCATCACGATCAGAAAAAACTGCAACACCTCGTTGTAGATCGCGGAGGTCAAGCCGCCCAGGAATGTATATGCCAGCACAATCAGCGCGGAAATCAGGATCGCCGCGGTGAAATTCCACCCGAGCAATAGCTGCAGCAGCTTGCCCATCGCATACATCGAAACGCCGGAAGAAAATACCGTCATCACCGCGAACGAGATGGCATTGAATCCCCGCGTCTTTTCATCAAAGCGAAGCTTCAGGTATTCCGGCACCGAACGAGCCCGCGACCCGTAATAAAACGGCATCATGAAAATTCCGACGAAGAGCATCGCCGGCACCGCCCCAATCCAGTAAAAATGCGAAGTCGATATCCCGTACTTCGCCCCGCTCGCCCCCATTCCAATCACCTCCTGCGCCCCCAGGTTGGCCGAAAGAAACGCCAATCCCGCGATCCACGCCGGAATCGACCGCCCGGACAGGAAAAAATCCGTGCTCGTCTTCATGTATTTCTTCAGCACGAATCCAATGCCCAGCACAAAAACGAAATACAGCAGGATAATCGCGTAGTCGATCAAATGGGGTTCTGGTCGCACTTGATTTCCTTTCAACGCCTCAGCAAGCCGCTTTTCCAGCCAAACCGCAAGCCATTCTACCTACTACTGCGCGCGTCCTTCGCACGTCGCACAGTTCAACCGCTTCCTCGAGCGATCGCCAGGGATCGCGCGCCGGAACAAATTCGTGCGCCACGTATCCCGCAAACTTCGTTCCCGCAATCGCCCGCATCACTCCAACCCAATTCACCTCTTGCGTGTTATCCAGTTCGTGGCGTCCCGGCACGCCGCCCGTATGAAAATGTCCCAGCCAATCGATCTTGTCCGTGATCGTCCGGATCAAATCCCCTTCCATGATCTGCATGTGGTAAATGTCGTACAAAAGTTTTACCCGCGGCGAATTTACCGCCTCCATCACGCGCACTCCCCAGGCCGTGTGATCGCACATATAATCCTTGTGATCTACCTTGCTGTTCAGCAGTTCCATACAGATCGTAACCCCGTGATCCTCCGCGATTTTCTTCACGCGATTAAGGCCCGCAATTGTATTCCTCAGGCCTTCTTCATCAGACATCCCGCCCCGGTTCCCCGAAAAAGTAATCACATTCGCCACGCCCAGCTTCGCCGCCCGCGGTATGCTCTTCCGGAACGCCTCGTCGATCTTCGCGTGATTTTCCGGTCGGTTCATCCCGCTCCGGATTTCTCCTCCGCCGCCATATCCCATGCTGCAAACCAGCCCGTACCGCCGCGGCAATTCCCACTCTTCCTCATTCAGCAGGTCAATGGCTTTCAGTCCCATCGCTGCGCCCTTCTCGCACAATTCCTCCAGCGGGATCTTCTCGTAGCACCACCGCGAAACCGATTGCCGGATGCGCCCCTCGCGTTGTGTTGTCTGGAATTCGCTGCCGCAGGAAAGAACAGGAGACGTGGCCAGGGAAGCCGCCGCCACTTCCGATGCCACCTGCCGGATCATCGATCGTCTCGAGATGCGCGCCATCACGATGAGAGAGTCTAAGCGAAAATTCCGAATCCAGCGAGCAAATGAATCTCCCTTCGACCGCTTTTCGTTCCACTCAAATTCCGGTTAAAATAAAATTTCGCCAACTCGGACACCATTCTCAGGTTGAGGCCATGAATCTCGAAACTCCCCCTCCCCCCAAATCCCCGCTGAAAAATCCACTTCGCTACTCTTCCCTCGTGATCCTTGGCGTATTCCTCTACGTCTCCTACGTCCTCTACGCGCGCTACCAATCCAACAAGGAATACGAGCGGAAAAGGGCGGAGCGCCAGGCCGAGCAGCACCGCGAAGAAGATCGCCTGGCCGTCGAACAATTAGGCGGGTCCGAACTCGCCATCCGCGGCCTTTACGTCTCCCCTCGCGCCATCCATCCCGGTGAAACCGCGCAACTCTGCTACGACGTCGCCAACGCCAAAACCGTCACCCTCGATCCGCCCGCCGGCGAAGTCTGGCCCTCCCACACCCGCTGTCTCAACATCTCTCCCCGAAAAACGACCACCTACACTCTCTCCATTAAGGATGCAGCAGGAAATACGGTCTCCGAAACGGTCGAACTTTCCGTCCAGTAAGAATCCTCAACCTCATCTAATCACTTGAAAATACATGGTTTAGTAATGCTGCGGCCAGCCATGTACTCCTTTCCCTCTTGTCGGAACATTTCTCCCCCATCTATAATGTTCCCTGCGGAGTCCGGCCTCGCCGGACTCCGCATCATTTTTCTCTGACGCGGAAAACTATGTCTGACCCTCTTGCCAAAATTAAAAAGAAGCTCCAGCAGGAAATTGACTCTCTGGAGCACGAACTCAACGTCGACCTCCCCAAGGAGATCGCCATTGCCCGCGCGCACGGCGACCTTTCCGAAAACGCCGAGTACAAGTACGCTAAGGAGCGCCAGGGTTACGTCAACGCCAAAATTGGCCAGCTGAAAAAACGCATGGGCGACCTCGGCATGCTCAACCTCACAAATATTCCGAAGGACCGCTCCGGTTACGGCTCGCGCATCATCGTCATCGATGTTCAGAAGAGCCTTGAAATCGAATACAAGCTCGTCAGCAGCGAGGAAGCCGACGTCGAAAAGGGCATGATCTCCACCACCTCGCCCATCGGCCGCGCCCTGCTCAATCGCAAGGTCGGGGACGAAGTTCAGGTGCTCACCCCTGCCGGCAAAAAGGAATTCGAAATCGTTCGTCTTTTCACCATTCACGAAGAGGCTTAGAATATTCCGGCCGCCCAGCCGGCGGTGAGGTGCCATGCTTTATTGGGGTTCGGGTCCGACTCTGGGTTTATTGACTTGCCTCGGCTATGGGGTCTTTCTTCTCGGCTCTCTGTATCTCTGGCGCTATCGCGAAGAACTCTCCCTCTGGATGGAAGACGAGTTCTCCGCCTTCCGCCGCAATCTCTCCCGCTATGAGTCCGTCGGCCCTTTTTACCTTCCGCGCACCGAATCGCGTCTCCGCGTAATCCCTGCCGGCTTTCTTCACTCCGTCACCCGCCTGCCCTATCGCCGTCTCTGCTTCGGCGCCTTCCTCATCGTCCTGGGCCTCCTCCTCTTCACCCTCGACTTCTTCATCTAGCCCAGTCGCCTTAGCCGTTTCTATTCAACTCTCAGCGCCGCTGGCTTCCTGCTCGCTGATCGCCCTTATCATTTTCCATTTTCCAATTCTGTTATTCTGCTCCCCTATGCAACCCTCTCTCATCGTTCACGGCGGCGCCTGGGATATCCCCGATGATGCCGTCGATGCCTGCAAATCCGGCTGCTTTCGTGCTCTCCAGTCTGGCTGGAAAATTCTAGAAAATGGCGGCCACGCGCTCGACGCCATCGAAGCCGCCATCATCGTCCTCGAAGACGATCCCGTCTTCGACTCCGGCTTCGGCTCCCACCTCACCCTCGACGGCCACGTCGAGTGCGACGCCATCGTCATGGACGCGGCCACACTCCGCGCCGGCTCCGTCGCCGGCCTCCGCCGCGTCAAAAATCCCATCCAGGCCGCCCGCGCCGTCCTCGAAAAATGCCCCCATATGATGCTCATCTCCGAAGGCGCCGAAAAGTTCGCCAGCTCCCACGGAGTCCATCTCTGCGATCCCGACGACCTCATCTCCCCCGCTGAACGCGAAGCATGGCTCCGCTGCAGCAAGGATTCGCACGCGGCCGAAAATCATCGCGGCCACGAGCAGGGAACCGTCGGCGCTGTCGCGCTCGATCAACACGGCCGCCTCTTCGCCGCCACTTCAACCGGCGGCACCTGTTCGAAACTCCCCGGCCGCGTCGGCGATTCTCCTCTGATTGGTTGTGGTTGTTATGCGGACATCGAAACGGGGGGCGTCTCATCCACGGGCTACGGCGAAGCCATCATGCGCGTGGTGATGGCAAAAACCGCCGCCGATTTTCTCCGGCCTCTGAACTCCACGCCCGCCCGCGCTGCGCAAGCCGCCGTGCAACTTCTCGCCCACCGTGGCAAAGGCACGGGCGGTCTCATCCTTCTCGACAAAAACGGCAATCCCGGTTTCGCCTTCAACACTCCTCGCATGGCGTACGGTTACGTCAACTCCGATTCACCTTTCTTTACTTCCGTCTAACCCCGCCATCTTTCTTGCCGAATCCGACACATAATACGGCGAAGCAACGGTGTAAATTTGCCTGTTTCCTCGCGCCAGCAGCACCCATTCCAGCAGCCGCGCCCTCTGGTTGTGCAGGAAATATTCATACCAGCGATCCTCCACAAATTCCGGAATCACCACCGCGATCTTCCGGTCCGGATATTTCTCCGCCAGTTTTAATACATACTCCACAATCGGAACCACAATAAACCGGTAAGGCGAAGGCAGCATCACCAGCTCCGGCGGCTCGACGCCTGATTCACGATACGGCTTCACGACGTATCGCTCCCAATCCTCCTGCAACAACGCCGCATGCTCCCCCGGTTCGACGTGCACCGCGGTCACAGTTGGCGACAATCGCCCCGCAAACTCCAGCCCCTGCTTCGTAATCGCGCTCCACCGGTCAATGGGAATCACCACAAGTGGAGGCGACTCTCGCATCGGCGGCTCCACCGGATCCAAGGTTCGTGTGGCTATCGACACGTTGTGGTAATGAGCCCGCACCTTGTGAAACGCCACAATCGTCAGCGGAATAAACAGCAGCGTCAGCCACGCTCCTTCGACAAACTTTGCCACCAGCACCACCACCACTGTCACGCCGGTCACGAACGCGCCCAAGCCGTTCACCATCGCGAATTTCACCCAGTGCGGCCCGCCTGCTTTCCACCAGTGCCGCACCATCCCCGCCTGCGAAAGTGTGAACGCCAAAAACGCCCCCACCGCGTAGAGCGGAATCAACCGGTCGGTCACCCCGCCAAACAGGAACAGCAGCACTCCCGCCAGAATCGCCAGCACGACGATCCCCTGCGTGTACACCAGTCTCCGCCCGCGCTGACCGAATCCATGGGGCAAATAATTGTTTTGTGAAATCGCCCGGCACAAACGCGGGAAATCCGCAAACGCGGTATTCGCCGAAAGCGAAAGCACCAGCAATATCGCCGCGATCGAGACGTAATAAAACGCGCCCTTGCCGAACACCGCCAGAATCAGCATCGAAAGAACGCTCTGGTACCCAGGCTGCCCAGGGTCCGTCGCCGCAATTCCGTAAACCTTTACCAGGTAGGAAATCCCCGCCAGCAGCACGCCCAGAATCACGATAATGATCGTCAGCGTCAGTTGCGCATTCTTCACCCGCGGCTCGCGAAATGCCCGCACTCCGTTGCTGACCGCCTCCACTCCGGTCAGCGCCGTGCAGCCGCTCGCAAACACGCGCAACAATAGCCAGTACGTTACTCCTTGCAGTGCCGCTGGCGGTGGTGGCAGCGGATTCGCAGGAATTGGATGCCCGCCGCTCAGCAGCGTCCGCACAATGCCGCCGGCGATAGTGATCACCAGGCAACCGACAAAAAGATAAGTAGGCAAGAGAAACGCGAATCCCGCGTCCTTCACTCCGCGAAGATTTACGATTGTGATCACCACCAGGATGCCCAGGCACAGCAACATCGTGTGCGGCAGCAGCTTCGGCACCGCCGAAATCAACGCCCCCACGCCCGCCGAAATCCCCACTGCTGCCGTCAGAATGTAATCGGCCAGCAAAGCCGCGGCGGCCAGCAATCCCCAAAATGAGCCCAGGTTGTACCGCGCCACCGTATACGACCCGCCGCCAGTCGGATAAGCCTCAATCGTCTGGCGGTAAGAAAAATACACAATCACCAGCAGCGCAATAATCGCCGCGCTGATCGGCACAATGTAGTGCACGCCCATCAATCCCAGGGGAATCAGCAGGCTCAGGGCCGCTTCTGGCCCATAAGCCGCCGAACTAAGCGCATCCAGCCCGAAAATCGGAATCCCTTCGGCCGGGCCGATCTGCTCGGCGCGCTCTTCCGAAGTTTTCAGCGGCTTCCCAAAAATCAGATTAACGATGTCCATAGAGGGCCGGCCAGTGCTCCTCGATTCCCATCTCGTCCTCGATAACTAGAACCTTCATTTGTCCCGAACCACTCCCCATTGTCAATCCGCTTTTATCTCTTCACCTTGTGCAGAAAACGTTTCTGAGTAGCAGGGCAAGTTAGAAATTATTGTCCATCAGCCATAAATGAGAACTTGTCATCCTGAGGGGCGCGTCCTCAACCAATAATCCGAGCAAGCTCCCAAAATCGAGCCGCTGCAGTCCTCTTCGCCGAAAAATGTCCATCAAGATGCCCCCTGTTGACCCGCAATCCAACTCTCTCTACCATTCTCTTATGTCCGCAATTGCAAATTTTCGGAGCCATCTCGTCCGGCGTCTCGCGCTATCCGCGGTAACGCTTCTTTTCGGCCTTCCACTGGCGGTCCCCGCCCAGACTGCCGACGAGGTCATCAACGCCTACATTAAAGCCCGTGGCGGCCTCGCAAAACTCAAAGCAGTCCAGACCGAGCGCGTCACCGGCGTCATCACCTTCGCCCCTGGCGTCGAAGGCCCCTTCTTCGTCGAGCGCAAGCGCCCCCTCAAGATGCACATGGAAATCACCGTCAACGGCCAAAGCCTCATCCGGGTCTACGACGGCAAAACCTCCGGCTGGATATACAACCCTTTCGCGCCTAATGCTTCCGTTACTCCTATGTCGCCTCAAGATATCTCCGGCATCGCCGAAGAAGCTGACTTTGAAGGTCCCTTCGTCGACTACAAAGCCAAAGGCAATCAGATCGAATACGCAGGCAAGGAACAGATCGACGGCAAGATCGTGCAAAAACTGAAACTCACCGCCAAGCAGGGCGACGTCAGCTACTTCTACTTCGACGCTTCCACCGGCCTGATCATGAAATGGCAGGGCATTCGCAAGGTAGGCGACAAGGAGCTCCCTTGGGAAACTTACTTCCGTGACTTTCGTGAAGTCGACGGCCTGAAGTATCCCTTCCTCGTCGAATCCGTCGCCGTTGATTCCGACCAGATCCAGAAAATCGCCGCCGCTAAGATCGAAACCAACATTCCCATCAACGACTCGCAATTCGCCAAGCCCAAACCCCCAGAGCCTCCCGCCGCCCCCGCTGACCCACCCAAGCCCAACTGAAATCTGTGCCGCTCGAGCCACTTATGTCAGCACCCGATTCATCCCTCCAAGCCAACCCGCGGCTGGGCCTCTGCGCCCATTGCCTCCACGCCCGCCTTATCGAATCCAGCAAAGGCTCCCAGTTCCTCCTCTGCCAACTCTCCCAGTCCGATCCCACCTTCCCGAAATACCCGCGCCTCCCCGTCCTCGCC